>ENA-ORXM01002179-ORXM01002179.1-marine-metagenome-genome-assembly--contig:-NODE-2179-length-23840-cov-60.071245_pt1 | contig 23840 bp, 24 predicted proteins | sample MGYA00237867_ERZ511480 | MGnify/ENA primary metagenome ERZ511480 (study PRJEB26309, sample SAMN06266103) | marine metagenome | isolation source: Algal blade | place: United Kingdom:Sidmouth, United... | reverse complement strand
CTGGTTGAGTTCGCTCAGAATGCGCTCCTCAGCTTCGAGCATCGATCCAGAGATATTCACCGTCAACTGGAGGGTGACCTCGTCGCCCTGCATACTGATCTTCTCGATGCTCATCGTCGGCCTGCCAAAGTTGCGAGTACAAGCTACTATCTATAGTACACACACATTCTTTTGCAGCCTCACCCTCTCAGGGAAGACAGTCCTGGGCGGCGCTTATTCAAGATTAGGTCGTACCGGTAAACAAGGCTGGTCATCAGCCACGGTTCGACATGCTGATCGAGACCTCTACCATCCGGGAATACCGCGGGCAAAGTCGAGATCTCTTCGAAGAGTGATACCAGATAAAGAGTAAGGTAGAGATAAAGCGCGAGCACGATAACCGGCGCGACGACTACAAAACCAGCAATGGGCAAATCGATGTTAACAACTGGCAGTGCTTTGGCGGACCTGCCAGCGATAAGTTCTGCATCGTGTGTGGTTGCAATGGAGAAAAGAATAAAAACTGACACCGCCAACATGAGGAAAAACGATTGTCTTCCGAGTGCAGTCAACTTGTTCACCTGCTCAATACCCGAGAACTTGTAGCCCTCCGCCAATCGCGTGCGAGTCAGGTTAGTTCCGAAAAGCTGTTTTGGCAGCAGTCGTTGAGCGGACTCGAGGTTCGCATCATCGAGGCACGCGCCGTGAAACATTGCGTTCCGGACGTCAGCTTGCCCAAAATTCACATCATTGAGTTCGCACTTGCGAAAATCAACGCTTTCAAGTATCACGCCCTCGCCGAATTGTGCGCCTACTAGTTGCGCCTCCCACAAACGAGCAAAGGAGAGATCGGCGTGCTCGAACCTTGCATTCCGAAGATAGACTTTACTTAGATCGACACCCCGAAGATCGAAGACACCCCCGTCGGCCCCTACGAAAGCCCTATCGTTGAGATTCGCGCGTTCGCCTGATAGCCCTCCGGTGTGAAGCCACTGTTCGTGTCGAGAAAGAATTTCGCGAAATTCGTTCGGCAAAATTTCCATCGACCCACGAGAGCCAGAGGCCTGTCCAGATTCATCGACATCCATAGCAATGCTTAGTTCTTCCCGCCAGTATAAGTGCCGTCGTCAAGCGACAGCGCGAAGGCAGTATTGCCCGTGTCGGGAGCGTATGCCAAATCGGGGGCCATTGGTAACACGATCGAGGTATCGGGCGTAAGCTATGGAAACCGGTAGATAAGTCAAGTGCGCCCGTTGAATCCGATACGGCGAACTCGATGGTATATGAGCTTCCGGCACTTACGTGAATATTCTGGCGCATGTTGATCACTGATTCTGGAGCAAGGTGATCACCCGTTCTGATCGAAGGTGATCATTGATTCTGGCGGGAAGGTGATCACTTCTCGCGGCTCCGTCAGATTCGATGATCACGATCCAGAATCGGTGATCATGATTCCGGAATCGCTGATCACCTTCGAGCAGAATCAGATCTAACGCATTGTTTTCCTTGATCGTTACGCTACCCCGCTCATTCAACCAGCGAGCGTCAGCGTGGCATCTCCGAGGTTATCCATGCGAAAGATCCGAACCATCCTCCGGCTGCGATTCGAAGCAGGTCTCAGCCAGCGAGAAATCGCCACTTCCCTGGACATCGGCTACGGCACGGTAGCGAACTATCTGGCTCGTGCCAGGAGGGCCGGATTGTCCTGGCCACTCCCGCCAGGCATGCGCGAACGTGACCTGGGCACAGCGCTGTTCCCTACGGCATCAAAGGGTCGCGACAAAGCCTTCTCCGAACCTGACTTCGCCGCTCTACATGGCGAACTGAAGCTCAAGGGCATGACCAAGCTCTTGCAGTGGGAGGAGTATCGCGAGATCCATCCCGACGACGGCTACAGCTACGCGCACTTCTGCCATCTCTTCGCCGAGTGGCAGGGCAAGCAGAAGCGTTCGATGCGTCAGGTACACGTTGCCGGCGAGAAGTGTTTTGTCGACTACGCCGGAACCACGGTGCCGATCGTCAACAGGGCAACAGGCGAGTATGACGACGCGCAGATCTTCGTCGCCGTACTCGGTGCGTCCGGGTACACGTTCGCGCACGCCTCGCTCTCTCAGACCGAAGCGGACTGGATCCACAGTCACAACGCGGCGTTCGCATTCTTCGGCGGCGTGAGCGAGATCGTCGTGCCCGATTGTCTGAAGTCGGCAGTCACGAAAGCACGCCCGTGGGTGTCGAAGATCAACGCTGCCTATCAAAGCTGGGCGGACTACACCGGCACGGTCGTCATTCCCGCGCGTGTCCGAAAGCCCAAGGACAAGGCGAAGGCCGAGCTTGGAGTTTTATTGGTGACGCGCTGGATATTGATGCGTCTTCGACACCACACGTTCTTCAGCCTCGGGGAGCTGAATGCGGCGATCGCCGAACTCCTCGTGTCACTCAACGAACGGCCCTTCCAACGCCTACCCGGATCACGCAAGAGCGTGTTCGACGCGATCGAGCGTCAGGCGCTCAAGGCACTACCGGCAGAGCCCTACGAATACGTTGATATCCGCAATGCCCGCGTGCACATCGATTACCACATCGAGTACAAGCGTCACTACTACTCCGTCCCCACAATCTGGTCAAGACGGACGTCGAAGTTCGCGCCAGCGCGAAGATCGTCAGCATCTACGCGCGAGGCGAGCGTGTCGCCTGCCATGCACGATCGAGTGTGTGTGCAGCGCATACCACGTTGACCGAGCACATGCCCGGCGCCCACCGCTTCATGGCCGAGTGGTCGGTCGAGCGCTTCGAGTCCTGGGCAAGCGACATCGGCAAGGCGACGCTGCATGTCGTTCGCAACCAGTTCGCGAAGAAGCGCTTGCCGGAGCAGTCGTTCCGTTCCGTCCTGGCGCTGTTGGGGCTCGCGAAGCAATACGACCGGGTGCGTCTCGAGGCAGCGTGCCAGAGAGCACTCGAGATCGGTTCACCGACGCGCACCAGCGTCGAATCGATCTTGAAGAAGGGGCTTGATCGGCAAACACTCGAGAGCGCCTCCGACACCGACCTGCAGGGTGACTTGTTCCTGCAGGAGCACGAAAACGTTCGTGGACCCGAAGCCTTCCACTGAACGACCGCGCACGACCCGGTCGGCACCGTCGGCCGGCAGCAAGATCCTCACTGAAACCAACGAGAGAGAACCTTATGCAACACGAAGCATTGATTACCCAACTCCGTACCCTGAAGCTGATCGGCATGGCCGACGCGTTCGAGCAACAGCTCGAACAACCGGCGACGCACGACGATCTGAGCTTCACCGAGCGGCTGGCACTGCTCACCGACCGTGAGAGTTGCTATCGCAGCAATACGCGTGTCTCACGCCTTCTCAAGGCAGCTCAGCTGAAGATCCAGGCACAACCGGATGACGTCAACTACACCCACCCTCGAGGACTGCAGAAGAATGCCTTCGCGGCGCTGCTCTCGGGACAGTGGATCAGTGGCCATCAGAACGTCTTGCTCACCGGGCCGACCGGCGCTGGTTCATACTGCACACCTCGGTATGTTATTGAAGATCCAAAGATTCCTGGCGCTCGTTCTTGCGCGAGGGGCTGATATCGCCGTCGAGTGCTTCAACGTCCTGTTCAAGAATGATCCAGGGCGCTCCTGAGCAAACTTGCTGGGCAGGCAACTGATCGTTGTCAATCAGTGTACGGACGGCTCGCTGCGTTATGCCAAGCCGTGCTGCTGTTTCCCGGAGTAGTAACTCACCACGAGCCTGTCGTTCTCCGTCTATATACACAGATATTCCACGCTTGTTGCGTAGGCCGCACACTCGGGCCTGTGTCCACGTGTTGCCCTTGGCAGTGCGGTAGCGCAGTCGGTTGAGAATCGCCGCTATGCCTTGATCAGTCAAGTGCCGGGCTAGGCTTTCAACAAGCTCAGCCACCTCGCGCGATGTTGCGTGACGATGCTCACCAGTGCGGTTTTTCTGGACGCGAAGTTCGGTGTGATCACCACCGCACCAATGTAGTCTGAGTCGAATTGAAACGTTCGTCAGTTCCACGACGATTTCCTTGAGAACCGCTCTAAGAATGCGCTTCTTCAGTGCTGTGTCGCAGTGTGGTGCGTTCCATACCAATTTCAGATCAGCGCCGAGTTCTGCCAAGCAGTCTTGTTGCGCATCGATTGATCCGACGCCGTTCCTCTCTGCATCATATCGATCAAGAGCAGTCTCTCGTTGAGAAACGATTGCCAGCTGCGCATTCCAGCGGCGCTCGAGCTCGGCGGCAACCAGCCTGTTCTCTGGTTCCACTCGATCAAACTGACGCCGTGCTCGATCAGCTTCGATACGCGCTTGTTCGAGCGCAAATTGATATTGCTCTCGCTCGAGAACGTCGTTTTTTTTCAGCTGCTGGTGAGCCAATATTGCAGCATCGACACCCATTGGACTCAGCACTCGAAGGACTTCTTCACCGACTGAACGATCAACCCGTACATTGCCGAAGCTGATGCACTTGCCGGTACCGTGATTGACTGCAGCCCCTCGGCAGCTATAGCGACCGACAGCTCCACCCGTCCCGGTGTACTGCACATGCAGCTTTCGACCACAGTGCGCGCAACGAACAAGTCCGGCAAGCAACGCGGCGCCACTCCTTGGTGAGCCCGTCACGCGCTCACCCATGCGATTCGCATTGTTGGCAAGAGTGTGAAGATTCGATTCGTATTCCGCCCATGATATGTAGCCATCGTGATGATCGTGAAGCAGCACTTGCCAGTCATCGATATCGCGCTTCAGCCCGCGCGTGATGTGTTTGCGACCATTCTTCACCCGTGCCTGCGAGCGGGTTTGTCCATAGGCGTACGCGCCTGCGTAGACAGGGTTCTTCAGCAAATGCCATATCGTATTGTAGACAGGCAGCTTCCACACTGTCTCGCGGCCGTTATCAGAGAAGCTATGCGCTGGGAGTTCGATGCCTTCGTCCCGTAATGACAGTAAAACCTGTCGTGCACTGCCCATTTCCTGGAACCGGTTGAACACCAGCGTCAGTGCTGACTGAACGCGTCGATCCGGGTCTTTATCGATTCGGGCATTGTCACAACGCACATACCCCACAGCCACAGTGGTGAAGAGCTCTCCCCGTTCTGCCTTGAGCTTGAGTGCCTCCTGAGAGCGCTGCCTGAAGGTTGAAAGTTCCATCTCGCTCATCGTGCCCTTCATTCCCAAAAGCAACCTGTCGTTGGGTGATCGTGGCGTGTAGACCCCGTCTTCGTCGATGATCAGCGTATCGACCAAGCCACACAGATCGAGCAGGGTATGCCAGTCGCGGCCGTTGCGAGCCAATCGCGAAGCCTCGATGGCGAAGACAGCACCAACATCGTTGCGTCCGACTGCTGCTAACAATCGGTCGAAACCGGGGCGTTCAACTCCACCGCCGGATCGTCCGAGATCGTCATCGATGACCTCGACGTGCTGCCAGCCCAGCGCTTTGGCGCGATCGACCAGCGCGTATTGGCGGCGCTGACTTTCCTGGTTGTGCGCTACCTGATCGAGAGTGGATTGTCTGACGTAGATCAATGCAGTTCTCGCTTGATGATCGGCCGATATCTTGTCACTCATCGTCGACGACCTCGTGCTGATCGCGCGGTTCGGTTGCGACCCTCAGCTCCTCGATAAGAAGCTGAGCCATCAGCTGCAGAACGGTTGCCTGAATCGCCTCCGGAATCGCCGTCTCCGGAACTGTTGTTCGCAGCAACAGATCGGCTTGTACCGGTGTGCTTCGCGTCATCGTCATGGCTTTCTGATGGTGGAAGAACCATGGACGCTAACGCAGCGCGTAGCAGTCGATGCAGATCAACGAGAGCGCCTATTGCCACTGCTGGCCGTTGGATGCATCGCATGCGAGCAGCTGCCGGCTGCGTCATCCATGCCGGTAGCCACGTTCGAGACCCGTCGGGTTGTTCAATTAGAAAGGCGAACGTGCCTTGATGCTTGCGTCTAGTGAGTACCGCTATCGAGTCACCGCATCGAGGGTGATAGGGATAGTGAATCGTGATGTTCTCAAGGCGGGAATGGGCACTATATGTCTGAGCTGACCGGCTGCGGCAAGACCTATCTTGGCTGCGTGCTCGCGACCCAAGCGTGCCGTCAGGGATACTCGGTGCGCTACTTCCGAACCTCACGGCTACTCGAAACGCTCTCGATCGCCCATCACGATGGGCGCTTCGCGAAGCTGATCGCGCAGCTCGCCCGAACGGATCTGGTGGTACTCGATGACTGGGGGCTGGAGAAGCTCACACTGGGGCAACGAAACGACGTACTCGAGCTGATGGAAGACCGTCACGGCTCGCGATCGACGCTCATCACCAGCCAGCTGCCGGTCAAGGACTGGCATGCCGCCATCGGCGATGCCACGCTCGCTGACGCCATTCTCGATCGTCTCGTGCACAACTCTCACCGCGTCGTGTTGAAAGGAAAGTCGATGCGATCGATGGATCCGACGGCGGAGGGGCTGACCAAGGCAAGTTGATCACCGGCGGTGCTATTCTCCGCCCTCGCGCGTTAGCTCTGCGCGGTGATCACCTTGGCCCGGAATGGGTGATCAACTTCGCCGGAATACGCACAGACAGCCGAATCTGCGCGTACTGGCCGGAAGCTCACGGACGATTCGCGGAAATTCCACGAGGTTTGCGCTTGCGAGGTGGCTTGTCCACTTTCGGTTTGGCCTCCGATGCCGGCTCGTCGCACTCCCGTCATCTTGTCAGGTGGACCGTATGCCAGCTGCAACGCGACCATCGCGGACTCAATACCTGGCTGACTGAAATCGGCCCGCTGCACGGTGTGATCGAACAGCAGTAGCTCGCCGTCGTGGACTTCGATTCGCCAGTACTCGGCAGAGGCTGACGTGACGGGCGGTTGTTGCGTGTCACTCTAGCGCGGTGGTCAGTTCAGCCGCTGAGTCGATCTTGTCGGCTAACTCCTGGCGGTAGACCTTGATGTCCCGTGGCGCCTCGATCCCTATCTGCACCGTACTGCCCTTGACGTCGGTGACCGTGATGACGACGACCCTAAGAAACAACACCCACGCCGCGAACAGCTGCCTCGCGTCCGCCCCGTCGAACCCGCTGAGGTGATCACGCAGCAGCGAAACCTCGATCAAGCATCATAGCTTTGCCAGACAGCTATTTTGAAACGCCACCAATGGGGTCGACATTTCGCCATTCCGTCCCCCGATCGGGTGATTAACAACGTCGCTCCGCCGTGCCATGTTCACTGGGATAGTCCTGAGCGCCCAGGCGCTGTCGTACGGCAGGCACTTCAAACGTAGTGGATGCATACGCCGGAGGAGCATGAAGACAGTTGCTCATGCAATCTCAAGGTGTCTTTTTTGGGCATCTATCTATCAGGGAAATCACGACCTACCTATCTGCATTGCGCAACCTGCTGATAACCATCAGACGGATGGTTGCCGGATGCCACGGATGGAAAGATGAGCAGATTCAACAAAATTATTACAACAGAGGCCGATCTGGAGACTTTCGTCACGTTTTACAATAGAGGAACTAATAGAAGAGCGTCCGATGATTTGAAAGGTCTCTTCGTACGGGCGTTCTATATAAATGGATTGATGGTGGGAGGTTACTCTATAAATAATAACACCAACCTATTCCACATAGGTATCATTCCATGCAAGGAGCGAAGGCGGCTTGAGTTGCTGGATCAAGATCCGTATTTTGCAGAAGTTCAGTCCCTCTGGATACAAAGTCATGTGCCCAATCGAGTGCGGGCGGAAATCTACTGCAAATCGGTTATCGATGCAGCAGCAACGAAGCCAGATTATATTCTCGGTGGAACCTTCCAAGAAAGCTATAGGCAAACGCAGATGAGGGCCTTGCCAATGCTCTTGTACTCCGGCGAGGTTGAGGTGTGGGGTGAAAGGCAGTTTTGGTGGATCTTCTACGGCAAGCCTGTAAGTTGTATTCTACGGCTTCCGTTTGCAGTTGTTGGTGGCTGGTTGGATCGCCGCCGCCTATCATTTGTACGTAACCGCTGAGGGAGCGAGAAATGTCGGTTGCTCGTACCGGAACGGACACTGGCGGGGGTTGCTGATATACAGCGTTGGCGTCGAGACGGTGTGGTCACAGGCACGATCTATTCGCACCTCTAAGAATACACACTTGCACGTGAATCTCGTGAGTCTAGTGCTCCGGACGTTGCCGCCGGCAATAACCTATCTTCATCCTGTTAAAGATGATCAGACCGATGAAGTTCGCAAGTCAAACGGGCGGACGCGCTATCGGTAGATCCGCCTTCAGGATCGAGCGCACCAGGGTTACTCGCGAGCTCGCCCCTGCTTTCTCCATCAGACTCTTCACCTGAGACTTCACCGTATTTTTCGTCGTCCCCCGGCTTTCGGCGATCTCCGGGTTGGTCAGCCCCTCGATCACCAGGGCCGCCACCGCAGCCTCAGCTTTCGACAACGCGTAGGCTGCTGCGAACGGCTCCACCGAACAGTTTTCAGCGTTGCCGACGTCGATCAACTGCACCAGGACCTCGCCTCCACCTCCGTCGAGCTCAGCGAGGTGATCGCACAGCGGTGATACCTCGATCAAGACAGGCTCTGTGGCGGGAGTACGCCGCACCGCAAGCAGCGCTTCGGCGCGCGTGCGCTCGCCTTGGTGCGAAAGCGTCGCTGCGGTCAGCGCCGAGACGAGTTTCTCCTGGTCCGACGCCTCGCGACAGCCCAATGCCCCGGAGGCGAGTTTCGCGAGACCGTGCCCGGCGTCGAGGATCCGCTCTGCTTCTGTGTTGGCGACGATCAGGCGACCGCGTTTGTCGAGCACACACAATCCGAGCCCGACGTGATCGAGCGCAGCGAGCACCGCACGGTAACGCCTCCGCAGTTGGCCGAATAATTGGCCCATTTCCACTGCCTTGGCAAGATGAGGAATCAGTGCCTGGAATGGCTGGCGAGCGTTGGTGGGTATCTCGTGAACCCCGGCGGGGAACTGAAACGCTACAGTGTCGAAGTAGCGAGGCGTGTCGTTCAAACGAGCGAACAGCTTGTCACCGATTCCAAAGTGCTTCTCGATGAAGCGGTAATCAGGTCGCTCCCGCATCTGCTCGATCGGCGCGTCCCAGACATCTCCGATGGTCAATAGCCGCCGCGCCGGAAAGCGCAGCGATGCATGGTGACCTTCACGATCGAGAGGTGCCAGATGCTCCATCCAGTGGTTGAACAGCTCCGCTGTCATTCCTTCGCGGAGCACACGCCCTAGCGCGTTGAGGGCGTAGGCCTCCGTGTCGAGTGTGTCGAAGCTGAACAACGTCGCACAGCGGGACCCCACTATTTCGGTACAGCGATCGAGCGTCTCCGGCCACGCCTCATCCGCAACCGATGCACCGTAGATCGCGACGAGTACATCGGCATCGAGGGGTAACAGGCCATTACCACTCATCGTGCTCACTCCCTTGTTCGTTTCGCCGACAGCGCTTTCGGACAGGCAGAACCATGCTTGCATAAATTCCGAACAGTCCAGATCCGGATGAGAACGCTGCGGCAAACCGTGACGGACTAGCAGGATCCAGATTCGGCGTTAGTCGTTTGAGGGATCACCGCCGTGGCTTCATTCGACCGTAACCGTCACGACGGAGTGGTCTGCCTGCTCAAGCTGCTCGGCGGCATTTCCCCGATCGATCGACATGCAGTAGGGCATCACCGTCTTGGCGTGCCCTTCTCACTCTGAAAGAGAGTGCAGATCCCTCACCCGACCGGGTGATGCAGCATGGCCACCCTCCGGCATACGCTTCTTTCCATACAGTCATCAATGACTCTATTACGTAGTTTGCCAGAAAATTGACCCTGCAGAGCAATCGACTTTCACGCCTCCCTCCAGTATTCCCAACCCAGTAGACATCCCATGAATACAAGAATGCCTGACAGCCGCGCCGCTCTGTCCGTGATCGCCCTCACCCTCGCCACCACCGTGAGCCACGCGCAGCCGCTGGAGTTTGCCGACGACTTCTCTGCCGAGTCGCTGCGCTTCACCGTCGACCGCCGAACTGAGGATCGCTCGGTCCGAAGTTACGAAGTACGCGAGGATCGAGTCGTCATGACCGCCGCTGCCACGTCGAACGACGATCAGGGGCAGGCCGAGCTCGACGCCTGGGGACGCAGCGACTCGATCACGGCTCGCGTTAGTCTCGACAGCGTCGATCTGCCGATCGACAGCGATGCTGATGCCAAGGCACGCATCGCTGGAACCTTCTACAACGAGATGGCCGACGGTGGCAGCAACGGCAACGTTGCGAAGAGTCGACCGAACACGCGTGATGGGTTGCTACAGACTAGAGTGCTCTTAGCTTTGAGATCTCGTCAAAAAGCGAGGAATCGAAGATGAGGTTTTCGCAGCGTCTTCGCGATATACCGCTCGGGCTACTACTTTCCTGTTGCCTCTGCGTCAACCTCGGCTGTAGTAGCAGTGACGACGACAGGCTGGCGGGCGCTATCGACGACGATGTTCTTGCTCTCGACCGTGTTATCCGAGCCGGACGTGCTTTGGGTGATGGCGAAGTGTACGCACCGTTCGAGCCTGTTTGGTTCGACCTGAGTACGGGTTCTTTGAATCAGTCAGTGCTGGTTGAGTACACCGGAGTCAACGGTCTTTCGATGCTTCAACCGGCTTCACCATATGAGGAATCTGGGACCGGACGAGTAACCTATCGAGTACCGGTGCCTCCACTCAATCATGGTGTGTCGGAGATAGACGACTTTGACGTCGCCATTGTTGTCGACGGCAACAGGAATGTACTAGGGCGAATAGGCGTTGAAGCGCTTCCCGAGAACCAACCCGGCAGGCCGACTGGTGAGATAGCACTTGGCTTTCTACGAGCCAGTTCGAACCTAATCCGAACTGAATCACAAGCCCTATCTACCGTACTCGAGAATTCTGACTTGACAGCAGCTGAACGCGACCGGCTTCTGGAGCCAGTGCGTCTGTTGCTCGAACAGGCTGCTCGGATGGAAAACGGAGTCGCTGCGATGATTGAGTCGGGGGCCGTTTTCCTCGACTCACGTACCGGTAACGCGGTTCTCGGGTTCGACGAACTTGCGTACCTTGATCGCATGTATCTAGGGTTGTCTGCCGAGTTGCTTGGACTCGATACGAATGCGGTCGGGCGAAAGCTGCAGTCTCGTATATCTCTCGAGAAAGACGTGTTCGAAGAATTCGGAGAGCAACTCTTTGCTTCGTACCGAAACAGCATCTTCGGAGCTGCCGAAGCGGTTTCGGAAGTAGTCGGGCCTATACTGTTCGTTAGCGGACTGGTGGTAAAGTACGCCGCTGCAGGTACAGCTGTGGCGACACTAGGGCCGCCCTTGGCCGTGCTGGGTGCCACTGTATTTTTAGTCACGACGATGGTGCCTAGTGTCATGAGCGCGTCCGTGACTATTGGTCGCGCACACATTCTCGACAGGCCAACCGAGTTCTCTGACATTCAACCAAGTCTGAACCATATTGTCGAAGGTATCTGCGATATATCGTTAGGAATTCCCGGTCCGTGCGGCTACTTGTCGGAAGTCGCGATGGAGGGCTACGCCGCGGCGGAGAACTTATGGGAGGGCGTCGTCGAGCTGGACATTGAGATTGGCAATGCCGATCTCGATGAAGATACCCCCGATGGCGAGTTCGAGAACCCTGAGGAAGGGACAGCGGTGAATCGCCCTCCGACCATCGCCCTCGATCTCGATCCAGAAGGAGAGGACGGCATACTGAGTGTTGCCGAGATCCTCGATCCAGAGACGGGCGCGGTCCTCTTCGAGCCATTCGACATCGAATACTCGAACTGGTATCCGATCGGGACGACGGTCATCGTGTCGGCGACTATCGCGGATGCGGACGGAGACGAAATGCGCACGACGTGGTGTTTCGTAACCGAATCCATCGGTATCGACACAGACGGTACGCCGATCGTCGATGGAGAGTCGACATTTTGCAGCGCGCCAGACACTTTTGAGGAAGCCTACGAGGTCGAGATTAGGGCCCTCGAAGGCACGACGATCACGGTTGAGGTGACAGACGTTCATGATGCTGTGTCGTCAGCCACTGTTCAACTGAGCGCCGACATCTGCGAAAGCATCGCGTGCCTGGTAGATACGAAGGCGTTTTGACGGTGCCCTCCTTTCGCATTATTTTGTCAGCTAATCGACCGAATTCACTCGAGTCGTATTCTTCAGGAAGCACCCAGTTATTTCTTGCGCAATTACTCGAGAAGCCAGCTCGCGTTCAGATTCACTCATCCTTCCCAACGTTTTTACGTATCGGGGAAGGCATATATCCGTTCGCTTTATCCAGATGAGGTACGACTGTGCATAGAGTCCCACCACAATTATTTCGCAGATGCCTTTGCGCATCCGCTCTGTTGGTCGCCAGCACAACAGTGTCGGGGCAAGGTATTGACGGATCTTCGGAGTTAGAGCAGGAGTGTTTCTCAGGCGAGGTCGAGTTCGATATCAATGCTGACTCGGCGATCACGTACAGCTACCGGATCGAGGAAGATTCGGAAGGTATCCCAATTAACTTCTCGGTCAGTGTTCCCGGCACTCTCTCAATCACACATGTGGACGGGTATCCGAGCGACTCTACAGGAACACTTTTTCGAGCATCATCGGGGTCGGTTGTTGCGGAGAACGACGATGGTGCTGGAGAGAATCCATTGTCTTCGGTACCCCTTGGTTTCGATCTGCCAGATTTGTCGCTACTCCAGGACTTCTACTGTGTTGAAGTAGGAGTGTTCTCTGGATCACCTGATCTATCCGGTGGGGAAGGATCGCTGTATTTTCGTTTCGAAGCGGATGAGGACACTGGTGTGCCAGATGCGGCACAACTTGTTTCGACGCCATCATTCACAACTATCACCGAAGGGTCTGATGACAATTACGTCGAGCTGACGGTCCAATCGCCTTTAGACGTTGACATCGCGATCGAGTTTCAAGTTGTACCGATTACTGACGACATTGAAATCTCCAACGAAGAGGAAGGGTTTGTCTATCCCGCTGCCACTGCGTCCGTCGACTTTCTCTCTTCCGACGATCGCAGGGACATCGTGGTACTCACTGCCGGAAGTCGGTCGGTCCGCGTTCCTGTAGACCTGATCGATGACCAGGAAGAGGAAGAAGTCGAGGTTTTGATGGTGATCACTGCTGTCTGTCCTGGTGGAGTCTCTCTCTGCGGCGACGGGGATGACAGCTTAACAGTGGTATTTATTGAAGATAATGATATTGTCGATCCGGTCGATCCGGTCGAGCCCGTCGAGCCCGTCGAGCCCGTCGAGCCCGTCGAGCCGGTCGAGCCGGTCGATCCCGTCGATCCCGTCGATCCGGTCGATCCGGTCGATCCGGTCGATCCCGTCGATCCCGTCGATCCGGTCGATCCGGTCGATTCCGAGGGGCCGTCGCCGATCACTCCACAGCCCCCATCTCGACCTATAGCAGTTCAACCACTTCCAGTAAGCCCCATTGATGACGGAGCATCGGAGCCTTTGCCGATCGACGTGGTAAGCCCCGTGGCCGATACGAATAGTACCTCGAGCGGCGGTGGCTCGCTGTCCTTACTTGTGCTTTTCTTGCTTTGCGCGATACCAATCATTCGTGCCGGATTGATGGCGTTACTGATTCAGTTCTCTCCAGCTCAACCAGTCTGGAAGACAGTTCTTTACCGTCTTCGGGTATATCTGCACAAAGGTACGCAGCGCTATATGTGCAGGTGATCACACGGACGATCGTGAGCTTCCGGCAGTTACGCGTGACAGGGCGTCTGTTCTGTGCAAGTCGCTTTTTCGGAGATGTGATTGGCCTTGTAGTTCCATGGCATCCACAGGACCGGATTCGCCTTCACCGCTGATCGATTTTGTTGGATCGCGTTGAGGTAGTCGAACGCATTGACCCCGTTCTCCTGGCAGGTCACCAGTACCGAGGTGAGGACGTTGGCGATCGCCGCACCTGCGGCTGTCTGGTGGAACGAGGCGTTTTTGCGATCCCGAACGATAATCTTGAGCAACCGTTCGATTTCGTTGTTATCTATCGGAGCTCCGGGTGTCTGGCAGAACTGCGTCAGTCCTTCGTAGTGGTTGATGAAATACGCCATGGCCTTGCCCAGATTGCTGTTGGGCTCCACCGGCGGGTTGTCGCCCGCCATCTGCTCCTCGCATCACTGCTTGATCGAGGCCATCGCGGGCAGTGAATGCGTCTGATGATAGTCACGCCGCTGCTCAGGTGAATGGTCTGCGTTCCAGCACTCCGTGTCGTTACGCCATGCCGCCTGGTAGAGCGTCAGCACGTGCTCGATCTCGTCGGGGTACTGCTCGATCAGTTCGACGAAGCCTCTCCGACCGTGCGCATTGCAAAGGGCAACGATGACCGTCACGTCGCTGACCTGGTTGGAACTCAGCGCGTCGCTCATGACCACCGGCACAGCCAGTCCGGGCTGGCGCGACGAGAGGACTTCATCGAGCCACTCGCCCGCATGGCCGACGTTGGTCTGGTAGAGCACAATTCGGCGCGGCCTGTCCGGTGGTCATCGCCCGACGAGGGTGGCGATTCCCCGATGGCGAGTAGCGCAGAGGCATATACGCCGGTGCGCAGGCGCGTCTTGCCGCCACGGGTTTTCTTCACCGGTTTCTGTTGCAAGATCCGATGGGTCGTGTCGTCGATGTAGTAGAGCGTCGCGTTGGCCGCATCGCGCTTGAGCTGGTTGAACACCGGATTGAGATCGTCCGCAACGAGCTCGCACTGATCGAAGATCGTCGAGGCGCTGATGCTCATGCCCAGCAGCTGCTGCACGCTCTGCTGGCGATGGAAGGGGCTACCGGCGATGTACTTGTTGATCGCCATCAGGCTGCGCGCCGAATGACCATAGAGCTGACCGACGTCGCCGTCGGCCTGCACCGCGTCGGGCAGCGGTGCGGTGAAGATCTGGCCGCAGGCGTTGCAGCGTAGCTGCTCGCGCACGTGGCGCTCCGCACTGTAGGGGGAATGGCCCGTGACGCGCACGAACTGTGCAGGCTCGTATTTGTAGATCTTGCCGAGCAGGCACGCCGGGCACGTCTCGCCGCGGCTCATGTCCTCGAACTTGTGATGCACGATCGTTGGATCGGTCTTCGGCGGCTTCTTCTTCCCGCCGCCGCGCCGGCTCTTGCGCTCCTTGTCGGCGCTGCCGCGTGTCGATGGCGTGTCGTTCGTGTCCGCGACGGCCGCGCCGTCCTCCGGCGCGCCAGCCTCGCCGGACGCACTCGAAGCTGCCTCGCCCTGGCGCTTGAGTGCGTCGAGCTTCTCGGTGGACGGCACCATGCCGAGCAGCTTCCTGAGCTTCGCGATCGTCAGGCCCGTCTCGCTCAGACGTTCCTGCACGCTCGCCAGCGTCAGGATCACATCGAGCAGCAGCTGATAGTCGGCGGGACTAAGGGCCAGCTCGTGCGTCTGCGCCTCCTTGACGCGCTCGATGAGCGCATCGAGCTCGGCCTCCGAGATCGACACGACATCCGGCGTGTCAGACTTGGATGCAGGCGTCTTTTTTCGCTGGGCAGCCATGGGAGAGTGGAGTGAGGGTGTGATCACGGTGCGGGAGTTGTGTTAACCGTAGTCGATGATCTGAACGATGCCAGTTCCGGTGTGATCGATGGTGCCGAGGATGAGGGCTGCCACGCGCTGCCTTGCAGCACTCGCCGAAGCTCCCTGGTGCTCACCGGTGACACCAGCGCGTCCGGCTGATCGGGCCAGCCGCTGAACTTGCCCTTGGTGAGTCGCTTCGTCGTCAACCAGTAGCCGGTGCCGTCGTAGCTCAGCGCGCGGATCATGGTTCTTGCCCGGTTGATAAAGCAGAAAACCGTTCCGTCGCGCGGGTCCTGCGCGAGCTGCAGTCGGCAGAGCGCGGCAAAGCCGTCTATGCCGCGACGGTAATGCCTTTATCTGCATTATGAATAGGATCTTATCGGTTGTGCGACAGCACTGCCGATAAGAGCATTGAGCTGAGTCGCGACTTCCCGGTTACCCGGATCTATGGGAATAGTATCGACGCTGCCATCGTTTCCTGGCGCGCAGTGAGCACGCGCGGGGTCGGCACTGGCTTGTCGATGGCGCGATCAAGCGCAGAATCGTCGCCGCGATCGCGTCGCCATCTCCGATTTCGAGTCCTGTTTCCGCTACAGCGCTCGTTCTGGACAAAGGGCTGCCTCGGTCGTCGCGATGAAGACCGACGGTGTCGCCGTCGACGGCGTTGAGGGATCTGACGTCGTTCATGATGGCGGTCCGGTTGCCAACCTCGGTACAAACACCGATTTCACCGGCGGAATGCACTGTGTCTGCTGCAACCTTCCTTGCTTGCACGCCGGACACAGCGTGATGTCGAAGCCGGTCAGACGAAGCATCATGGCCTCTGCGGTTTCGGTGACGCGGGGCTCGGCTGGTGCTTGGCCCAGCAACTCGCGGCATTGCGCGAGACGCTTGTGTCGGTCTCGGTTGGCCTGCAGTCCCTAGTGGCGTATTCGCATCAGACCCTTCGGGAGCACATGGAGCAGAAACCGGCGAATGAATTCGTCGGCACTCAGCGACATGACCTTCTTCGCGTTGCCGTGTGCGTAGTCACGCCAGCGGAAGCGAACCCGCTCGCCGTCGAAGTCGACAATTCGATGGTTGGATATCGCCACGCGATGGGTGTAGCGACCGAGGTAGCTGACGACGTTCCTTGCGCCGGCGAACGGTGGTTTGGCGTACACCACCCAGTCTCGACGACGAAGCCGCGTCAACAGCGTCTCGAATGCCCGGGTATCGTCGAGCGCAGCACCCTTCTTGTTGTCATGACGAAGCTCGCCGTTTCTCTGCGCCTGCGCGAGCGCATCCAGGTACTTGCCACGGAACACGCGAGACAGCGCCCGGGCTGGGAACAGGAAGTTCTTGCCAGCCGGTATCCAGGATTGACCGTCGGGACTGCGTGCGCCGCCGGTAACGATGCAATGCACATGGACGTGGCGCCCGAGATTCTGTCCCCAAGTGTGGAGCACCATGGTGATACCGATGTCGCCGCCGAGCCAGCGCGGGTTGCGCCCGAACGCCAACAACGTGCGGGAGGCTGCCTGGAACAGCAGGTTGTACATCAGTCGAGGATGCCACTGCACCAGCGGGTTGAGTTCGTGAGGCAGCGTGAACACGAGATGCCAATAGTCGATATCAAGCAAGTCGCCACACTGTCGCTCGACCCACCGCGTACCCGCCAGGCTCTGGCAACGGGGGCAGTGTCGGTTCCGGCAGGAGGCGTACTGCAGGGTCTCGTTGCCGCAGCTGTCGCACTGGAACTTGAACCCGCCGAGTGCCGCGGTGCGGCAGTTGACCAGCGCCCTCAGAACCCGGTCATGCTGTCCCGGTACCCGATGCGCCGCGCGGTAGGCTTGTCCGCAGGTGGTGACGATATCCGCCACTTCGAACGACGGACGAGAACCCGGCGTCGAAGGAGTCGTGCAGGACACCGGCCGTCACCGATCACTCTCCGGGAAATCCAGCAGGTCCAGCGGCGACGTTGGAAATCCGGGTTTTGTCTGTGCGATATGAAGGTAGCGCATCGTCGAGCGGATCGAATGGTGACCCATCAGCCGCTGAATGACACACAGTTCGACACCGGCTTCGAGCAAGCCAGTTGCATAGTTGTGACGAAGGGTATGGATGCCGCCGGACTTGCCGATGCCGGCCTTTGCCTTGGCCGTCTTGTAGATCTGGGTTGGGGCACAACGGGTCATGGGTCGATCCTGTGGATGACCGTCGAACAGCCACGGGCCCTGGGGTCGTACAGTGCGCCAATAGCAACGTAATTGGTCGAGCAACCGCGGCGACAGGGGCACGTAACGATCCTTGTTGCCCTTACCCTGATCGACGCGCAATTGCATCCGTTGTGAGTCGATGTCGCGTGCCTGCAGACGGCACAGTTCGCTGGCGCGAAGTCCAGCCGCATAGGCTGTCATGAGCACGGTCCGGTGCTTGGAGTTGGTTGAGACCGTGAACAGACGCACCAACTCGGGCTCACTGAGAATGTGTGGCAGCTTGCTCGGCTCCTTGGCGCCAGGCAGGTAGAAGTGCGCGTCCGGCAACTGAAGGGTAATGCGGTAAAAGAAGCGTAATCCGTGTCGGTAGGTATTGCAGCTCGTCCAACTCAGATGACGTTCGTTGTGCAGGTAGATCAGGTATGCCTGTATCTCGTTCGCGCTGATCCGGTCCGGGCTGCGCCGATAGTGACGTGCCAGTGCGGCAACCGCTGACAGGTAGGTTTTCTGCGTATTGTCAGACAATCCACGAACGGTGAGATCGTTGATCATCCGCTGACGAAGTGTGGTCATGATGTTCTCCCCTCGGACTACCGATTGATGAAAGACACGTCGACAGGCAAGTGCTGTCGGCTGTCAACCAATCCGGTATCGCAAGAGGAGAAAGAAGGGAAGCGTCAGTCGATTACTACGGCGCGACGTGCGCCCGTCTCAATCCGATCGATCGAGACTTTTTCTACAGGCCGCAGAACGCTTGCCAAGAGACAGAACTGCAAGGCATTCCCCACGGAATAAAGTGCACGGTCTTGCAGTATAATCCGTCGCGGCACGCGACTCAGTTCAATCGCCGTTATGTGCTCAACATTGTAATGCGCTGAACGAGTCGATAGAACTATTCGATATCTTGAGTATTGTCTCACTCGATCAGCGCATAAAGATCAGCAGTTTTTAGGATCAATCATCTGGAGAACCTTGTCGGTAATCTTGAAACGTCCCTTGGACACGCTCGGCGGTAACATCGAATCCATCATGTCCAATTTCTCAGAAGGCTCCATTCTCAAGTACGCCTCCGTGCTCTGAGTTCTGGCATGGCCAAGCCAAAGAGATACTTTGCGAACGTCCTTGGTAGCCTGCAAGGTTTGCATGGCACACGTACGACGGAGTATATGCGGTGATATTCTCTTGGTAGACAGCGATTTCTGATTCAGAGCTGCTTTTCGACAATGTTTGCTCAGGATATACTCGAAGCCCGATCGAGTCATGCCAATGCCATGACGGTTCAAGAACAGCTCTGGTACCTGGCTCGAAGCACGAACTTCGATCCAGGCCCGCAAACACTGTGTAGTCTGGTTCCACAAAGGAAGAATTCGTTCGCGCCGCCCCTTACCCATAACTCTTATGATAGGCTCTGGCGCGAGCTGCAGGTCTGATATCAACAATGAGATAAGCTCTGACACACGCAATCCAGCTGCGAAAGCAAGATGCAACATGGCACGGTCTCGGATCCCGCTGTAGATGCATGGGTCTGGTGTATCAAGCACACATTGGAGTTCCTGTGAAGTGAGGTAGTCCTGTATTTCACTATCTGTCTTCTTGGCAGGTATAGCGCGTATCTGCCGTGCTTGCTCAACGCAGGAGGGTACTCGATACTCCACGTATCGGAAGAACGCCTTGATTGCCGCCAGTCTACCATTACGTGTACTGGCAGCGTTCCCACGTTATTTTTCAAGATGATTTAAAAACGCTACCACCGTGGCCGTATTAATCTGCTCCAGCTTCAGGGCCGAAGGTGTTGTCTCTAGGCATTCGGCGACATAGCACAATAGCAACTGAAAACCGTATGCATATGTTTCTTGAGTGTGGATGCTGGCGCCTCGTTCATCGGGTAAATGCTCCTGTAAGAATGAACATAGATGAGGGGCAAGGGCGGTCATGACAGCACCTCGTTATGCCAAGCCTCTGTCATTATTGCGATCGTCCTGGTTAAAGCCGGAGTGGCTTCCAGATACCAGTACGTGTCTGTAATGTGCGCATGGCCCAGATAGGTGCTCAAAGCGACCATATGTCGTTGAACTGTCTGAGCACCGCTGGACGCTGGACAGAGTTCTAATGATCTTATAGCGAACGAATGTCTCAAGTCGTGAAGACAAGGGCCTGGAACACCTGGGTTCTCACGAAGTCCGGCATTGCGCATCGTTTGTAGAAACCCCTCGTAGGCTGCCCGGTACGAGAGCCGCGTGCCGAGCATCGAGACAAACACGGCCTTGTCTTTAGAGATTGAAGTTCTCTCACTGCTCGACAGGTAGCAATCCAGTGCACTCCGAGTCGTCGAGTGAATCGGGACCAGCCTGTTTTTACGAAACTTGGTAGCACGAATCAGCAGGCCATCAACCGTGATGTCATCAACATCGAGTGCCAAGGCTTCGGAAGTACGCAATCCGCTCACCCAAAGAAGTGTAATTAGGGTTTGAAACGTTAACGGCCGAACAGATCCTGCTGGCGTCATATTCAACGCGGTTTGCCGCAGCGTATTCAACTCTTCTTCACTATATATATGTGGCTTACGACGCCTATGTGTTGCACCCCCAAATGCATCGGCTGGTGGAATCTGATGCAGAGGGTTGTCTGCCTGAAGCGCTACCGCAAGTCGACGAACCGTCAGAAACCGGTTTCTTTTTTGGGCCGCCGAAGGAGCTTCTCGACTCCATTCCAGCACAGTGTCAACGACAATGTATGTATCCCCTCGCGCGTGAGCGAAAGCGGCATAATTTCTCAACAAACTGCTCTGAACTCGGTATTTGAATCCCAGAGCATGTTTCTGCCTGACAAACGCATCGACACAGTGTCTTATCATGACTCGCTCCCGGGCCATGCCACAACAAGTTCGGAAAGTGCATTCACGTCAACCTTTGCATAGTGCATTGTCATATCGGCACTTCGATGGCGCAGAATCGTCGAAACAGTATTCAGATCAACTCCCTCACGCAGCCAACCTGTTGCGGCAGAATGACGTAATAAATGAGCACCGGAGGAAGGTGGCTTATCAATGCCCGAACGCACAATGGCCGCTTGAACAATCCCAGAAACGATCGAAGGAGTACTTAAGGGGCGGTACGGCGCCGTTGTGCAGAGGAACAATTGTTCGCACTTGGTATTACGAACTCTCCCAGATTCAAGGTAACGCAGAATGGCGCCTCCAGCATCTTGTGGCAATGGTAGACGAAATACTTGTCTTGACTTTCCACGAACCAGCAAAGTTGACTTGGTCCAATCGATATCTGATATCAGCAGATTTACAATATCCGACGCTCTGAGACCGAGGCGAGCAAGCAGCAATAAAATGGCGTGATCTCTGATACCCACAGATTTCTTGGTATCGCAGCTCTGGCTCGTCAGAAAAATCTGTGGGCGACTTTGGGCTCTGGGAGATTGCCCAGTGAGTGATATAGCGCTGTAGAAGCCCCGTGGAAGGTCCGAAATCCGTATGCCATTCTGGATGTGAGTTTCGCCTTAGTGTTGAATCCCTCCACGACGCCGCTGGAGAACATGCCTTTGGCGCGGTGCCAGTTCAGCAGAAGCGCTCGATGCTTCCTCAGCATCTTCGCGACGCGCTTCATCGGCTCGAGTCGCGAGCGCATGACCATCGTGCACCAGCTGTCGAGAAACAACCCGGCGTAGTGTGGCGATTTGTATTCCCAGAAGCGCTCGAAGTGCTCTCTTGCCAACCACGATTTCGTGTAAGCGGCTAAGTTTCGACGTATTGCGAGTACGCGGACGCGTGGACGACGATGTTGATCGTCCCCCTGCCGTGAGAATGCAATGTTCTGCCCATCGATTGCCCTCGTCCCCAACGCACATCATGAACGCTGCCGCCGTCTTGTCACCGAGCAGGAGCGCAGCGGTCTGACTCAGCGCGAGTTCTGCGACAGCCGTGGAATTGCCTACTCGACTTTTGCGAGCTGGCGCCGCCGGGTGCTCGACGAGCGTCTGGCTGAGCCTGACGATGACACCTCGGCGTTCGTCACCGTCGAGCTCGCGCCGGAAGTACCGACTTACCGTCCATCGAATACGCTCAGCCTGACGTTGCCGAGCGGTGTGCGGATCGACGGCATCTCTCCCGGCACCGTGGCCACGGCCGCCGCGCTGGTGGCCTCACTATGAAGCACCGAGCACTTCGTCCCGATGTCGCGATCGAGCGACTCTACCTATACCGATACCCCGTCGATTTCAGAAAGAGCTTTCGCGGCTTATCTGCCATTGTCGAGATGGAGCTATGCCACAATCCGTTCTCCGGCACGCTCTACGCCTTCGTGAATCGAGCGAAGAACAAGATCAAGATTCTGCTGTGGGAGGACAACGGTTTCGTCCTCTACTACAAGGCGCTTGCCGAAGAGCGCTTCCGTTGGCCAGAGCATGGCGAGCGCACGATGAGGATCAACGGCGAGCAGCTGAACTGGTTGCTCGACGGCTACGACATTGCCGCGATGACACCGCATAAAGTGCTTCATTATGAGACCGCTTGCTGAAGTATTTTGGTAAAATACAAGCCATGTTCTCGAGTAGCAAAATCGGCGTGGCAAGCTTCGACGACGGCAAGCCGCCGACGCCGGATGCGCTGATGGTCGCGCTCCTCGAGCAACAGCAGATCATCGACAAGAAGAGCACGGTGATCTCGAATCAAAAGGCACGTATCGCCGTGCTCGAGGAGCTGCTGCAGCAGGCGAAGGTACAGCGCTTCGCCGCCAGCTCGGAGAAGAACGTGTTGCAGTCGGACTTCGTGTTCGATGAAGCCGAGGCCTTGGCCGACGGCTCGCCCGATACGGATAACGGGGAGTGCGACGAGACGGCAGCGGAGGCTGAACCGAAAACGGACAAGCCACCGCGCAAGCGCAAACCCCGTGGACTGTCGCCGGATCTGCCGCGCACGCAGGTGCGCATCGAACTCACCGACGAGGAACGAGCTGGCGCGATCGACACCTTCTTCGTGAAGGTCCGCGAGCAGCTCGACATCACCCCGGCAAAGGTACAGGTGATCGAATTCCTCCAGGAGAAGGCTGTCGTACTCGACGCGGAAGGCGAGCGCACGCTCATCGCCGCGGCGCGCCCTGCGCACCCGATCGGCAAGGGCATCGCCTCGATCAACCTGTTGGTATGGATCATCATCTCCAAATACGCCGATGGCCTGCCGCTGTATCGCCTTGAGAAAATTCTGGCCCGCTACGGCGGCGAGATCACCCGCACGACGATGGCCAACTGGATCATCAGGCTGCACGCGAGCGTCGTGCCGCTACTGGATCGGCTCGAGGCGCACCTGTTGTCCAGTGACTACATGCAGGGCGACGAGACGCCCATACAAGTACTCAAGGAGCCGGGCATGGCACCCACGGGCAACAAGTACATGTGGGTGATGCGTGGCGGGCCGCCGGGCCGAACGGTGGTGATGTTCAACTACGACAAATCCCGTGGCGGTGCCGTGGCGGAGCGTCTGTTGACAGGATTCGGTGGCCGCTACTTCCAGAGCGACGGCTACAGCGGCTATGACGCACCGTGCAAGTCGAAGGGACTCGTGCACCTGGGGTGCTGGGATCACGCACGCCGAAAGTTCGTCGACGCCGTGAAGGCACAACCGAAGCCTGCCAAGGGTCAACCGAGCGTGGCAATGGTGGCCCTGTCCAAGGTCAATGTGCTGTATCGGATAGAACGCGAGCTTGCCGACCTCGACGACGATGAACGCTTTGAAGAGCGACAGAAGCAGGTTCTGCCAAAACTCATCAAACTCAGAGCCTGGCTCAACGACAAGCAGCCGAAGGTGGCTTCCGGCATGCTGACATCAAAGGCGATCAACTACGCCATCAACCAGTGGGATCATCTGATCCGGTATTGCGAACACGGACAGCTGAGGATCAGCAACGTGCTCGCCGAGAATGCGATCCGACCGTTCGCACTCGGACGACGCGCTTGGCTCTTCGCCGATACGCCGGCGGGCGCAAGGGCGAGTGCGGCATGGTTCACGCTGATCGAGACAGCGAAGGCGAACGGCGTCGAGCCGTCCGCTTACCTGCAGCACGTCATCGGCAAC
>ENA-ORXM01002177-ORXM01002177.1-marine-metagenome-genome-assembly--contig:-NODE-2177-length-23848-cov-5.301838_pt1 | contig 23848 bp, 21 predicted proteins | sample MGYA00237867_ERZ511480 | MGnify/ENA primary metagenome ERZ511480 (study PRJEB26309, sample SAMN06266103) | marine metagenome | isolation source: Algal blade | place: United Kingdom:Sidmouth, United... | reverse complement strand
CGTCCTCGGAGTTTATGCCTTTTCGCGTCCCTTCAAAAAAAGTTTAGGCGTTTAGAAAATATATTTTTTTAACCCGAAACCCGAAACCCGAAACCCGAAACCCGAAACCCGAAACCCGAAACCCGAAACCTGGCACACTGAGCGCAGACGAATTGCGAAACCTGATATATAATGACTAACATTCTATTAATTTACACCGGTGGAACCATAGGTATGGTCAAGGACTATACGAGTGGCACATTGAAGGCTTTTAATTTTAATAGGTTGCTTGAGAAAATTCCCGAACTCAATCAATTAGACTGTCATATCGATTCGGTTTCGTTTTCCGAACCTATCGATTCTTCCAATATGAACACTACCCATTGGGTAGAGATAGCGACTATTATTGAAAAACATTATGAAACGCACCATGGTTTTGTGGTCTTGCATGGCAGTGATACGATGAGCTATTCGGCTTCGGCGTTGAGCTTTATGCTAGAAAACTTAGATAAGCCCGTAATATTTACGGGATCGCAATTGCCGATCGGAGATTTGCGCACTGATGCCAAAGAGAACCTGATAACCTCCATACAGATTGCCGCGTTACAAGAAAAAGGCATTTCGGTAGTTCAAGAAATAGGTCTTTATTTTGAATATAAGCTTTACCGCGGCAATCGAACAACAAAAATCAATGCAGAGCATTTTCAGGCCTTTGCTTCTCTGAACCATCCGCCCTTAATCGAATCGGGCGTACATCTCAAAGTTTACAGGGAACATTTGCTGCCGCATAACCGACGAAAAAAATTTAAGGTCCACACGGCGATGGATTGCAATGTAGCTATTTTGAAGCTGTTTCCGGGGATCGGTACCAACGTGCTCAATAGCGTTCTGAAGATACCCGGCCTGAAAGGTCTGGTACTAGAAAGTTATGGGGCCGGTAACGCACCCACCGAACCTTGGCTTATAGAAATTTTGAGAGATGCGATATCGGCAGGAATACATATTATTAACGTAACCCAGTGTTCCGGAGGGAGTGTGAGCATGGGAAGATATGAGACTAGCCAGCAGCTCGAAGGGCTACAAGTCATTAACGGTAAAGACATTACGACCGAGGCCGCTATAGCCAAGCTCATGTATCTCTTGGGGTCTAAGGTATCTGCCAAGTTGTTCAAAACCGCTTTCGAGACTTCGTTGCGTGGAGAAATCGACTAAAAATAGCCGCTTTAATTTCATCAACCAATATATTTTTCGTTATTTGGGCAACCCTTAAAAAAGGTAGTCGAACTCGTCTTGGTACGATACGCTGACTAGGACGAATTTATTTTAGAGAGGTGGCCGAGTGGTCGAAGGCGCACGCTTGGAAAGCGTGTATACCCCAAAAGGGTATCGAGGGTTCGAATCCCTTCCTCTCTGCAAGAATGAGCAACCGAAAAGAGTTTGAAAGAAACAATATTCTTGATAACTATATAAGAGGTATGGGAAAGACGTATGTAAATCCCTTTGGCTCTGCGAGAACAAAAATATTTTCCGGTATTAATTAGTTTACACTGGAATTATTTGTAAGTTTAGTTTCTATATGCAAAATGAAGGCTTGGGTTATGCAAGTTCGCTTAGCAACGTTAACGCGCAACTTTTGTTTCGAAATGTTTCGGAACCATTATCAATCACTTCCCGTCTGCAACGAAGTTTTACTTTTTTTATTGCTATTTTTTTTTATCTTTAACCCTATTAAATAACTAATCTAAGTTTGAAAAAATGAAAAAATTATCCTCTATCCTAGCCATGGGCGGGTTATTTGTATTGAGCACAAATACTGTAAATGCGATGGCAACTGCCGCAACGATGTTTCAAGATGCGCCGGCAGAAGCCGAGAAAGGTTTCACCCAAATTCTAAAAGAAATGTTCATTCAAGGTGGTGCCAGCTTTATGGGTATTGTTCTTTTGTGTTTGATTTTAGGCTTGGCGGTAGCTATCGAGAGAATCATTTACTTGAATATGGCAACTACAAATACCACTAAACTAAAGCAGCAAGTAGAAGATGCTCTGGCTTCCGGTGGTGTTGAGGCCGCAAAAGAAGTGTGTAGGAATACGAAAGGACCTGTTGCCTCTATTTATTATCAAGGATTGGATAGGGCCGGTGAAAGTGTCGAATCTGCCGAAAAAGCCGTTGTAGCTTACGGGGGCGTACAGATGGGTCAACTAGAAAAAAATGTGTCATGGTTGTCACTCTTTATAGCGATTGCACCAATGCTTGGTTTCATGGGTACGGTAATCGGTATGATTCAGGCCTTCCAGAAAATTAGCGCCGTGGGTAACTTGAGTGCTTCTTTGATTGCAGGTGATATTCAAGTAGCCTTATTGACAACCGTATTTGGTTTGATTACAGCAATTATTCTCCAGATTTTTTATAACTATATTATCGCTAAAATCGATAGTATTGTAAATGACATGGAAGACTCTTCGATTGCCTTGATCGATATGTTGGTAGATCACAAAAAATAAGTCGCACTCTTAAACCTTAAGAATTATGCATAAAATTGTAAAAATTGCACTAGTAGTTGTTGGTTTGATAGGTGCGGTACTTTGGTTCATGCTTCCCGAATCGGAAATGCCCGCAGCTGATGCAGCAGGTAGTGGATCATTGAACGCGATGTTCTGGATAACCTATTTGCTATTGGGTTTAGCAGTCGTTTTCAGCCTTGTTTTTGCGTTGAAGAACCTTTTTTCCAACCCTGCAAACTTAAAAAAGACCCTTTTTGTTGTTGTTGGTTTTCTTGTAGTGGTGGGTATAGCTTATGTTCTATCTAATGGAACCGACGTGAACATTCAAGAAATGGCAGATCGCGGTATAGAAACATCAGAAACTACTGTTAAAAGAATTGGGGCTGGTATCAATGTGTTTTTCATTTTGACCGTCATCGCCGTAGGAGCCATGTTGTGGGGAGGGGCTAGAAAGACTATTATTAAAAAATAAAACTAAACATTATGTCTAGAAGAGGAGGACCAGCTGAGGTTAATGCCGGATCAATGGCAGACATTGCGTTCTTACTGTTAATATTTTTCTTGGTGACTACAACTATTGAGACCGATGCAGGTTTGGATCGTATGTTGCCACCGTTTGAGCCGCCAGAGGTAGAGCCCCCGGTAATCAAGGAAAAGAACATTTTTACGGTAAACATCAACCGAAACGGTCAATTATTGGTAGAAGACGAGTTGACCGATATAAAGGCCTTACGTGAAAAGGCGATGGCTTTTTTAGACAATGGAGGAGCTCCATCGGGTTCTCCCGAATATTGTAGCTATTGTAAAGGAAAGCGGGCACCTGAATCCTCTGATAATCCGGTGAAAGCCATTATATCATTAAAGAACGATAGGGAGACTAAGTACAGTACTTACATTACGGTTCAAAATGAGTTGGTCGGTGCCTATAACGATCTTAGAAATCGAGAGGCGCAGCGTCTATACAAAAGAGATTTTACCGATATGGAAGCCGAATATTTGAATCCGGAGACCGACGATAGTAGAAAAGATGAGTTGAAAGAAAGGGTGAAACGTATACAGGAGTTGTTTCCCCAAAAACTTTCGGAAGCAGAAACAAGTAATTAACTACAGCTAAACAACAATATATGTCAAAGTTTGCAAAGAAAAAAGATGCTGGTCTACCGGCAGTCAATACGGCATCACTACCTGATATTGTATTTATGCTGTTGTTCTTCTTCATGACCGTAACCGTGATGAAAGACAGTACGCTGAAGGTGGAAAATACACTTCCGAACGCCAGCGAGACCAAGAAATTGGAGAAAAAAGATCGCGTACTCTACATTTATGTTGGAGCACCTACTTCACAATATTCATCGAAATTCGGTACGGAGCCAAAAATTCAATTGAACGATAAGTTTTCCAATCCTTCTGATGTTGGCGATTACATTTTGCAAGAACGAGCTAAAAAAGCTCAAGAGCTTCAAAATGTATTAACTACTGCGCTGAAAGTTGATAAAGATGCAAATATGGGCTTGATTTCCGATATAAAACAAGAGTTGAGAAAAGTAAATGCCCTGAAGGTGAATTACACCACCTATGAAGGTGATGCTTTCAATAATTTACAGTAAGTATTTTTTAGAAACGTAAAAATTTGAACGCTCCGTGCCATTGGTTCGGGGCGTTTTTTATTTGTTTACTTTTATGGTCATGATTCGTATGTTGATCGGCATATTTTTAATGCTATATATGGGGATAATGAATTCCCAAGTTTCTAAAGATTCGACCATTCAAGATACTAAGTATCTAGAAGATCAGTTTTACATAGGTATCACCTATAATTTTTTGCTGAACAAGCCTGATGCAGTCAAACAAAGAAGTCTTTCTTATGGAATTCAGGCAGGTTTCATCAAGGATATTCCCCTAAATAGTAGGCGAACTACCGCATTAGGTATTGGTCTTGGATACGGAGTGTATTCGTATTATTCCAATCTTCGGGCAAATGAAACCGATGTCTCTTTCGACTACTTTATTCTAGATGACGAGAATGCATTTATAAGAAGTAAGGTCGAAACCCATATGTTAGAAATGCCCTTGGAGCTGCGCTGGCGAAATTCAAACGCGCTTTCCCATAAATTTTGGCGTATCTATACCGGACTAAAACTGGCGTATGTCGTTGGAGGGCGTTCAAAGTTCGTCGGTGAAAACAATAAGGATTCATTTTACAACACCGATATCCGTCCGTTTCAATACGGACTCACTTTTAACTTTGGATATAACACTTTTAACTTTCACGCCTATTATGCGCTTAATAATCTTTTCAATGATGAGGTGACCTTAGACGGAACCGTTATTAAGATGAAACCGCTTCGCTTAGGTCTTGTTTTTTATATCCTTTAAAAAGACCGAGCAGCTTTTCTTTAAGATTATTTTTGAGTTTAAATGACTTAAAAGGTCTAAAGCCAAAATCTTATGGTAAGTAATTGTGAAATCAATCCGATAAAAAACCCGATTAATACTTCAGGCTTTGTATGTGCTTTCAGATATAGGCGTGAGGTAGTCACAAGTCCCGTAGCCAAAGTCAGAAGGCTTACGGCCAAAGTGATGTTGATTTCAAAGTGAATACTGAGGCAAACCAAGTACATAAATAGGCTTCCCATACCCATTAGGTGCATGCTTATCTTTAACTTAAAAAAAAGGAGTAGGAGAGCGGTAAGAGCCGCTGCAATCAAACCTACAAAATAGAAGTGTAGCTCCGCCGCATAATTATTGGGTATTACTTTATAAACAATTAGTAGAAGCAATAGAATATGTACATATATTGGATACCTGCGTTCTTTGACGGTAGGCATAAAAACGGTATTCACTAAGCCCAGATTTCGCAGAATAAAATAGGTGATAACCGGTATAATGACCGTGAGAATGAAAATCGGTAGAATATTGCCGCTTTGGACCTCTATAGGCGTATACTTTGGAGTAATCAAGAAATAGGAAACTGTACCTGCAATGGGTATGAACAGTGGATGGAAGATGTAAGATATGAGTTTTAGGAAAAATCGCATCAGATCTGTTTGCGCAACCTCGCTACGGGAATGTCAAGTTGTTCCCTGTACTTGGCGACGGTGCGTCGTGCGATAGGATACCCCTTTTGTTTTAGAATGGCCGCCAGTTTATCATCGGTCAATGGTTTTTTCTTTGGTTCTTCGCGAATGACCGTTTCTAGTATTTTTTTGATTTCCTTGGTAGAGACATCTTCACCTTGGTCATTCTTCATCGATTCAGAAAAATATTCCTTGATCAATTTGGTGCCATATGGGGTATCGACATATTTACTGTTCGCTACTCGAGAAACCGTTGAGACATCCATATCGATTTCGTCTGCAATATCTTTTAGAATCATAGGGCGCAAGTTGCGTTCGTCACCCGTCAAAAAGTATTCCTCTTGATAGTGCATTATGGCGTTCATGGTAACGAACAATGTCTGTTGTCTTTGACGTATGGCATCGATGAACCATTTTGCCGCATCGAGCTTCTGCTTGATGAACATCACTGTATCTTTTTGAGACTTCGATTTCTTCTTTGAATCGCGATACCCCTTAAGCATATTGCTATATTCCTTGGAAACGTGCAGCTCAGGAGCGTTTCTGCCATTGAGAGATAGTTCTAGTTCTCCCTCGACGATCCGTATCGAAAAATCGGGTACTACGTGTTCGATCATACGATTGTTGCCCGCATAGGAGCCACCCGGTTTTGGATTCAATTTCTCGATTTCCGAGATGGCATCTTTTAACTGTTCTTCGGTAATCGAATGCTTTTGAATGAGCTTTTTGTAATGTTTTTTTGTGAATTGTTCGAAGGATTTTTCTAGAATCGTTATCGCCAGTTCGATGCTCGGGCTTGCTTCCTTTCGTTTTAGCTGTATAACAAGACATTCTTCCAATGAACGGGCCGCGACCCCTGGCGGGTCTAATTTTTGAACAATTTTGAGCACCCGTTCAATAGTTTTTTCCTCGGTATAGATGTTTTGAGTGAATGCAAGATCATCCAGAATATCGGATAAGGGTCTGCGAATATACCCGCTTTCATCGACGCTGCCGACCAAAAATTCAGCGATACTCCATTCTTCATCACTCAGGTATACCGTATTCAGCTGGTTGAGCAGGTATTGGTTGAAAGAGATACCTGCTGCATAGGGTACGTTTTTTTCCTCATCGTCGGCACTGTAATTATTGGCCTTGGTGCGATAATCGGGTATTTCGTCGTCACTTAGATAATCATCGATATTGATGTCGTCGGCATTGATGGTATCGTTATCGGTTTCTTGGGTATCAAAGGGGTCGGCAAATTCATCCTCGAAATTATCGGGCTCTTCTTTACCGCCTTCTAAAGCTGGGTTTTCCTCAAGTTCTTGCTTTAACCGCTGTTCAAAAGCCTGGGTGGGCAATTGTATCAATTTCATCAGCTGTATCTGCTGGGGAGATAGCTTTTGTGATAACTTGAACTGTAGGTGTTGTTTTAGCATGTAAAATCAGATTCTGCCGGTCTCATAAAGTTAACGATTTCCGATTAAAACTCGGCATTTTGCGGCGTTCTGGGGAAGGGAATCACATCCCTGATATTACCCATGCCCGTAGCGAAAAGTACCAAGCGCTCAAAACCGAGCCCAAAGCCACTATGCACTGCAGTACCGAATTTGCGAAGGTCCAGGTACCACCAAAGCTCTTCTTCGGGAATGTCAAGTGCTGCCATCTTTTCTTTCAGCACATCCAACCGTTCCTCGCGTTGAGACCCTCCCACGATTTCGCCGATACCGGGAAATAGAATGTCCATGGCACGTACCGTTTTTCCGTCTTCATTCAAACGCATATAAAAAGCTTTTATTTTTGCGGGATAGTCAAATAGGATAACAGGGCATTTAAAATGCTTTTCTACCAAAAATCGTTCATGCTCGCTCTGAAGGTCGGCACCCCATTCATCAATTCGATACTGAAATTTCCTTTTTTTATTGGGTTTACTATTTCTTAGGATGTCGATAGCCTCGGTATAGGTCACTCTTTTAAAGTTGTTTTCGGCAACGAATCTCAATTTTTCGATTAGGGCCATTTCGCTCCGCTCAATCTGGGGTTTGGTCTTTTCTTCGTCCAGCAGACGTTTTTCTAGAAACTGCAGGTCTTCCTGACAGTTTTCCAGGATGTAGTTGATGACGTTTTTGATAAAGTCTTCGGCCAGATCCATATTGGCATCGAGATCAAAGAATGCCATTTCGGGTTCTATCATCCAGAATTCCGCTAAATGTCTTGAAGTATTGGAGTTCTCCGCGCGAAAAGTGGGTCCGAACGTATATACTTTACCGAGGGCCATTGCATAGGCTTCGGCCTCTAACTGACCAGATACCGTTAGGTTGGTTTCCTTTCCGAAGAAATCTTCTTTATAATCGACACCGCCTTCATCGTTCAAAGGTGGTTTTTTATCATCTAGGGTGGTGACCCTGAACATTTCACCAGCTCCTTCGGCATCGGACCCCGTAATTATAGGTGCATGAAAATAATAGAATCCGTTTTGTCTAAAGTATTGGTGAATGGCAAAAGATAACGCAGAACGCACCCGCATTACAGCAGCAAAAGTATTGGTGCGCACACGTAAATGAGCTTTTTCCCGTAAAAACTCCAAAGAGTGTTTTTTAGGCTGAATGGGGTATATTTCAGGGTCGGCTATGCCATGAATCTCGATTTCCTTAACCTGAATCTCAACGTTTTGCCCTCTTCCTTGACTTTCGACCAACGTACCTGTAATTTTTAGGGCGGCACCGGTATTGATCTGTTTTAAAAGTTCATCGTCTAGCGCTTCAAAATCTACTACACATTGTATATTGCGTAGGGTAGAACCGTCGTTCAAGGCTATAAAACGATTACTTCTAAAGGTCTTGACCCAACCGTTTATGCTAACTTCCTGCAATAAAAAATTCCCTTTGAGCAGTTCTTTTACGCTGTATGATTTCATATCGAATCACTTGAAAATTGAAGGGCAAAGATAAGCTGCCTCCAACTCCCTTACAAGGGGAGGGGTTATTTACGTTGGAAAAGTTTTGTATCAAAGAATCAAGACTCAAAAACTAAGGGCCAAGACAAAGGTTTCTTGTAGTCAGGATTTTGATATCGGACAGTTATGCCTTGGGTAGTTCATTTAAATAAGGCATTTCCGATTTAATAAATGGAAGCACTTTGTTTTAATCCTTTTGAAGTGGTCATTTTGAGTTATCCGCATCCTGTGGAAGAATATCGATTTGGGGTTTTTTCAAAATTTCCTTACTCGCAATATTGCGTTCCAAAGACAATAGTAATGAGGGCAGAAGAATGAGATTGGCAAGCATGGCGAATAATAATGTTGCCGAAACTAAGGCACCAAGAGCGACTGTACCACCAAAATTGGAGATAACAAAAACCGAAAAGCCAAAGAAAAGAACAATGGAGGTGTAGAACATGCTTACGCCGGTCTCTCGCAGGGCGGCATAGACCGATTTCTTAATTTGCCATCGGTTGGCTATGAGTTCTTGACGGTATTTGGCCAAAAAGTGTATGGTGTCGTCAACGGAAATACCGAATGCGATACTAAAGACCAAAATGGTAGAAGGCTTTATGGGCACCCCTACAAAACCCATTACTCCCGCAGTAACGACCAAAGGCAGCAAATTGGGAATCAATGAAATGATAATCATTCGAAAAGAGCGGAACAGGTAGGCCATGAAAAGGGCTATCAGAAAAATAGCAAAGGCCAAGGAAAGAACGAGATTCTTTACCAAGTATTTGGTTCCTTTAAGAAAAAGTAACGCACTTCCGGTCATATAGACGTCAAAACTTTCTGCGGGAAATATTTTTTCGATATTCTCTAAAAGTCGTTCCTCGATTTGTTCCATTCGGTCGGTCTTTACATCTTGCATAAAGGTTGTAACCCGAGCAGTTTGTCCGGTACTATCGACAAAGTTTTTTAACAGATTACCATTTCCCGCCGAATTTTGGGCAACTTTTAATATAAAATTGTTCTCTTGAGCGGTCGGTAGCTGATAGTATTTCGGAATACCATTATAAAAGGCCTGTTTCGAATATTTCACCAGATTAACGATGGAAAGCGGTTTCGAAAGCTCGGGAATTTCAGTAATGACCTCGCTAAATTGCTCAATACGTTTTAGACTTGACGACTTCATGACCCCTTTGGGGCGTTTGGTATCTACAACAATCTCGACCGGCATAATACCATCGAATTCCTTTTCAAAAAAACGGATATCCTGAAAAAATTCGGCCTTTTTGGGCATATCTTCGATAGGGCTTCCCGAAATATCGATTTGATAAATTCCGATTATACTCGTAATCAAAAGAATCAACGAAACGATATAAACGGCGATTCTTCGCTCACGAACGATGCGCTCCATCCAGTTGACAAAAGCATCTATCCAACGTTTGTTCAGGTGTCGTAAATGCCTGGTCTTCGGAAGTGATAGGTAACTATAAACAATAGGGATAATTAGTAGCGAAAGCACAAAAATACCAATGATATTGAGCGATGCCACGATACCGAATTCCTTCAAAAGTTTACTGTCGGTGATAATGAAAGTTGCGAAGCCCGATGCCGTGGTCATATTCGTCATCAGGGTAGCATTACCGATTTTCGAAATTACCCGCTGCAACGATAGGGCCTGATTACCATGTTTTTTGACTTCTTGTTGGTATTTATTAATTAAGAAGATACAATTCGGAATACCAATAACAATAATAAGCGGGGGAATCAAAGCAGTCAATACCGTAATCTCGTATTGTAATAACCCTAAAATACCAAAGGCCCACATGACCCCTATGATTACTACGAACATTGAAATTAATGTAGCGCGAAAACTTCTAAAGAAAAGGAAGAATATCAGCGACGTAACACCAAGTGCCGCAAGAATGAACTTACCGATTTCATCAATGATGTTTTGGGAGTTCATGGTGCGTATATAAGGCATACCGGAAACGCGCACATCAAGACCGGTTTCTTCTTCAAAACTATCTACGAGATTGCTAAGATCCTTTAGAATGAAGTCTTTTCTGACCGTAGTATTAACGATATCCTTATCAAGATTGACAACGGTTCTAATCGTGCCACTTTCTTTGTTGAAAAGCAGCATATCATAAAAAGGAAGGTCGTTGAACAAATGAATCTTAATACTGTCGATTTCCCTTTCCGTTTTGATCGGGGCACTTATGAGCGGTCTTAGTATAAACTCTTGCTTATCGTTATCTTTTTTAAGTTCTTGAAGATTGTCCAACGAGAGCACGAAATCAACTTCGGGAAAAGCACCCAGTTGCTTGCTGAGCTTGTTCCAGCGGTTAATTTTAGACGGTGTGAAGAGCGATGAGTCTCGCACGGCGAATACTATGGCATTGCCTTCTTCCCCGAACCGTTCTAGAAAAGAACGATATTCGAGATTTATGGGATGGTCGTCTGGTAAAAGATTGGCCTGAGAGCTGCTAAAGCGCATATTCTCCCATTGAAAACCGAGAAATACCGTGAATGCGGCGATTAAAAAAAGTATCAGAATCCGGTTACGGAGAATGATACCTGCTGTTTTTTCCCAGAAGCCTTTTGTGAGTCTTGCTGCCATTATACGGTTTTACCGTATGCAAAGGTATTGAATGATCGCATGCCTTCCTAAATGTAGTATTGGAAATAGTTTTTTTGATACGTAGACGAAAGAGTATTACGGTCGATTTAATGAAGTACTCATAACCAACTTGGCTACACTTTCATAATCTCCGCTTCTTTAACTTCTAAAAAGGCATCGACCTTCTTGCTATACCTGTCGGTAAGATCCTGTACGTCTACCTCGGCATTTTTTTGTAAATCTTCGGATACGTCTAAATCACGAATTTCTTTATTAGCATCTTGTCGCGCGCTGCGAATACCGACTTTGGCATCTTCCGCTTCCGCCTTTGCTTGTTTCGTAAGTTGAATTCGCCTTTCTTCGGTCAGGGGCGGTACATTGATGATAACAAAATCTCCATTGTTCATTGGGTTGAAGCCCAAATTGGCATTCATGATGGCGGTTTCGATTTCCTGTAACATACTTTTTTCCCAAGGTTGTACGGAAATTGTACGACCGTCGGGTGTATTGATATTGGCTACTTGCGACAATGGCGTCTGTGATCCATAGTATTCGACCATCACGGAAGAAAGCATCGCGGGGCTTGCCTTTCCCGCCCGTATTTTTATAAATTCCTTTTCCAGATGCTTTATCGCAGCATCCATACTTTCCTTGGCGGCATCGAGTATAAACTGTACTTCTTCGTTCATATTTCAAGTTGTTTTAAGCGTATTTTAAAATAGTCTTCTAAAGGTTTACTACGGTACCGATATTTTCGCCTTCCACCAATTTGATAAGATTTCCTTTTTTGTTCATATCGAAAACAACAATGGGCAGTTCGTTTTCCTGACTCAAGGTAAAGGCGGTCGTATCCATTACTTTTAGGCCCTTTAGAAGTACGTCTGCGAAAGAAATGGAATCGAATTTGGTGGCATTTTTGTCTTTTTCCGGGTCGGAGGTATAGATACCGTCAACACGTGTACCCTTTAAGATGACGTCTGCCTCTATTTCAATGGCCCGTAACACCGCAGCCGAGTCGGTAGTGAAATAAGGATTGCCGGTTCCTCCTCCAAAAATAACAACACGTCCTTTTTCTAAATGGCGCATGGCTCTTCTTCTAATGAATGGTTCGGCAACTTCGTTGATAGCGATCGCAGATTGCAGGCGGGTCTGAATACCTTTCATTTCAAGCGCACTCTGTAGGGCCAGTCCGTTGATTACGGTGGCCAGCATACCCATGTGATCCCCTTGTACGCGATCCATCCCTGTGGCGGCACCGGTGAGGCCCCTAAAAATATTTCCACCACCAATGACAATGGCGATTTCTACGCCTTTTTCGGCGACTTCCTTGATTTCCTCTGCATATTCTGCTAACCGTTTAGGGTCAATTCCATATTGCTTTTCGCCCATTAAGGCTTCTCCGCTGAGTTTTAAAAGTATCCGCTCGTATTGCATGGGTTACGTTTTCGTTGCAGCAAAAATAATCAAAAAATGTAAGCGTTTCCTTTTGATTTGATAGACTGTTTTGAATTAAGATCAACCTTAATTATTTCCTAAAGATGATGTCGGTTCTGTCAAATTTTATAATCTTGCAAAACTTTTCTTTCAGGTATTCCTGATTGGAAAATATCAATAAAAATAGCATGAAAAATTTATATACAATTGTGCTCGCAGGCTTGGTTCTCTATGGATGTGGCTCCACAAAAGCGTTAATGACAGCCGACAAGACCCCGATTCTTGCCGCATTGGATTTGAAAAATATAGAAGAGGATAAGGTAAAGGTTACTATAGACCCCGGTGCGTTTACTTCTGACGAGGTGAATTTCTATATTCCTAAAACCGTTCCCGGTACGTATAGTACCGATAATTATGGAAAGTATCTTGAAGATTTCAGGGCGCTGGATTATGATGGAAACGAACTGACCGTTGTCCAAGGCGATGAGAATACGTGGAAGATTTCAAGTGGAAAAAAGTTGGATAAGATTACCTATTTGGTCAACGACACCTATGATACCGAAAGTGAAGTTGCAGAAAAGGTATTTTCACCATCGGGTACGAACATCCTCGAAGGAGAAAATTTTATGCTGAACCTTCATGGGTTCGTAGGCTATTTCGATGATTTAAAGGAAGTACCCTATGAGCTTTCCATTATCCGACCGACGGACTTGAAACCCACCACTTCGCTTGAAAACAAAATGTTGGAAAACCCGTTGCCCGAAGCGGATGTCTTCACGGCAAGCCGCTATTTCGAGGTTATCGATAACCCTATTCAGTACGCCAAACCGAACACGGAGACTTTTCAAATCAATGACATCACCGTTACCCTGAGCGTGTATTCGCCGAACGGGGTTTATACAGCGGCTAGCTTAAAAGAGCGGATGGAAAAAATGATGGGTGCCCAAAAAGCATTTCTAGGAGATATAGATGGCACTAAAGAATATAATATTTTATTGTATTTATCAACAATGGAACAGACTGACGCTTCTGGTTTCGGGGCATTGGAGCATCATACCTCTACCGTGGTGGTCTTGCCTGAGGCGCTGCCTAAAGACCGATTAGAGCAGGCGATGGTAGATGTTGTATCACATGAGTTCTTTCATATTGTGACCCCTCTCAACGTTCACTCAAAGGAAGTACAATATTTCGATTTCAATGACCCGAAAATGTCACAACACCTTTGGATGTATGAGGGCACCACGGAGTATTTTGCCAATCTCTTTCAGATTCAACAAGGGCTTATCGATGAAGCTGAGTTCTATAAACGCATAATGGACAAGATCAATAATTCGAAGGCTTACGATGATGCTATGTCGTTTACGGAGATGAGCAAAAATATTTTGAAAGCCCCCTATGAAGAAAACTATGCGAATGTATATGAAAAGGGCGCATTGATCAATATGGCCTTGGATATTGAATTAAGAAGGTTAAGCAACGGTGAAAAGGGCATATTATGGTTGATGAAAGAACTTTCAAAAAAATATGGAAACAATACTCCTTTCGAAGACGAAAAACTGATCGATGAAATCGTGGCGATGACCTACCCCGAAATAAGAGCTTTTTTTGACATTCATGTTGTTGGTGATACTCCTATAAACTATAATGAATATTTGGCGAAAGTTGGTCTGCAAACGGAGACTGTTCAAAAACAAACTGGCTATTTTTTGGATGGTGAGAATCCCTTTATCGATGTGGACGAGTCTAACGAGAATGCCATATTTATCAGAAAAGGAATCGAACAGAACAGTTTTTTTACCGACTTAGGCGCGCAGGGTGGCGACGTTATCAAGAGTATTAATGATACGCCTGTTAATCTAGAAGCCATTCGCCCGATTATCGGTCAAAGTTTTGGCTGGTCGCCCGATACCGAGATCAAAATGGTAGTACAGCGCGGCGACGATGAGGTTGCCCTTGAAGGCAAAGTTGGTACGCCCATGTTGAATGTAGAAACCATTGTGCCTGTAGAAGGTGTTAGCCCTAAAGAAGGAAAGTTGCGTGAGGCTTGGTTGAAAGGATAATCTTGAAATATGATCGTAAAAGCATCGCCCTTTGGCGGTGCTTTTTTGTTTTGAACCTTTTTATATGGCCAATACTTGTTCGGTAGGCAAGGTAAATATGAATTAAAACCTATGGTGCAACCTTTTATTACTTTTTCTGTCTTTAAGTTAAAATTGCTCATTTAAAAAGCTTTTCAAGACAAGTTCAAAATTTAATATCGAACAAAGACTACTTCATGACAATTAACAAAAAGCTTTTTTTTACCCTTCTTTTTACTCTTTTTATAGTTTCATTTTCATTTGCCCAAACTCTGACCCAAACCGTAAAAGGTAAAGTTTTGGATGCCGAGACCGAAGCCCCGTTAATGGGGGCCGATGTATTACTATTGAATAGCGATCCGGCTAAGGGAACGATTACCGACGAACAGGGGTTTTTCCGTCTTGAAGGTATTCCGGTCGGTCGGGCCTCCTTTCGATTCGCGTATTTGGGCTATGAAGATTTTACGGTTTCCGAGATTTTAATCGGTTCCGCAAAGGAAGTTGAACTGACCATTTACTTGACCGAAGCCCTTAATACTTTGGATGAAGTAGTCTTGACCGCACCCACTGATAACATTACCCCGAATAATAAATTAGCAACGGTAAGTGCGCGTTCGTTTAGTGTAGAGGAGACAAAAAGATTTCCTGCCAGTGTCAGTGATCCGGGTAGAATGGCCTTATCTTTTGCCGGGGTAACCAATTCAGACGATACCAGCAATGAGATTATTATTCGCGGTAATGCCCCGAATCAGTTGCTTTGGCGTATTGAGGGCATCGAAGTGCCCGAACCCAACCATTTTTCCGAAGAGGGCTACTCTCCCGGGAATGTAAGTTTGATTAGTAGCAATATGCTGGGGAAGTCCGATTTCTTTACCGGGGCCTTTCCGGCGACCTATGGCAATGCCTTATCCGGAGTGTTCGATATCAACTTGAGAGACGGGAATAACGAAAAAGGGGAATATGCTTTTCAATTCGGGGTGTTGGGTACCGATTTGACGGCCGAAGGCCCTTTCAGCAAGAATTATAAAGGCTCATATTTGATCAATTATCGGTACTCGACGATCGCTTTGTTGAACCAGATTGTAGATGTCACTCCCGGAAGCACTCCAACCTACCAAGATGTATCGATGAAGCTCAATTTTCCGTTGGGAGCCAAAACAAACCTTTCCCTCTGGGGAATAGGAGGAATAAGCGATGAAGATGAAGACCCCGAAGTCGAGGGCAATTTTTCAAGCGAAGAGCTATTTGAGTCAAAGACCTACATGACGGGCTTGACACTTTCGCATTTTCTTAAGAACAATGATAAACTAGAGGCACGTCTTTCCTATTCGGGCAATGCTAGTGATTATGTTTTCGAGGGGAGAAATACGGACACTGGAGATAGGTCTGGCGATAGTGACATTCTCCGAAATAGTGCACTTCGTCTAAGTATGGATTATACAAAGAAGTTCAGTGCAAAAACGACTCTCAATGCGGGGGCGATTGCCAGCTTTTTGAAATACGATGTATTGACCACTGAAACCTTGAACGACCAGCGGGCCGAGTTGGTTAAGGAAGATGGCAACGGTACCATGGCCCAGGCCTATATACAGACAAAATATCGATTCAGTACAAATCTTTCTACCACCCTTGGGCTACATAGTACATATTTCTCGGTGAACGAAGACTTTGTTGTGGAGCCTAGGTTGGGTGTCGAATGGAAAGTGCATCAAAACCATACCTTGACTGCCGGTTTCGGAATCCATTCCCGCAGGATGCCCTTGAACCAGTATTTTATCAATATTCCAGATGGCAACGGATTCCGAACACCGAACACCGAACTCGAACTGATGCAGGCCATACATTATATCATCGGCCACGATTGGCGCATCATAAAAAACGGACATTTGAAAATGGAGGCCTACTACCAAGATTTGAACAAGGTCGCGGTCGTTAACGACCCTAACTTCTCGGCTTCTTACCTGAACGGGCAGTTCATTCCTGCTGAATTTACCGATTCGGGAGAAGGTAGAAACTATGGCGTGGAACTGACTTTTGAAAAATTCTTTTCCCGGCAATACTATTTTTTGGCGACGGCCTCCTTATACGACACTAAATATCGTGCTGCCGATGGCAATTGGTATGATAGTGCCTACAACTACAATTATACTTTTAATATTGTCGGCGGAAAAGAATTCACGGTAGGCAAAAAACTGAATAACACCATAGGAGTAAATGCAAAAACGCTGTTGAACGGTGGAAAGAGGGCCACGCCCATCGATCAGGAAGTTTTCGACCAGACGGGCGAAGTGAGATTGAATCAGCAACTGCGAAATACGATAGAATTGGACAGTTATTTTCGGCTTGATGCCAGTATTTACTATCGTCTCAATAAACCAAAGGCCGCACACCGAATCTCTTTGGATATCCAAAATGTAACGAATAGACTAAACATCGATAGTATTTTTTACGATAACAGTGGTCAAATCGGAACAAATTTTCAGTTAGAACTGATTCCCTTTATCAACTATCGTATAGAATTTTAAAAAAGCGGCTCCCTACATATTTTTTCAAAAAACGGCACAAACTTTTTCGTAGTGCCTTTTTTTATTCGTGATATCGAAAAAAACTTAAATTTTTTGTAACCTTTCCGAAGAACCCCAGTTTACCCTATTGAACACTGAAACAAAAATGCACACATTGACCGACAATGCATTAATGCTCAAAGTGAAGGCCGGAGACCTTGATAAGTTAGGCCTACTCTACGAACGCCACAAAAGAAGAGTCTTCGGATTCTTTTACAACATGAACGGGAATGCCTCTCTCAGTGAAGATTTGGTGCAAAATGTTTTTATGCGGATGCTGAAATATAAACACACCTACGGCGGAGAGGGCTCCTTTATGGCGTGGATGTTCCGTACGGCCAGAAACGTAAACTATGATCACTATAAGAAAAGTAAAAAGCGGTCCGATCAAAGTGAAATAGCTACCGTGGCCTATAAAATAGAGGATTCGGAACGTTTGGAGTCAAAAATGGATAAAAAGGAAGACATATCGCTATTGCAGAAGGCCATGAAATTGTTGTCGCCCGAAAAACGGGAGATATTGGTGTTAAGCAAATTGAAAGAGATGCGCTATAGTGAAATAGGAGAGGTTTTAGGTTGTAGCGAAGGGGCGGCAAAAGTGAAGTCCCATAGGGCATTAAAAGAATTACGTACGATTTTTCTAGAATTGGAAACCAGATAAGACTATGGAAAAAGGAAAATTTGAACTGTGGATGATGGAATATTTATCCGATGAGTTGGATGATAAAGGGAGGAGGGCATTTGAAAAATTCTTGAAGGATCATCCGAGTCATAAAGAAAAATTTGATGGGCTGCAACAAACCTGGAACGATTTGGAAAACCTTGAGGCTCCGAAAGCATCATCTGAAATGGATACACGCTTTTTCAATATGCTCCATGGTCAAATTGAAGAGCAGCAAAAGTCATCGGAAAAACCCAAAAGTTGGCTTTCAACTTTTCTTGAAGGCCTATGGAGGCCACAAGTAGCCTACGGTATTTTACTTTTGTTCATGGGATTAAGTTTGGGTTATTTTTTGAAATCCGATAATCCTTCGGTCGATTATGTGAAAACTACGGTTTTAGCGGATGAAGAAACCGCAGACGTACGAGCAAAACTGGTGTTGACATTACTAGATCAACCTTCTGCCAATAAGCGGCTTCAAGGTATCAACGAGGTCAATAAAATTAATAGAGTAGACGCAACCGTAATCAATGCCCTGCTTCAGACCTTGAATAACGATGCGAATGTAAATGTACGTCTGGCGGCTATTGAGTCGTTGACCAATTATTTGGATAACCCTTTGGTACGCGAAGGTTTGGTACAGTCTATAGTGCAACAAGATGCTCCCATCGTGCAGATTACCTTGGCGAATTTAATGGTGGCACTTCAAGAAAAGAAGTCTATAGAACCTTTCAAGAAACTGATACAAACCAAAGAATTGGATAAAACCGTAAAGGAAAAATTGGAAACCACTATCAACTCGATTATTTAAAACAGCTTCCGCAAAGCGCGGGGGAGTTTATTCATCAATTAGTATTAAATCACAATCAAATGAAACGAACAATTATCGGATGTCTACTCGCAATAACTTTTATGATATCCCACGTACAAGCACAAAAAAAGGAGTTCAAGGAGGTCATCAAGAAAGATCTTTCCTATAAGAGCTCGGTTAACGAGCGCATGCTAGAAGTACAGAACCTTAACGGTTCGATTACGGTCGAGGGCTATGATGGCGAGGTAGTCTCTATCGAGGTAGAAAAAACTATCAGTGCCAAAAACACAGAAGACCTGGAGCTGGGCAAGCAAGAAATCGGTATCAAGGTGCTTCATGCGGATGGTAGGTTGATTGTATATCCCGATGTGCCGAACATGCATTACAAAGATGGGCAGTTCACGTCTATAAATTGCAACCGCTGGGAAGAAACACCATATCATCATACCCTGAACTTTAAGGTAAAGATGCCAAAAAATAGCAATTTAAAAGTAGGTGCCATTAACGAAGGAGAGGTTTTGGTTAAAAACACTCGGGGCAGCTATATTCAGGCCAATAATATCAATGGCGGAATCGAACTGAACAACATTACCGGGCAGACGAAAGTGCACTGTATCAATGGGGAAGTTGGTATCTCCTATGCCGATAATCCGAACGCTGAATCTACCTACTATTCATTGAACGGTGATATAAATATTACCTATCAAAAAGATTTATCGGCCGATATTGCTTTTAAAAGTATGAACGGAGAATTGTTTACCGACTTTGATGTTGCCAAGCAGTATTCAAAGACTACGAAAGATGGATTGGGCGAGAAGAATACCAAATATAAGTATGAGTCAAAACCAGTGGTGCAAATAGGAAAAGGTGGACTTTCATTCGATTTTGAAACCTTGAACGGAGATGTCATTATCAAAAAAATATAAATAAAAACAGATTTCCACTGAAGTCTATACCAAGTATTGCCGAACTGTGGAAGTGACAATAAAAGTTAATAATAATGAAAAATTTAAAAGTGTTTATTTTAGCATGCAGCCTGTTCGCAGTAACTGCTAATGCCCAAGAAGAAAGTGTAGAATTGTTTACAGTGCCATTGAGCAATCCGGGCGATTCGGGAAAACTTATTGTAGAGCAAATAGCTGGTTCGATAGATGTGTCTGCCTATGAGGGTAACGAAGTTATTGTGAAGGCTTCGTTTGGAAATAAGAAAGCGCACTACAAAAAAGAAAAAGAAAAAAACGGTCTCAAACGCATCGAAAACAGTTCGATGAAAATAAGTGCCGAGGAAAAGGATAATGTGGTTCAGATTATCAATGAACAATGGAACAAGACGACCAATCTCGATATTAAAGTGCCAAAAAACTTCTCATTGAAGCTAGGTACAGTGAACCAAGGAAATATTACGGCAACGGGTGTTGAGGGAGAGCTAGAAATCAGCAATGTCAATGGAGAGATAACCATGAGCGATGTTCACGGTTCCGCTTCGGCCGATACGGTAAACGGCGATATCAAGATAAACTTTCTTTCTGTCAACGATGGGGCGAGTATGGCCTTTAGCAGTATGAACGGAGATTTGGAAGTTACCTTTCCAAAATCGGTAAAGGCCGACCTTAAACTAAAATCGGAGCAAGGCGATATTTTTACCGATTTCGATATGACCATGAAACAACAAAAGCCAATGGTCGATAAAAATACTTCCGGGGGTAAGTACAAGGTAAAGGTCGAACAATGGGTCAACGGACAAATTAATGGGGGAGGACCCGAGATGCTTTTTAAGACCTTTAACGGCGATATTATTATCCGATCGAACTAGTCTTCCAAATAGGTTCAAAACGAAAAACCGCTTCTTGTAAAAGAAGCGGTTTTGCTTTGAGTTAGTCCGGTAAAATAATATCTACCCCAGGGCGACCCTTTTAAAACCGGTAACCTCTAAATCGGCATCTACCGTTTTTACATATTGGGCCACACTTTGTTTGCTATCCTTAATAAAAGCCTGGTTCACTAAAGTGTTGTCTTTGAAGAACCGCTTCAATTTTCCTTTTGCGATATTGTCCAGCATCGCCTCGGGCTTACCTTCTTGCCGTAGCTGATCTTTGGCAATTTCAATTTCCTTATCGATAACCGATTGATCGACTCCGTCTTCGTTCAACGCGACGGGATTCATCGCAGCGGCCTGCATCGCTACATCTTTGGCAGCAACCTCTGCACCATCGACTGCAGCCGAAAGTGCGGTCAAAACGGCTATTTTGTTTCCGGCGTGGATATAACTTCCAATAAAAGGAGCACTTAATTTTTCAAAACCACCAATTTCAATTTTCTCACCGATAACACCGGTCTGCTCGGTCAATTTTTCTTGAACCGACATTCCTTTGAAATCTGCGGAAAGAAAGGTATCCTTGCTATCGTAACCCAATGCAAGATCCGCCAATTCGTTGGCCAAGGTCACGAACGTATCGTTTTTAGCAACAAAATCGGTTTCACAATTAAGGGAAATAACAACTCCTTCCGTATTTGAGGAATTTACCTTTGCGATAGCGGCACCTTCCGAAGAATCACGATCGGCTCTTTTAGCAGCTACCTTCTGACCCTTCTTGCGAAGAATTTCAATTGCCTTTTCGAAATCACCATCAGCTTCGACCAAGGCATTCTTGCAGTCCATCATACCTGCGCCGGTAGTCTTTCTTAATTTATTTACTTCTGCGGCTGTAATCTTTGCCATAATATATAATACTTTATTGTCATTCCCGTGAAGACGGGAATCTCCATTATTATTTCGTTAAAGCTATTGTACTTGTACTTGTATTCGGAAAAAGGTTGGATTGACTATTTTCAGATTCCGACTGATAATATTCTTATTCCACCCCTCCTTTAACGCTATCTTGCCATTCCTTCAATTCGTCCCATTTACCATCGGCCGCCATTTTAGCTTGCTTTGGCCATGAGGCAGGGTCAAGATGTGCCATTCTAGAACTGGCCTCTGTCAAAACCTCCTTGATTTTATCTGCGTCGCCTTCTGCCAATTTAGCATAAGAGTCCATACCGGCCTTTACCAAGGCTTCGGCAGCTTTGGGACCCACACCTTCAATTTTTGTAAGGTCGTCTGCTTTTTCTGCTTTTTTCTTTACCGATTTTTTCGGGGCTTCTTTTTCTTCGGCAACGGCTTCTTTCGTGGCTTCGACATCTACCTCAACTTCTGTAGCTTTGGCAACAACTGGAGGCGCCTCTGTCTCCACAGTTTCAGGAGTCGGCTCGGGAGTATCGGTGTTTTCTACCACAGGGGCAGCTTCGACCTCCTTGGTTTTATCCACATTTTCAGCTTCTTTTTTCGGGGCTTCCTTAGCAACTTTAGGAGCTTCTTCAACTACCTTTTTCGCTTTTTCCTTCTTGGGTTCATCTGAACCTTCCTTTCCGGCTTGTTTTTCCGATTTGCGTTCTGCAAGACCTTCGGCAACCGCATTGGTAACTTCGGTCATAATAATGTCGATAGATTTCGAGGCATCATCATTCGACGGAATCAGAAAATCAACATCCCTAGGGTCAGAGTTGGTATCGACCATCGCAAAAATGGGGATGTTCAGCTTTTGGGCCTCTTTTACTGCAATATGCTCTCGCATGGTGTCGACAACGAACAGAGCTCCGGGTAAACGTGTCATTTCAGAGATAGAACCTAGGTTTTTCTCCAGTTTGGCACGTAGACGATTTACTTGTAGGCGCTCTTTTTTAGAAAGGGTATTGAACGTACCGTCTTTTTTCATACGATCGATCGATGCCATTTTTTTGACCGCCTTACGAATAGTGACAAAATTTGTCAACATGCCACCCGGCCATCTTTCGGTGATGTAGGGCATGTTTACATTCGCTACTTTTTCGGCAACAATGTCTTTCGCCTGTTTTTTAGTAGCGACAAAAAGAATTTTTCGTCCCGATGCAGCGATTTTCTTGAGGGCCTCGTTGGCCTCGTCCAATTTTGCTACTGTTTTGTAAAGATTGATAACGTGGATACCGTTACGCTCCATGTAGATATAGGGCGCCATGTTCGGATTCCACTTTCGTGTAAGGTGGCCAAAATGGACACCTGCTTCCAATAATTGTTTTACTTCGACTCTCGCCATTTGAATTTAGTTTACGTTCTTTTGAATAGGCAATGTTTGAGTGGTATCCCGAATCAACTTCGGGAAGCCTCAAGCATTTGGATGCTAAACTAACGGTGCTCCGCCCTAGGCGGAGTCTCCCGAAACCATTCCGTAAAGAAAGAATGGTTTTAATTTATCCCGATGTAATCGGGACTTTCAATGAACTTGATTAAAAAAATATGAATTCGGGGTACCCGATTTTTCGGGTATCCCTGTAATTAACGTTTGGAGAACTGGAATTTCTTACGGGCTTTTTTCTGTCCGAATTTTTTACGTTCTACCATTCTTGGGTCACGGGTCAAAAGTCCTTCAGGCTTAAGTACCAATCGGTGCTCGGCATCTACTTCGCACATGGCCCGAGATAGTGCCAGACGTATTGCTTCTGCCTGACCGGTAATTCCACCACCGTATACATTCACCTTAACATCGTAAACATCTTCATTACTGGTTAAAGAGAACGGCTGCTTCACTTTGTATTGTAGCGTGGCAGTAGGGAAATAATCGCTCAAATCCCTTTGATTTACCGTGATATTTCCTTTTCCTTCAGAAACATAAACACGCGCAACGGCTGTCTTTCTTCTTCCGATTTTGTGAATGGTCTCCATTATTTGAATTCTTTTAGATTGATAACCGTTGGTTTCTGCGCTTCGTGATTGTGTTCCGATCCCACAACAACCTTAAGGTTTCTGAAAAGGTCGGCTCCTAATCTATTCTTGGGAAGCATGCCTTTGATTGCCTTTTCGACAATACGCTCAGGATGTTTCGCCAATATCTCCTTGGCCGATCTTGAACGTTGGCCACCAGGGTAGCCGGTGTAACGTAAGTATATTTTATCCTCCCATTTGTTCCCGCTCAAATTCACTTTTTCGGCATTGATAACGATAACATTATCGCCACAGTCAACATGTGGAGTGAAATTGGGCTTATGTTTTCCCCTTAACATTTTGGCTACTTTAGAAGCCATTCGGCCTAAAGTTTCCCCTTCTGCATTGACCAATAACCACTGCTTGTCAACGGTAGCCTTATTGGCCGAAACGGTCTTATAACTTAATGTATCCACTACGGTTACTTTTTG
>ENA-ORXM01002176-ORXM01002176.1-marine-metagenome-genome-assembly--contig:-NODE-2176-length-23856-cov-3.621767_pt1 | contig 23856 bp, 20 predicted proteins | sample MGYA00237867_ERZ511480 | MGnify/ENA primary metagenome ERZ511480 (study PRJEB26309, sample SAMN06266103) | marine metagenome | isolation source: Algal blade | place: United Kingdom:Sidmouth, United... | reverse complement strand
TCAACCCGAGCCAGAAGATCGGCATCGAATAGCCCATCAGCCCGATCAGGCGCACGAGATGGTCGATCCAGCTTCCCGGCTTCGTCGCGGCCAATACGCCCGCAGGGATGCCGAAGGCCACGCCGATGATCGTGGCTATGGTCGCCAGTTCCAGCGTGGCGGGGAAGACGCGGGCGATATCCTCCATCACGGGGCGCGACGTCAGGAGAGACTTGCCGAAGTCGCCCTGCACCGCATCGCGGACATAGAGGGCGAACTGGTACCAGAGCGGCTCGTTCAGGCCCATGGCTTCGCGTGCGGCTTCGGCCTGTTCCGCCGTCGCGCGCTCCCCGAGGACCGCGAGGACCGGATCGATGGGGACGACCCGCCCGATGATGAAGGTGATGGCGAGCAGGCCGAGGAAGGTGAAGGCGAGGGTGACGAGGAGAGAGGCACCGCCCTTGACAAGGCCGAATGCGCGCTCGATCCGCCGGGGGCCTCCCGGTCCGGCAGCGGGCTGGGGATTGGGGTCTGCCAGAGTCATGCGGATTCCATTTTCGGAATAGTGCGTCGCGATGAGCCTAGCGGGCCATTCCCGGCAAGGGAAGGCGAGAAAGTTCGTTCCGGGAAGCGACCGCGCCGTCTCGGCCATGACGGTCAGGTCGGCACAGAGCGCGATATCCAAACCGCCCGCGACCGCGAAACCGTGGACCTTGCAGATCAGGGATCCCACGGCATCTCCCGCACCACCGTATTTTCGCTTTCGCCTTCGGTGTAACAAGCCAGATCGTAGCCTGCGCAGAAGGTGCGACCGCCTCCCGACAGTACCATGACATGCACTTGCAGGTCGAAATCCGCGCGCGAGACCGCCGCTTCCAACTCGCGGGGCAGGTGTCGTGGATGGCGTTCATAGAGCACCTTGTCGATGGAGAAGTCTGTCGACCCAGCATCATTCAAATAGGAATTGTCCCGGCTTCGGTTCGGCGGCATGAATGTCAGTGATGGAAACCGCGCCCATGGGAGCATTGCATGACCTATCAGTCCCTGAACCTGCAACCCGGCGATGCGCCGTTCCGGGCCGATCCGGCGCAGTCCTGGACGCTGCCTGCGCGGTTCTACCACGATCCCGGTCTATTCGAGGTCGAGAAGGACGCGATCTTCTACAAGAGCTGGTGGTATGCGGGGCATGTCAGTCAGGTAGCGGAAACAGGCGCATTCCTGACCACGCGCATCCATGAGCAGAACATCTTCGTGGCGCGCGCGCGGGACGGGGCGTTGCGGGCGTTCTACAACGTCTGTCCGCACCGGGGACACAAGCTGGTCGAGGGGACGGGGCGCAAGAACGTCATCACCTGCCCCTATCACGCCTGGGCCTTCGATTTCGACGGTACCCTGAAATCGGCGCGCAATACCGAGAACATGGAGGGGTTCGACCGTTCGGAATTTTCCCTCAAACCCGTGCAGGTCGAGGTGTTCTGCGGCCTCGTGATGGTCAATCTGGATCCCGATGCCATGCCCTTCGCCGAGCAGACGGGCGATCTGGAGAAGGAAATCCGGCATTACATGCCGGGGGTCGACGATCTGGCCTTCGCCCAGCGCGATACCTACGACGTCAAGGCGAACTGGAAGGTGCTGATCGACAATTTCCTCGAATGCTACCACTGTCACACCGCCCACAGGGATTTCGTCGATCTGGTGGATATGCCCAGCTATCGCTCGCGGGTGCGTGGACTCTATTCCAGCCATTGCTCGGACGTGGTGAAGACCACCGAGAGCAAGGCGTTCACCTTCGAGAAGGGCGATGTGGAGTTCAGCTATGCGGGCTGGTACGTCTGGCCGAACTTCACGATCTGGGCCTATCCGGGGGAGCCGAACCTGTCGGTGCTGCAGATGAACCCGACCGCACCGGAACGCTGTGTGGAGTTTCAGGACTGGTTCGTGCCGGAGGGGCGGATCACGCCGCAACTGAAGGACGCCATCGATTACCAGATCGACGTATTGCAACCCGAGGATATCGGCCTGTGCGAAAGTGTGCAGGAAGGGCTGAAATCCTCCGGCTACAACCAGGGGCGTTTCGTCGTGGACCGGGACCGCACGGAATTGAGCGAGCACGCCGTCCATCATTTCCAGAATCTCGTCGCCGAGGCGCTGGGGGCGCGGCTCGATCCGGGATGAAAGGGGGGGGATGATCCCCGGCGTTTCGAGTTACACGATCACCCCTTCCAGCGTTTTCGGGTGATCCGTCACGGCCTCGTAACCGTCTTCGGTGAGGATGAAACTGTCGCCGATCTGGGCGCGAAAGGTGGCGGTGGAGACGGAGCCGTCGACGGCCAGCACCATGCCGGGCTGGAGGATGGTGGTGTCGCCAGTGACGAGTTGCGGGGATTCCAGAAAGCTGAACCCCGTCGCCCGTCCGCAGCGGAACGGGTAGTCATACCCTGCGCCCTGAATGACCTCTGCATAGGCGGCGTGGACGCTTTCCGCCGTCACGCCGGGGCGCAGGGCGTCGAGGGCGGCCTGCTGGCTGGCAAGGGCGACGTCGTAGATCGCGGCCTGAGTATCGTCCGCGATCTCGCCGATCCAGAAGGTGCGGTCGAAGCCCAGCTTGAAGCGGTGGAAATTCGTCATGCCGCAGAAGCACAGGAACACCGGTTCGCCGTGGCGCATGATGCGGGTCGTGGCGCGGTGGTGGGTTTTGACGATCTCCGCGCCCGAGGCCATGATCTGAAGAAAATGGGTATTCGGAGACATGGCCGCGTCGTCGTAATGGGCGGCGAGCAGGGCCGCTGCCTTGCGTGTGCCAGCCTGCGAGGTGGCCAGAGCGATCTCGTATTCGGGTACGCCGTCGCCGATGGCCGCACGCCCCGCCGCCATCATGGCGTTGGCGACCTGACCGGCATGGCGGGCAAGCTGGAGTTCTTCGGCGGATTTGATCATCCGCATGGCGGCGAGCAGGGGCGTGACGCTGCCGATGGCCCCCGCGAGGGTATCGACATAGGCGCGGACGAGGGGCGGCATGTGGTCCGGCTCGATGCCGATGGTCGTCGCGCCGCGCAGGGCGGCGGGCAGTTCCGCGCGCCATTCTTCGCCCGCGCCGTCGTTCCACGGGGCGATGCGGTCAACCTGCGCCGCCGCCTCGGCCATGGCGAGATCGATGGTGGGGGTGATGAGCAGGCTGTCGCCGTCCCTCGGCACCACGAGAATGGTCGGGCGTCCGAACTCCATGTGGAGATAGTCGTAGTAGCCGGTCAGGTAGTAGACGTTGTCGTCGTCTGTGATGAGGGCGACGTCGACACCGTTCTCGGCCATGTGCGCCCGGAGGGCATCCATTCGTCCGGCGAACATGGCGCTACGCCGCCTCGCGCAGCATCGCGATCGTGCGGGCGAAGAACTCGCTGTTCGGGTCGGCCAGCACGTTCAGCTCATCGAAATGATCGACCTCCGGCACGACGTAGAGGGTGACGGGGCGGGCGTCGGTCGCGAAGGCATCGACATACATCTGGGCCTGTCGGTGAAATTCCTCCGTCTCCGCTCCGCCGACCACGACCATCTGCGGGGCGTCGGTCAGGGGCGGGTGGTGCAGCATCGGGCTTTGGGCTTCGGCTTCCGCCGCGTCCATGCGAATGGCGGCATTGAGTCCCTGGGTCTGGCGTACGGGATCGAGAAGGCTGAGGGGGGAGACGGGAATACCGGCTTTCACCAGATTGCGCGGCAGGTCGTCGCCGAAGGCGGGCCAGTCGGTACCCATCATCATCTCGGTCAGATGCCCGCCCGCCGAATGGCCCATGACGGTGATCCGGTCGCGGTTCACGCCCAGATCGGCAGCGTTGCGCCATGTATACGCCATGCCCTCGCGGATTTCCTCGGAAATACGGGTGATCGTGACGGCGGGGCAGAGATCGTAGCCGATGACGACGACGTTTACTCCGGCCTTCACGAACGGCTGTGCAAGGAAGCCGTAGAGGGATTTGTCACCCCGCTGCCAGTAGCCGCCATGGATATAGACGAGGGTGGGGGCACCGCTATCGCCGCAGGCATAGACGTCGAGTCTCTGCCGCTCGCCTGTGCCGTAGCGGATGTCGGATTTGCAGGTCATCGCGGCCCGCGCCGTTTCGCTGCGCGCCTGCCAGTCGGGGATGACCGTCACCTCGTAATCGGGGCGACCTGTCCGAAGGTTGTACTGCGCCTCGAAGTCTTCGGGTGTGAATTCGTGATGGAAGGTGAGGGGGTCGTACATCGATTTCGTCCTTCTATCGGCACGCAGCGCGTTGCACGAGGGCAAGGCAGACCTGCGTGGCGAGTGCCATGTCCTGAACGGCGATCCATTCGAGGGGGCCGTGGATTTCCTGCTGGCCGGTGAAGATATTGGGGCAGGGAACGCCCAACTCGGTCAGACGCGAGCCGTCTGTGCCGCCCCGGATCGCCATGGAAACCGGCTCCAGCCCCGCATCGCGGCAGGCGTCGCGGGCGAGATCCACGGGCGTCATGTCCTTTTCGAGCCAGTATCGCATGTTGCGGTATTGCGGACGGATCGTGCAGGTAATGGTCGCGCGGGGTTCGGTCGCGGCGATGGCGTCGCAGACCTGTCGGACCATCGCGCCCCTGGCCTCCAGCCCGTCCAGTTCGAAATCGCGCAGGATCAGCTTGATTTGCGCCACCGCCGCCGTGCCGGACATATCGTGGATATGCCAGAAGCCGTCGCGGCCTTCCGTCGTCTCCGGCGTCATGGTCGATTGCGGCAGCGTATCGATGATCTTTGCGGCGAGATGCAGGGCGTTGACCAACCTGTCTTTCGCCCAGCCGGGATGGAAGGAGACGCCTTCGATGGTGATTTCGGCTCCATCCGCCGAAAAGCTCTCGTATTCGATCTCGCCGGGTTTCGAACCGTCGAGGGTATAGGCGAAATCGACCGCGAAATCGGCGGGGAGGCGCGGATCGACGCCGCGTCCGATTTCTTCGTCGGGCGTGAAGGCGAGGCGTACGGGGCCGTGGGCGAGGCCGGGGGTTTCGAGCAGGTGCTGCACCATCGTCACGATGATGGCGATCCCGGCCTTGTCATCGGCCCCGAGCAGCGTCGCGCCGCTGGCGGTGATGATATCGCAGCCGATCTTCTCGCCCAGATACGGCACGGTCTGCGGCGATAATTCGAGCGCGGGCGCATCGGGGAAGTGGATCGGTGTGCCGTCGTATGCGGGATGGACACGCGGCTTCACGCCGGTCGCGCAGTAGGCCGGGGCGGTATCGACGTGGGAGCAGAAGCCGATGGTCGGTCCGGGCGCGGTACCGGGCACCGTGGCCAGCACGACGCCGTACTCGGTAAGCGTCACATCCTGCGCACCCATGCGGGTCAGCTCATCCACCAGCATGGTCGACATATCGAGCTGGATGGCGGTGCTCGGCCGGGTGTCGGAGGTTTCGTCGCTCTGGCTGTCGATGGCGGCATAGCGCATCAGGCGTTCTTGCAGGGCGGCGTCGAAGGCAGTGCGCATGGTGGCTCCTCTGATAGGCGTCCATAGGGTCGCCGGGGCGGGGCCGTGTCAAGATGGGCGATCAACCGGTCTCGCTATCGAGAGAAACGAAAACGGCCCCCGTCTCCAGGGGCCGCGACAGCATTCACGAAAGGGCGCTGGTCACTTCGTCGTCGGCCAGTAGAAGACCGAGTGGATCGAACCGCCCTGCGAGAAGTTCTCGACGTTGTTGCGCATCGCAACCTGCTGGATCTTCTGGAACATGGGCGCGAAGGGCGAGTGCATCTGGTGCAGACGCTGGATTTCCATGTACATCTCTGCCCGCTTGTCGCTGTCCTTCTCCAGCACGGCGGCGTTGGTCATGTCGTTGACCTCCGTGGCGGGCCAGGCGTTGCGCCAGGCGAGGATGCCGGTGTGCTTGCCCTCGTCCGAGTTGTCGGGGTTGCGCGCGAAGGTGTCGGCGTTGGTGTGGGGATCGGGATAATCCGGTCCCCATGCGCCGAGATAGATATCGTGGTTGCGCGCGCGGTATTCACCGAGGATTTCCTTGCCCGTACCCGTGCGAAGCTCCGCGTCGATCCCGGCCTGGGCCAGCGTGTTCTGGAAGGACTGCGCCATTTCGAGCCGGTCCTGATCGTTGCGGACGTAGATCTTCAGAGAGATATCGCCGACACCGGCCTCTTCGAGCAGTTCCGTCGCCTTGGCCACGTCGAACTCGTAGGGTTTCTCGGTCGATGCGCCGAGGAAGCCTTCGGGCAGGAAGGCCTGATGCACGGTGTACTGGCCTTTCAGGAAGCTGTCGGCCATGCCGTCATAGTCGATGAGATGCTTGATCGCCTCGATGACCTTCGGATTGTTCAGCGGTTCGACCTTCTGGTTCAGCGCGACGTACATCAGGCGACCGCGCACCTCGTCGTTGATCTTCACGTCCTCGTTGTCGGAGATGCCCTCGATATCCACCGTGGTCAGCTTGCGGGCGACGTCGATATCGCCGCGCTCCAGCAGCAGGCGCTGGGTGGCGGGCTCGGCGACGTGGCGGACGAAGACGCGCTTCATCGGCACTTCGCCGCGCCACCAATCGTCGTTGCGGTCGAGCACGTAACGGTCGGACGGCTTGAAGTCGCGCAGGCTGTATGCGCCCGTTCCGGCGGTGTTCGTCTTGAGCCATTCATAGCCCATATCGCCGTCGGCCTCGTGGGACATGACTTCCTTCATGTCCACGACGGAGGACACGACCGCCGTGAGACAGTTGTAGAAGAACGAGGGCGCATAGGGCTGATCGGTGACGATGGTGAGTTCGTATTCGCCGGTGGCCTTGATCTTCTCGGCCACGTTGTCGGCGGTGAAACCGAACTGATCGAGGATGAAGGACGGCGTCTTGTCGAGGATGACGGCGCGTTGCAGCGAGAATGCGGCATCTGCTGCCGTCATCGGGTTGCCGGAGTGGAACGTCACGCCTTCGCGAATCCTGAAGGTATAGGTCACGCCGTCATCGGCGAGGGACCATTCGGTCGCCAGTCCGGGCACGAGCGGGCCGAGATTGGCGGGGTCCAATTCGACCAGCGTATCGTAGACGTTGTTGAGCATGTCGTTGCCGGAGAATTCGAAGGATTCCGCCGGATCGATGGAGACGATGTCGTCGATCTTGTCCGCGACGACGAGGGTGTCCTTCGGCGTGTCGGCCCAGGCGGGAGCAGTGGCCCCGATGACGAGGGCGAGGGCCGCCGCCGACAACAGCGATGCGGGTTTTCTTGAGAGCATGACATTCTCCTGTGCGGGAAACCTAGCCGAACGCGCATACGTCCGACGCTGTCCGAAGCATGGGGACCGCAGTGCAGCATTGTCAAGCGGTGGTCGCGGCGCGCTCGCGGGGGATTTCACCCGGCGCGCAAAACCTGTAGACTGCGAGCATGGACGGTGCCCTCAAACCCGAGCCGACGCTCTACGAGACGGATTTCTACGCCTGGACGCGGGCGCAGGTGGCGGCGCTGTCCGAGGGACGGGCGGGCGATCTCGACTGGGCCGCGCTGGCGGAGGAGATCGAGGATTTGGGGAACGAGAAGCCGCGCGAGATACGGAGCAGACTAGAAGTCTTGCTGTTGCACTTGCTGAAATGGGCGTATCAAGGCGAGAAGCGCAAGGGCGGTTGGGAAGCGTCGATCATCGTACAGCGCAACGAGATCGATGACGTGATCGAATCGAGTCCGTCCTTAAGGCGTGAGCCTGCCTTACGTCTGGCAAAAGCCTATACACGTGCGCGTCGACGTGCAGCTGCCGAGACTGGGCTGCCTCTGCGGACGTTTCCGGAGGACTGCCCCTTCGCGCTCGATGACGTGATGCGCGACGAGTGGTTGCCCGATGCGGTGACCGATTAGGCAATCAACGTAACTTCAGTTCCATGTCCCGATGCGGAATTCCTGCGTCGTCATATTGTTCGCCATATTCGCGAAAGCCGAGCTTGCGGTAGAAGGCGAGGGCGTGGGTCTGCGCGCCCAGACGGATGATTCGTGTGCGCTTTTCTTCACGTACCTGCTGGATGATGAACTCGATCACTGCCGCGCCGACGCCGTGTCCTCGCAGGCCTTCGGGGACGCAGACGCGCTGGATTTTCGCATAATGCCTGCCCGCGTCCTGCAAGGTGCGGTACCGGGCCGCCCCCGCCGGAATGCTGCCCAACCGGGCAAGCACATGGGTGCAGGCATCGTCTTCGCCGTCCGCTTCTTCGTGTTCGGCCACGCCCTGCTCATCGATGAAGACGGCACGGCGCAAAGCCATGCAGGTGCCGATATCGCGGGGATCGGTGGCTATGGCGATGTCGAGTAGCACGCTGGGTTTCCTCCGGGAGGAGTGGTTTGCCGTGGGAGCGGCGAGGATTATGAGGTATCTGCAATCTCCACTGCCACTTCAACCGGGATGTACCATGCAATCCATCTTCGACGGCCATAACGACACTCTCCTGCGCCTCTGGCGGGCGAAGGATCGGGACGGCACCCGCTTTCTCGATGGGGATGGCGAGGGGCATATCGATCTGCCCCGCGCCCGTGCCGGAGGGCTTTCGGGGGGTCTCTTCGCGATCTACGTTCCCGGTGAGGTCGAGCCGAAGGTCATCGGTGACGGGAACGATGGCGGGATCACTGACGAGCCGCCCATCGGGCCGGTCGATTCGAGCTTTGCCCGGCGGGCGACACTGGAGATGGCGTCGATCCTGCTGCGCATGGCGACTGTCCGTCCCGATGCGATCCGGGTCTGCCGTACGGCTGCGGAGATCGAGGGGGCGCAGGAGGCCGGGGCCATTGCGGCGGTGATGCATATCGAGGGGGCGGAGGCTATCGGTCCCGATCTGGCCGAACTCGACGTGCTGTATGCGGCGGGCCTGCGCTCGCTGGGGCCGGTATGGTCGCGGTCGAACCTCTTCGGGCAGGGCGTCCCGTTCCGCTTTCCCTCGCATCCGGACCATGGCCACGGCCTGACCGACGAAGGCAAGGCGCTGGTGCGCCGCTGCAATGCGCTGGGCATCATGGTCGATCTCGCGCATCTGAACGAAGCGGGATTCCGGGACGTCGCGGCCATCACCGATGCGCCGTTGGTAGCCAGTCATTCGAACGTCCATGCACTCTCCGCTTCCTCGCGCAATCTGCTCGACTGGCAGATGGCGGCGATTGCCGAGAGCGGAGGACTGGTGGGCCTCAACTATGCCGTGGGATTCCTGCGTGAGGACGGGCGGCGGGTGTCGGATACGCCGCTGACCACGATGATCCGCCATCTCGATGCGATGATCGAGGCGATGGGCGAGGGATGCGTGGCGCTGGGGTCGGATTTCGACGGTGCGCTCATCCCGGCGGAAATCGGCGATGCGGGCGGATTGCCCGCGCTCGTCGGGGCGATGCGTCAGGCGGGGTATGGCGAGGCGCTGGTGGAGCGGATCTGCCGGGGGAACTGGGTCGATCTGCTGCGGCGGACGATCGGGTGACGCTTCGTCGAAGACGATGACCTGACGGATGGCGTCCTCGTCGGAGGGATCGACGGCGTGGCAGGCCCCGTTCGGACGGCATGGCGATACGGGTCTTCATCGATTGTCCTCCGGGGACGGGGTCACTGGATGGCCTGTCCCATCATGAGGTCGGGCAGCCATGTCACGATGCCGGGGAAGATGCACAGGATCACGATGGCCAGCACCATGCAGAGCATGAACGGGAAGGCACCGCGCAGGATGGTCGAGAGCGGCACGTCCGGCGCGATGCCGTTGATGACGTAGAGGTTGAGGCCCACGGGCGGGGTTATCAGCCCGATCTCCATGTTGATCGTGAAGACCACGGCGAACCAGTAGGGGTCGAAACCGGCGGCCATGACGATGGGCAGCAGGATGGGCGCGGTCATCAGGATCACGGCGACGGGGGGCAGGAAGAATCCGGCGATCAGCAGGAAGACGTTGATCGCGCCCATCAGCACCCATTTGTTCAGCCCCGCGCCCGCGATGGCCTCTGCGGCGCTCTGGGTGATGTAGAAGCTGGAGAGCATCTGGCTGAAGAGAGCGGCGCAGGCGATGATCATCAGGATCATCACGCTCTCGCGCATGGAGGTGGAGAGGATGGTCCACAGCGCCCTGGGGTTCCACATCCGGTAGATCAGGATCGCCAGCAACACGCAGAAGGCGGCACCGACACCGGCGGCCTCGGAGGGCGTCGCCACGCCGCCGTACAGGACGTAGAGCACGCCGACGATGATGAGGATGAAGGGGAGGACGCGGGGAAGGATCGAGAACCGCTGGCCCCATGTCACCTCGCGCCGGTCGCTGAAATCGTAGCCGGAGCGCGAGGCGGCGTAGATCGACCATGCCATGAAGAGGCCGGTCAGCATCAGGCCCGGCACGAGGCCCGCGAGGAACAACCGCCCGATGGAGGTCTCGGTCGCGATGCCGTAGACGATCATCGTGATCGAGGGCGGGATCAGGATGCCGAGGGTTCCGCCCGCCGCGATGGCTCCGGTGGCCACGCCGTCCGGGTAGCCGCGCTGGCGCATCTCGGGGATGCCCATCTTGCCGATGGCGGCGCAGGTCGCGGGGGAGGAGCCGGAGAGTGCGGCGAAGATCGAGCAGGCCCCGATGTTGGAGATGATGAGACCGCCGGGGACGCGGTTGAGCCAGCGGTCGAGGGCTTCGTAGAGGTCTTTGCCTGCGGGGGTGGCGGCGACGGCGGCACCCATCACGATGAACATGGGGATGGAAAGCAGAGTGAATTCGGCCAGTCCGCCGTAGAAGTTCTCGGCCAGCGAGGAGATCGCGAGCAGGCCGCGATCCATGACGAGGAAGGTGACGGCGGTAATCGCCAGCGTGAAGGCGACCGGCACGCCGATAGCCAGCAGGGCGAAGACCATGAGGCCGACGAGGAGGCCAGCGGTGCTGGGGTCCATCAGGCTGCCCCCCCATCCTGTTTTGACGTCCCGCGTGGCATGATGAGTTCATCGTATTCGAGATTTTGCAGGCGTAGCAGTCCTCGGACCCCACCCTCGGTCCCTCCCCGCGAGGGGGCGGGGAGGGAGGCGCAAACGGCGCAGCCATTACGATACGACTCCCTTCCCGCCTGCGGGGAGGGCCGGGCTGGGGTGCGCCCAAAGGGCGCATACGTTGTGACGCTCATCATCAGTGTCCCCCCGCTGTCACGAGCGGCTCACCGCGCCATGCGCGGATGATGCAGGCGAGGCATTGCAGGGCGAGCAGGCCGAAGCCGATGGGCATGGCCACGTAGGTCCACCATTGCGGAAATTCGGGGGTCGTGTCGGTGGTCCAGCCGCCCTCGAAGGCTTCCCACCATAGTTCGGTGGATTTCCATGTCATCAGGGCCGCGAAGAGGAAGACGACGGCATCCGACAGGATCGTCATGCCCCGGCGCGTCCTTTCCGGCACGGCCTCGGTCACGATGCCAACGGAGACGTGGCCGCGTTCCTTCAGCACCCATGCACTGCCCAGAAGGGTGGCAGCGACGAGGGAGACGGTGACGGCCTCGGTCTGCCACGGCGCGGAGGTTTCCATGACGTAGCGAAGCCACACCATCTGACATACGAGGGCGATCGCGATGCCGATCAGGGCAGCGGCGACGATGGCGGCGAGGAAGGAAAGGCGGTCGATGAGGGTGAGCATGGGGGTCTCGTTGATAATCGGTGCGAAATTCATTCGAGTACCGGGCCTTCGACCTCTGCGCTATGCGTCGGGGTCTGGAAATCCGCGCTGCCCCGGATGCCGGGCGGCATGAAATGACGCGCTGCTGGCCGCTACGCGCAGTGTCCGGGGCCTCTCGCAGTGGAGAGAGGCCCCGGATGCGCAGCAGCATTGCATGTTGCAGCGCATCCGGGGGTGCGCTCACTCCTGATCGGTGCGCACAGTCGAAGAGCCAGTAAGGGTCTTCTGCTCAGGAAATCACTCGACGGCGAGGGCCATGTCGATGATGTCCTGTCCACCCTTCACCTTGTCGGCGAATTTCCTGTAGGAGGTGTCCTGCGCGATCTTGCGCCATGCATCGGCCTGTTCTGCGGTCATCGAGACGATCTCGACTCCCGCTTTCTCGAATGCCGCTTCCATCTTGTCGTCGAGGCCTGCGGCCTGTTCGGCGAACCAGTCCTCGGCGACCTGACCGGCATCCATGACGGCCTTCTGCTGGTCTTCGGACAGTTTCTCGAAGCTGGCCTTGGACATCAGGATCGGCTCGTACATGAACCACAAGGCGTGATCGCCGGGGATGGTCAGGCACTCGACCTGCTCGTAGATGCGATAGGAAACGAAGGAGCCGGAGGAGGTGTTGGCTCCGTCGAGGACGCCCTGCTGGAGGGCGGTATAGATTTCGGAGGAGGGCATCGACTGGATCGACGCGCCTGCGCCCTGAAGCATCTGGTTGAAGGCCTTGCCCGCCGCGCGGAAGTTCTGGCCCTTCACGTCTTCGGGCGAGAGGATACATTTCTTGTTGGAGGCGAAACCGCCCGCGAGCCATGCGTCGGAAATGACGATCACGCCTTCCTCGTCCATGATTTCCTTCATGTGGTCGATGAAGGGAGAGTCGTTGAGGCGCGCGGCGTGTTCATGGTTCTTGACCAGACCGGGCATCAGCGTCGCATCGAACTCGCCGTGGCGATTGGCGGCATAGGCCAGCGGAAAGGCGGAGATGTCCAGTTCGCCCGTGGTCAGCGGCTTCCACTGTTCCTTGGGCTTGTAGAGGGTCTTGGACGGATAGACCTTGGCGGTGACGCCGGTATCGGCCTTTTCGAGTTCGTCGGCGATGATCTGCACCATCTCGTGGCGCACGTCCTTGGTGTTCCACTGGTGCGAGGCGCGCAGTTCGATATCCTTGGCGGATGCCGCCGTGGTGGCGAGCAGCAGGGCCGTGGCGGCCTGAAGCAGACGGAATGTCATGGTGATCCTCCCGGAGGGTTGAGTGCCGTGCTGTCCCGCGCGGCTTGAGGCGAAGTTTGGCGATATTGACCAGGGGGTCAAGCGCAATGGAGCATCCTATCGTCATGGACAGGCATCCGGCGATGGCGGATAGTCGGCCAATGGCACGACGATATATTCTGCACCGGGTACCCGGCTTTCCGGCGCGGCGGCGATGGAGATAGTCCCCTTTCTCGATGCCCTGTGGGCGGATGCGCGTAGCTGGTTTGCCGCGTGGCTGCAGCCGTGGCGGCTGACGCAACTCGGGATCGCCGTGGCGCTTTTCGCCCTGGCCGCGATCATGGCGCGCTTCGTCGAGGGCCATTTCCGGGAGCGGATGCGGAACTGGGAGGGGGCCACCAAGCGCCGACTGCGGATTGCGCTGGTCTTCCTGAACCAGACGCAGTTCATCCTCTATGCGCTGTTGCTGTGGGGAAGCGTGGTCGTGCTGCGCGCTTCGACATGGCCGTCGCGCAGCTATTATCTCGCCCTCCTCGCCAGTCTCGTGACGACATGGGTCGTGGTGGCGGTCCTCAGCCGCCTGATCCGCAACCGGGTGCTGTGTTTCATCGCGCGCTGGGGAATCTGGGGAGTGGTGTCGCTCTCGCTGCTCGGGATTCTGCCGCAGACGGTGGCCTTTCTCGACGGGGCGGCGCTGACCCTCGGCGATCAGCGGATTTCGGCGCTCGTGGTGCTGAAGGCGGCGCTGCTGCTCAGCTTGCTGATCGGTCTGGCGGGGGCGGCGAGCGGGGCGGTGCGAAACCGGATCAATGCCTCCGATACCATCTCGCCTTCGATGAAGGTGCTGGCGGACAAGGCGTCGTGGCTGCTGTTGTACGGCCTCGCCATCGTCATCGGGTTGCAGTCGGTCGGGTTCGACCTGACGAGCCTGACGGTGCTGTCCGGGGCGATCGGTCTGGGGCTGGGTTTCGGGTTGCAGAAGGTCGTCTCGAACCTCGTTTCGGGGATCATCCTGCTGCTGGACAAGTCGATCAAGCCGGGGGACGTGATCTCGCTGGGCGAGACCTTCGGGTGGATCACGACGTTGGGGGCGCGCTACGTCTCGGTGGTGACGCGGGACGGGCGGGAATATCTGATCCCGAACGAAGACCTCATCACCGGTCAGGTCGTCAACTGGACCCATTCGTCGGAGCTGGTGCGGCTCGATATCTTCTTCGGCGTCAGCTATGCCGCCGATCCCCATCATGTGCGCAGGATCGCGAGCGAGGCGGCGGCGTCCGTTCCGCGCGTCGTCAATCCGCCCAAACCCGTCTGTCACATCGTCGGGTTCGGGGACAGTTCCATCGATTTCATCCTGCGCTTCTGGATCGTCGACCCGGCACAGGGCCTGACGAACGTGCGCGGTGGCGTCTATCTCGCCCTGTGGGATGCGCTGAAAGAGGAAGGCATCGAAATCCCCTTCCCGCGCCGCGACGTCACGATCTACGACAAGGACAACCCGAAGGATTAGTCGCTATTGAATCGAGACCTGTCGTCTCTTTTTCCGACATTGGACCCATCTTCGGATAAAGCGGGACCATGGAAGCAGATTTCGTCATCATCGGCTCCGGCTCTGCCGGGGGAGCCATCGCCGCGCGCCTGTCGGAAGACGGGGCGCATTCGGTTCTGGTGCTGGAATATGGCGGTACGGATATCGGACCGTTCATCCAGATGCCGGGGGCGCTGTCGTACCCCATGAACATGAACCGGTACGATTGGGGGTTCTCGTCGGACGAGGAGCCTCATCTGGACGGGCGGCGCCTGCCCTGTCCGCGCGGCAAGGTGATCGGGGGGTCGTCCTCGATCAACGGGATGGTCTATGTGCGCGGCCATGCGAAGGATTTCGACCATTGGGCCGAAAGCGGGGCCGATGGCTGGGCGTATTCGGACGTGCTGCCGTATTTCAAGCGGATGGAGAACTGGCATTCGGGCGGCCATGGCGGCGATGCCGAATGGCGGGGGAATGACGGGCCGCTGCATGTGACGCGCGGGCCGCGTACCAATCCGCTGTTCGAGGCCTTCGTGCAGGCGGGGGAGCAGGCAGGCTTCGAGACGACGGACGATTACAACGGAGAGAAGGGCGAAGGCTTCGGGCCGTTCGAGCAGACGGTGTGGAAGGGACGGCGCTGGTCGGTGGCCAATGCCTATCTGCGCGATGCGCTCAAGCGCCCGAATTGCGAGATTGTGCAATGCTTTGCGCGGCGCGTGATCGTGGAGGACGGGCGGGCGGTGGGCGTGGAGATCGAGCGGGGGGGCGAGGTCTCGGTCGTGACGGCGCGGCGGGAGGTGATCGTCTCGGCCTCGGCGATCAATTCTCCGAAGATCCTGATGCTCAGCGGCATCGGGCCGGGAGCGCATCTGGCCGGGCACGGGATCGATGTGGTCGCGGACCGGGCCGGGGTGGGTCGGAACCTTCAGGACCACTTGGAACTGTATATCCAGCAGGCATCTCTGCAACCCATCACGCTGTACAAATACTGGAACCTCGTCAGCAAGGCGATGATCGGCGCGCAATGGCTGATGACGAAAACCGGGATCGGGGCGAGCAACAACTTCGAAAGCTGCGCCTTCGTGCGCTCGAAGCCGGGGGTCGAATACCCGGATATCCAGTTCCATTTCCTGCCCATCGCCGTGCGCTATGACGGCACAGTCGCCGCCGAAGGACATGGATTTCAGGCGCATGTCGGGCCGATGCGCTCGCCGTCGCGGGGGCGGGTGGCGCTGACTTCTGCCGACCCGAAGGACGATCCGTCGATCCTGTTCAACTACATGAGCCATGAGGAGGACTGGGTCGATTTCCGCCATGCCATCCGCCTGACGCGCGAAATCTTCGCACAGGAAGCCTTCGCGCCCTTTTCCGGCAAGGAAATCCAGCCGGGGGCGGACATGCAGAGCGATGACGAACTGGATGGCTTCATCCGCGAACACGCCGAAAGCGCCTATCATCCCTGCGGCACGATGAAGATGGGCCGCAGGGACGATCCGATGGCGGTGGTCGACCCGCAATGCCGGGTGATCGGGGTCGAGGGCCTGCGGGTGGCCGACAGCTCGATCTTTCCGCGTATTCCCTATGGCAACCTCAACGCGCCTTCGATCATGGTGGGCGAGAAGGCGGCGGATCATATTCTCGGGAAGCCGATGCTGCCCCCGTCGAATGCGGAACCCTGGATCAATCCGAGGTGGCGGGAATCGGATCGGTAGGTTGTCGTCGGTCGGGCTGCGCCGTATATTTGGCATAGCCGGTCGCCGACCAGACCAAGACTTACCAATTCGAAAGCGCCTCTCTTGACCCTTCCCAACTTTCAGCAGCGATTCCCCTGGTGGGGCGGCGATCTCCAGACCTTGCGGAACCGGCTGGTGCATCGGGAGAAGCCGCTCCCCTGCACGACGGAGGAGCGGATGTTCGCGCTTTCCGACGGCAGTGGCGACCGGATGATGGGGCGGCTCGATACGCCCGAAGGCGGTGGCTCGGGGCCGCTTGTCGTGCTGATCCACGGGCTGATGGGCTGCGACCATTCGGCCTATATCTGGGAGGCGGCGCGGTTCCACCTGAAGCGGGGGCGGCGTGTCCTGCGGCTGAACCTGCGCGGTGCGGGACCGGCGGCGAAATATGCGGAGCGGTTCTATTTCGCGGGGTGCTGGCCGGATATCGTCGATGTGCTGGAGGCGATGCTGCCGGATGCGCCGGAGGGCTTCTTCATCGTGGGGTTCTCGCTGGGCGGAAGCGTGACGCTCAATACGCTGCCGAACCTGCCGGAACGGCTGAACGTGCGGGCGGCGGCGACGGTATCGGTGCCACTCGATCCGATGCAGGCGGCGGTGGAACTGATGAAGCGGCACAATATCGTCTATCACTTCACCTTCGTGCATCAGATGAAGAAAGCGTATCGGGCGCGGGGGTTTCTGACGCCGGATGTGGCGGACAATCTCGACAAGGCCCGGACCATCGTGGATGTGGACGACGCGGCGACCGCGCCGCTGCATGGCTATCCCGACGCGGCGACGTATTACGAGGCGACGGCGGGCAAGCATATGGTGTCGAAGATCCGGGTGCCGCTGCTGCTGATCCATGCCGAGGACGACCCGTGGATACCGCCGGAGCCGTACCATGCGCTGCGCGATACCCTGCCGTCGAACGTGGAGATGGCGCTGACCGGACGAGGCGGGCATGTGGGCTATCACGGCAAGCATGGGTCGGAGGCGTGGCACGATCTGCGGGTGGATGCGTTCCTGCGCGACCTTTAGACTATCGACAGGAGCGCGCGGCTGCGCCACTTTCGGCCCATGAAAAAGAACGACACGGATATCGCCATCATCGGTGGCGGGCTGAACGGGGCGGCATCGGCACTGGCGCTGGCTCGGGAGGGATTTTCGGTTGCGCTGTTCGATGCGGCGCCGCTGGAGACGCGCGCAGACGAGGGCTTCGATGGGCGGGCGACGGCGATTGCCGCCGGGTCGCGGGCGATGCTGCGGAAACTGGGGGTCTGGAGCCGGGTCGAGGATACCATCGAGCCGATCTCGGACATCGTGGTCAGTGACGGGCGGGTCTCCGAGGGCGCATCGCCGCTGTTCCTGCATTTCGATCATACGGAAGTCGGGGACGAGCCGTTCGGGACGTTGGTGGAAAACCGCTTTCTGCGCCGGGCACTCTACGATGCCGTTGCGGAGGAAAGCGCCATCGAGCATGTCGCGCCGGTCAAGGTGGAGCGGGTCGCGTATGGGACGGGCTGGACCACGCTGCATCTGGATGACGGGTCGGAGCGGCGCGCGCGACTGGCGGTGGCGTGTGACGGGCGGCGCTCGCGCACGGCGCGGGATGCGGGGGTGAAATATACGGGCTGGGATTACGGGCAAACGGGGATCGTCTGCACGGTCGAGCACGAAAAGCCGCATCAGGGCGTGGCGCATGAGTATTTCCTGCCTTCGGGGCCATTCGCGATCCTGCCGTTGAAGGACAACCGGTCGTCGCTGGTCTGGACCGAGCGGGCCGATCTGGCCAAAGCCGCGATGGGGCTGGAGGATGCGGCTTTCGAGGCGGAGGTCGCTCGGCGGTTCGGGGCGTTTCTCGGGGAGGTGACGGTCACGGGGCCGCGCTGGAGCTATCCGATCTCGCTGTCGCTGGCCCATGAATACGTGAAGCCACGTCTGGCTTTGGTCGGGGATGCCGCGCATGGGGTGCATCCGATTGCGGGGCAGGGGCTGAATCTGGGGTTCAAGGATTCGGCGGCTCTGGCCGAGGTGCTGGGCGAGGCGGTGCGTCGGGGCGAGGATATCGGCGACCTGAACGTGCTGCGCCGGTATGAGCGGTGGCGGCGGTTCGACAATACGGCGATGGCGCTGGGGATGGACGCGCTGAACCGGCTGTTCTCGAACGATCTTGCGCCGGTGCGGCTGGCGCGTGACATTGGTATCGCGGCGGTGGGGCGGATCGGTCCGCTGCGGCGGATCTTCATGCGGCAGGCGGCGGGGATGACCCCCGGACTGCCGACGATGATGCAGGAGGGCAGGCGATGAAACGGGTCAAGGATATGGTGGCCGAGGCCAATGAGGTCGTGGACACTCTTACCGTCGAGGAGGCCATGACGCTTCGCGGGCAGGAGGGCGTGACCTTCGTGGACCTGCGCGATCCGCGCGAATTGCAGCGTGACGGCATGATCGAGGGGGCCTTCCACTGCCCGCGCGGAATGCTGGAATTCTGGATCGACCCGGAAAGCCCCTACGCGAAGGAGCGGTTCCAGTCCGGCGACCGCTTCGTCTTTTATTGTGCATCGGGCTGGCGCTCCGCCCTGTCGGCCAAGGTCGCGCAGGAGATGGGTCTTGAGAACGTGAGCCATATCGTCAGCGGCTACGGCGGCTGGAAGAAAGTGGGCGGCACGGTGGCCGCGAAGGGTTGATCTGGCGCCGGGAAAGGTTCCGCTGCCGCAAAAAATGCAGATCGACGCTACGCGATAGTGGCTTCGTCTTTCCCGTTCAGACCAAAGCCTTTGAGCATCCAGATAGTGGATTTCTCGGGCAGCAGTTTCTTTTTGCCCGCTAGCCCCCGCATGTCGCCATACGGGTTCTTCCCTGTCTTCTTCTTCACGAAGTCACCTACGATCCGCATGTATTCGAGGGCATGATAGATCGCTGCGCGGAGGGCCGGAGCGCCGACGGATTTGCCGTGGATCAGCTTATTTCTTATCTCCTGTGCTTTCTTGTGGTTCTGCTTCGCATCTGCGGGGATCGAAGCTCCGAAGATGTTCTTGAATACGGTCTCGTAAGTTCCAGAGCGAAAATGCTGGCGCTGCAGTTGCTGGTCTACTTTTTTGGCATTGCAGTCATGCATCCGGATGAGACCGCATTTGAGGGCGCGATGGTGACCTTCTTCGAGCTTCATGAAACAATAGGCTAACGCTATCTCGTAGTTCAATGCGTCGCTCAGTAAGGGTTCCAGCTTCGATAAATAGGATTTCACTTCTGATTCCAGAGCCTCGTAGGATTTCCGCAACCCATTGATCGTCTTTGGAATAGACATTTCTTCTCCGTGCAAGGTGTAATTTGCATGACTGGCACCCTTTCAAGTTTTACAAAGCTATTGCAGTCTTGACCAGCAAAAACGCCCCCGCCAGAGGTCCCGCATGAAACTCGCACAACCCTTTCACAGCGCACCTCCCGACGCCGCCGCTCGTCGCATGGTGGAACCGGTCGTCTGCTATCCGGTCGATACGTTGCCGCCGCCTGATCTGGCGCTTTACGGGCGCGCTCGGGAGGGGGCGGTGAAGACGGGGGAGGTGATGGTGCCGCCGCGTGAGGCGCGGACGTTTCGCGTTCCTTCGGGGACGTTCTTTCGGATCGTGAGTGTCGAGGGGCCGCAGGTCGGTGATCTGAACCTGTGGAGCGCCCATGACCTGACCGAGCGGTTCTATGCGGGCAAGACCCGCGCGCTGCACGGGACGCATCTGAGTACGGGCGACCGGATGTGGAGCAGCTTTCCGACGCTGCGGCCCATGGCGACGATCACCGACGATACGCTCGACTGGTATGGCTTCGATGCGTTCGGGGGTTCTGTGCATGACGTGATCGGAACGCGATGCGATCCGTATACGAACATGGTCCTGCGCAGCGAGACGTATCACCATTGTTGTCACAGCAATCTCTCCCGCGCTCTGGCGGCGGAAACCGGGCGGGACGTGCGGGAGATCGAGGCACATGTGCATGATGTGCTGAACGTGTTCATGTGCACGGGGTTCACCCGCGACACGCAGCAGTATTTCATGAAGGCGACCCCGGTGCGGCCCGGAGATTATCTGGAATTCTTCGCGGAGATCGATCTGATCGGAGGGCTGTCGGCCTGCCCCGGCGGGGCCTGCGATGCGGAGCACAGCAGCGATACGGCAGTGTGTCATCCGCTGCTGGTGGAACTGTACCGGCCCGTGAACGAGGCATTGGCGGGGTGGGTGTCGCCGCCGGTGAACGGGTATGATCGCAGTCACGGGCTATAGGGGAGCGGAGGTGTATACCGATGGCGAAAATCACTGGCCCTTCGGGGATGCGCGAAAAGGAAAATCTATCCAGGATTCCTGCCGCCAGGATTACATCGCTCGATCTGAGCGGTTTCCGGCTCATGCAATGACGTTGGTATGATCCTGCGCACAACCGAGGGTGTCGTTTCTCCGTATCGAGGAATATGGTTTCCCGCATCCTTTCAGTTCCGGGGTATGGCATGAGTTCGCGAGAGACCCGGATGCCGGGGGTGGCCCGGATTCTGCCTGTCATCGCGGGTGCGATATCCGTTGCGGCGCTGGGGGTCGTGTTCGCGATTTCATTCGTTGCGCTGATCTATACCGGGCCGCTGTCGTCGTTTCTGGGACCGGCCATCGCGATGACGCTGGTGGGGTCGGCGATCATGGTGCTGGTGGGCGCGGTGCTGCATCGATTGCCCGCGCTTGCCAGCCCGCAGGATACCACGGCGCTGCTGCTGGCGGGCAGTCTGGCGAGCGTGACGGCGGCGGACCCCAACGCCATCAACGGGCCGACGGTGGCGGTTCTGATCGCGCTGGTGACGGCGATTACCGGGGTCACTGTCTATGTCGCCGGCCGCATGAAGGTCGGCTATCTGGCGCGGTATATTCCCTATCCCGTACTCGGCGGATTTCTGGCGGCGACCGGGTATCTGCTGACGACCGGGGCGGTCGGGTTGCTGCTGGACCGGTCGATCCATCTGACGGACATTCCGGGGCTGTTCGCGCCCGATACCCTGCTGCGGTGGCTTCCCTGGCTCATGATCGCGGCGGGGATCGTGCTGGCCACGCGCGTCTTCGAGAGTGATCTGACGCTGCCGATCTGCGTGATGGGGGTGGGGGCCGGGTTCTATCTCTGGCTGTCCCTCGCCGGAATCGACATGGCGGGGGCATCGGAGCGGGGGTGGCTGCTGGGGCCGTTTCCCGAACCCGAAGGCGGCAGTCATGACCTCGTGGACATGATCGCGCAGGTCGATCCGGGGATGGTCGTGTCGCAGCTTCCGCTGGTATTCGCCGTCGTGGCGCTGACGGTGATCGGGGCATTGCTGAACATGTCGGGCCTCGAAGTCGCGCTGAAGCGGCGGACCGATCTCGATGCAGATCTGCGGGCGGTGGGGGTATCGAACCTCGCGGCGTCCCTGAGCGGAGGGCTCGTGGGATGGCCGTTGATCGGGGAAAGCCTGCTGGCGGCGCGGTTCAATCTGCCGGTCGCGATCTCGGCGGGCGGGGTGGCGATCGCCTCGCTGGCCGCCGTGACGATGGGGCAGGATATGCTGGAGATGCTGCCGCGTGGCCTGTTCGCGACTCTGGTGGCCTATCTGGGGATCGACCTGCTGGTGCAATGGCTGTGGACGGAACGGCGGGGATTTCCGGCGCGGGATTTCGCGGTGCTGCTGCTGATCCTCGCGACGGCGATGACGGTGGGGTTCCTGACGGCCATCGCGGTGGGGATCGGGGCGGCGGCTATGCTGTTCGTGGCCAGCTATGCGCGGCTCGATCCGGTGCGGGCGCGGACCTCGGGGGTCGCGCGGCGGTCGGTGGTCGAGCGGTCGGTGTCCGACGAGGACCGGCTGGTCGCGGCGGGCGAGGGGATCGTCATCTTCGAGCTGTCGGGATTCATCTTCTTCGGGTCGGCCTATCGCCTGTCGCAGCGGGTGCAGGACGATATCGCGGCGGGGGACGTGCGCGAGTTGATCGTCGATTTCGCGCGGGTGGCCGGGGTGGATGCCTCGGCGATCCGCAGCATCGTGCAGATTGCCGAAGCCTGCGCCGCGAACGGGGTGCATCTGGTGCTGTCGGCGGTGCCGCCCGAGACGGCGGCGCTGGTCGCGCGGCAGGGGGAGATCGCGCCGGAAATGGCCGATACGCTCGACGATGCGCTGCACGGGGCCGAGGATCGGGTGCTGGCCATGACACCCGATGTGGTGCCGTCGGAAGAGGGCGCGCTGGACGCGCTGTTCGGGACATTGGTCCCGACGATGGCGCTCGCACCGGGAGAGATGCTGTTCGCGGAGGGATCGACCTCGACCTCGATGTTCATCCTGTGCAGCGGGACGGCGCGGGCCGAAGTGGCGACGGACGGGCCTGATCCGCTGGTCGTGCGGCGGCACATGCCCGGCTCGATGATCGGGGAGATCGCGTTCTGTACCGGGTTGCCGAGAACCGCGAGCGTGGTGGCGGAGACGCAGTGCGCGCTGGCGGTGATCGATGGCGCACGGCTGGACGGGATGGCGATGGGGCGGGGGGAGTTCTATGCCCTCGTCGCCGCGCGGCTGGGCGAGCGGCTGGCGCGGTCTACGCGGCTGTTGCAGCAATTGTCGCGCTGATGCATTGGATTATCACGTTCGTGACAGGGCGGGTCGGTTGGATCGCCATGCGGGGACAGGCGCTCTAGTATCCTCGGCAAATCCAACGGGAGACCCCTCGTCATGCTCTCACGCATTGCGCTCATCCTTGCCTTGACCGCGACGGTTCCGGCCTTTGCCGAACCGCTGCCCGGTGCCGCGCCTGCCGCTGAATTGCAGAGCCTCGTGACCGTGCCTGCGGTCGTGCCGCCGCGCACGAAGTATCTGGACGGGACCGGGACGCCGATCTATCGCAACCGGCTGATCCTCGAACGCTCGCCTTACCTGCGCCAGCACGCGCATAATCCGGTGAACTGGTTCCCCTGGGGCGATGCGGCGCTGGCGGAGGCAAGGCGGCGGGATGTGCCGATCTTCCTGTCGGTGGGCTATGCGACCTGTCACTGGTGTCACGTGATGGAAGAGGAGAGCTTCGACAATACCGCCGTGGCCGAGGTGATGAACCGTCATTACGTCGCGGTGAAGGTGGATCGCGAGACGCTGCCGCATATCGATGCGCAGTACATGCTGGCGACGCAGATCCTCGATCAGCGGGGCGGGTGGCCGAACAACGTGTTCCTGATGCCGAACGGGTCGCCCATCGTGTCGATGGGCTATGCCCCTGCCGAGATGTTCCGCAATGCGCTGAACGGGATGGCCGAGGACTGGCGCAATCCCGAAGGGCGCGCGGCGATGGCGCGGCAGTCGGAATCGGTGTCGGAACTCGTGCGGCTGATCTCGCTGCGCCGGACGGCGGCGGCGGAGGTGGACGAGACGGTCTTCGAGCAGGCGACGGCGGAGACGCTCGGCAATTTCGACGATTTCGAGGGGGGCTTCGGCCCGGCACCGAAGTTTCCGAACGAGACGACGATCCTGTGGATGCTCGATCGATACGAGCGCACGGGCGACCGGGCCGCGCTGGATGCGGCGACGACCTCGCTCCGGCACATGGTTGCGGGCGGTATCCACGATCAGGTCGGGGGCGGCTTTCACCGCTATTCGACGGATTCGCAGTGGCTGACGCCGCATTTCGAGAAGATGCTCTACAATCAGGCGCTCATCGGACAGGCGCTGGTACAGGCATGGCAGTTGACGGGTGATCCGGTCTTCGAGCGGGCCGCGCGGCGGGCGATGGATTACGTGATCCGCGA
>ENA-ORXM01002175-ORXM01002175.1-marine-metagenome-genome-assembly--contig:-NODE-2175-length-23859-cov-4.903793_pt1 | contig 23859 bp, 18 predicted proteins | sample MGYA00237867_ERZ511480 | MGnify/ENA primary metagenome ERZ511480 (study PRJEB26309, sample SAMN06266103) | marine metagenome | isolation source: Algal blade | place: United Kingdom:Sidmouth, United... | reverse complement strand
CGCGGCGGCGCGGCCGGCGTGGCCCCGCGGCGCACCCCGCAAGTCGGTCGGCGGCGGCCCGCCGACGGCGACGGCGGCGGCCGGCGACGCCGACGGCGACGCTGACAGCGGGTCCGGCGAGCGCGATCCGGGCGGCCGATCCGGCATCATCGGGTTCACGTTCGAGCGAGGCCACACCTCCGAGCGCAAACAGGGTGATGCCGCGTACTTCGACGTCGTTGCGTTGGGCCACGATCGAATGCCCCAGTTCGTGGGCCACGATCGAGCCGAGAAATAGAAGAGTGGTGGCCAAGGCGGCCATGAAATAGGCGGAGCCGGTCAATCCGGGCACGAATCCCGGCAGGACCGTGCCGGTCAGGACACTCATCAGCACGAATCCGATGACAGCGATCGACCAGTGGAGGCCGATGTCGATACCGAATATTTTGCCGAGTCGAATGGTCGGACGCATGAAGAGCCTTTCAGCAAGGCCATCGGTCTCTCCCGCCCCAACACGGTGTGTGTGTGAGGCCGGCGTCGCCGGGATTGCTCCGTACTGACGACAACGCAAGTTGGAGGGATACTCCCCGTAAGGCGGTTCGTTCTGGATTCCATCATGGCGAAGGGCGCATAAGGCGAACGTAAAACTCCGCGCTCGAGAAACGCATTTCCAAAGTCTTGTAGCAAAAGGCGAGCTGTCAGCTCGCCTTTTGCTACAAGAATCCAACGGTGTGAATGGTTGGCCGGGATCCGACGGTGGGCGGTTCGTCAGCGAAGGTTGACGACGACCCCGTGGATGATCAGCTGCTCGCCGACGCGGCTTCGATCCCGGGCCCGGAAATCGACGGCCCGCAGGCCGTCACCGCGCCCGTCGTTGGCCCGCACGAACCGCAGATCGGCGTCGTCGAGTTTGAGCAGGCCGTCTTCGACTGGGCGATCGAGCAGTGCCGACCACCGTTGGGCCACATCGTCGGGGTCGATCGCCTGTAGCTCGATTCCGACAACGGCGTCAACGACCGAAGTGTCGACCGCTTCATGCCAGTCCGGCCCGGCCCAGGGCCACTCCGCCGGATCTTCGCAGGCGTCGATCGACAAAAGCGTTCCCCCAACATCGGTTGGGTGAATGTGGAGTCCCACGATGGCGGGCAGATTACCGTCATCTCGTTCGGCTTCGTAGACGATTCGCATGTCGAGTTCGTCGGCCCTGGCCCGAACCCAGTCCAGCTCGTCGGTTTGCAGGAGAATCATGTAGCCGCCATCACCGAACCGCTTCTTCAGCAGCCGGCCGGCCGTGGTCCCCTCCTCGGTGGGAGACACGATCTCGACGAACTGGTCGCCGCACGGCATCACCACATTGGTCAGGCCGAACTCGGCCAGTTCGGGATCCCGGTAGGCGATCTTCAATCCGAGAAGGCCGGAAACAGTACCTTCAGCGGCGTCGAGGTCAGATGTAACCCATACAACCTGTCTAAGTCTCAACACAGCACCACTATGGCATAGCGAGGCCGTTCAGTCAGCACCATCGCGATGCGGCCGAACTCGATTCGGTGGCACCGGTCGAATACGCTGAGCCGGCGGAACCATCAACTCGAGTAGGGGGATACACCGTGGAACACGCCGAGGACCTGTGGAGGCTCAGTGCCGTCGAAGGCGCCGACCTGGTGGCGAGACGTGCCATCAAGCCTTCGGAGTGGATGGCGTCGGTGGTGAACCGGATAGAGGTGATGAACCCGTCGCTCAATGCCATCACCATCGACCTGACCGAACAGGCGATGGCCGCAGCGATCCAAGCCGATGACCTCGCCGTCAACACACCCGACTCCGAACTCCCCACCCTGTTCGGCGTGCCGGTGACCATCAAGGAAAACGTCGACGTCTTGACCTTGACTGCGACCCCAATTCCACGAACGTTGCAGTTCAGTTTGATGGCGGCTCGTGACCTTTCGGTCATTAATACGGCACCCCCGAACCGCTACCCAATCGAAAGCAGGGTCATTCGCTTTACTGAAGAAACGATCCGTGACGCCATTCGCTATGAAATCGAACGTGGGGGACAGGTATTTTTCATCCATAACCGCATTGAAAACATCAAGGAGGTTGCCGGAATGATTCAGCGTCTTGTTCCAGATGCAAAAGTAGGCATCGGTCACGGCCAAATGGAGGGAAAGAAACTAGAGTCGCTCATGCTCGGTTTTATGAACGGAGATTTTGACGTTTTGGTCTCTACCACGATTGTCGAGAGTGGCCTTGATGTAACTAATGCCAATACTATCTTTATCAACAATGCGAATAATTTCGGACTGAGTGATTTACACCAGATGCGTGGCCGTGTGGGTAGAGGAAACAAAAAGGCATTCTGCTATTTTATAACCCCTCCATACGACGTTATGACCACCGATGCCCGTAAACGTATCGAAGCCCTTGAACAGTTCACCGAATTGGGCAGTGGTTTCAACATTGCTATGAAAGATTTGGAAATTCGCGGTGCCGGAGATCTTTTGGGCGGGGAACAAAGTGGTTTTATTAACGAAATCGGTTTTGAAACGTATCAGAAAATACTTGCGGAGGCAATTGAAGAACTTAAGGAAAATGAATTCAAGGAACTTTACGAAGAAGTCGAGGGTAAACAAGATCGAATTTTCGTTAAGGAAACCCAGATTGACTCCGATTTCGAATTGCTCTTTCCCGATGACTATATAAATAACATCACGGAGCGTTTGACCCTGTATACAGATTTGAATCAAATCAAAGATGAGGAAGGTCTGAAAAAATTCGAGGTGGAATTGATAGACCGTTTTGGGGAGCTTCCCTCACAAGTCGAAGATCTATTAAATTCCGTTCGCATCAAATGGATCGCTACAGCTATCGGTCTGGATAAAATCGTAATGAAGAAAAGTAAAATGATTGGGTATTTTATTGCTGATCAGCAGTCCGATTTTTACCAGAGCCCAGCATTTACCAAAGTTTTGCATTTTGTGCAAAGCCATCCACAGCATTGTAAAATGAAGGAGAAAAACACCCGTAACGGACTCCGTTTGTTGCTGGTTTTCGAAGGAATTACTTCCGTTGATAAGGCATTAAAGGCATTGGAGCCCTTTGAGACAAAAAACACAGAGGTACCAGCCTAGACTTGACTGAGGTCCAATTTATTTATAAGCTAAACTTGCAAATTGTTTTCGAATAAAAAAGTATATTCGAGAGGTGTTTTTAAGCTATAGATTATGAAACTCGAAGAAAACGAAAAATTGGCATTGGTAAATGTCATCGATTCCGTAATACAAGCAGATGGTATTGTCCATCCCGGTGAAATGAGTACACTCGGCAAACTGATGGACCGTTTCGAATTTAACGGATATTTAATAGAAGAAGCCAGGGAATTGGATACCGATCATGGCCTGCGTACCCTCAACGCCATGCCCTACCCCAAAAAGAAAGAGCTGGCCGAAGTACTCGGTGAAATGTCATTGGCCGATGGGCATATGCACGAGAAAGAAATTGAGCTCGTCTTAGAAGTCTTGACCAGCATAGGTCTAGGTACCGAACTTGAATAACGGCCCATGAAATCAGAATGCTTTTATGTGCTTTGCCTTATTCTGACCACGATGGGTGGCTATGCACAAAACACCGTTGAAAACGATAAAAATGAGGATGCTATTCACGGCCTAATTGATGCGTATGCCCGGGCAAGAGCAACCAAGGATACGGTTCTTCTGAATGAAATCTTGACCGATGATATTGACCAACTGGTATCGACAGGCGAATGGCGACGCAGCTTTGAAACCGCCAAAAAAGGCATGTTGCGAAGTTCCTCCAAAAATCCTGGTGGACGCACCCTGACCGTAGAGCAAATCCGCTATTTAAACTCCGAATCCGCTATCGCCGATTGTCGCTATGAAATCGCAAATACAGATAGTTCGCTTAGAAAGATGTGGAGTACGTTTATCGTTGTTTTCGAGAATGACCGTTGGAAGATTACGGCCATTCGCAATATGCTTCCTGCAAAAAGTCCTTAAATACTTTTTAATTTCAGATTTGATAAAGCGTTTGAGACCTAAAATGCCATTGGTATTTGCTATATTTCCGTAGCGGATAGAAATCTCACATAATTTCGATTTCTGGTCCTCCGATAAATCGAATACAAATCCTCAGAAAAATGAACCTAAAACTTTACGCTTCAATTGCATCCGCTCTCCTATTCAGTTTTTACCTCAGCGCCCAGCCTAGCAAAAAACTCGTCGAGGTCATAATCAGCCCCGATGAGGGGGACTGGACCTATGAAATTGGAGAACAACCTGAATTTTCATTCAACATACTGAAAAACAATGTAGCCATGGAAGGGGTCAAATTCAAATATACCATTGGGCCTGATGCCGGTTATCGCGAGCTTGAAATTTTGGATGAAGGAACACTCACCCTAAAGAATAAGACAACGATCAAAGCACCAAAATTCACGGAGCCCGGATTTTTGCGTTGCACTGCGACCGTTGAGGTAGACGGCAAGGAATACTCATCGTATACCACCGTCGGCTTTTCACCTGACAAAATCAAACCGACAACAACACTACCTTCCGATTTTGAGGCCTTTTGGGACAAGGGTAAGAAAGAATTGGCCGAAGTTCCCGTCAACCCAGTGCTGACCCTAATGCCCGAACGTTGTACCGATAAAGTTGATGTGTACCATGTGAGCTTGGATAATGTGCAGGGTAAAATTTATGGTATTTTATGTACCCCAAAGAAAGCAGGTAAGTATCCAGCAATCTTGCATGTACCCGGAGCGGGAATTCGCCCGTACTATGGCGATGTCAACGGGGCCGCCGAAGGGTTCGTTACGTTTACCATCGGCATACATGGTATTCCGGTAAATCTTAATAAAGTCGTTTACGATGATTTGCGAGCGGGGCCTTTGAACCAATATCAAGTTTTCAATCTTGATGATAAAGAGAATATGTACTATCGAAGAGTATATCTCGGATGTATTCGATCGGTCGATTTTATAGAAGGTCTAGATAAGTTTAATGGTGAGGATATTGCCGTAACCGGAGGTAGCCAAGGTGGTGCACTTTCCGTCGTCACTGCCGGTCTAGACGATAGAATCGACTATTTGGCTGCGTTCTATCCGGCCCTATCCGATATGACCGGTTTTTTAGAAGGGCGTGCCGGTGGATGGCCGCAGATTTTTGTGGACGAGTTTACGAACAAACCCGAAAAAATAGCAGTGTCGAAGTATTACGACGTGGTCAATTTTGCACGATTTGTAAAGGCTGAAGGTTGGTACAGTTGGGGCTATAACGACAATGTGTGTTCGCCGGCTTCCACCTTCTCGGCCTATAATGTAATCGAAGCAGAAAAAGAGCTTCACGTATTTCAGGAAACTCAGCATTGGACCTTTCCCGAGCAGCGTGAAATGCGCAGTCAATGGCTATATAAAAAGCTTCGGGAGTAATAGATGCCGAAAAAGAGCATTTAAAACCACCTCAATCGATACCATGTCTTCAAACCTTGTGAAAATTACTGCCCAAAAAATGGAGGAAGTACTTAAAAAGCTCTTCCTAAAATACAATTTCTCTTCAGAAAAGGCAGACCTACTGGCAAAAACATATACCGAAAGTACCGTTGATGGAGTCAATTCACATGGCATCAATAGAGTGCCCCTATTTATCGATTACATTGAGAGAGACCTCGTGCAAATAGAGGCCGAAGCGGAAAAAGCAGAAGCCTTTGGCAGTATCGAACGTTGGGACGGTAATCTCGGCCCCGGCATCATCAACGCCATAAAATGTACCGATCGGGCGTTGGCCTTGGCAAAGCAACACGGCATGGGTCTTGTTGCCCTACGCAATACCAATCATTGGATGCGAGGCGGGGCCTACGGTTGGCGAGCGGCGAATGCCGGTTGTATCTCCATATTGTTCACGAACACCCAACCGAACATGCCACCATGGGGCGGAAGGTATAGTCGCTTGGGCAATAATCCTTTTATTGTTTCCATACCGAGAAAAGAAGGGCACGTCGTACTTGACATGGCAATCTCCCAGTTTGCTTTCGGTGCAATAAAGAATTATAAGTTAAAAGGAGAAAAGCTACCCTACCCCGGCGGTTGGGACGATAACGATGAGCTTTCCAAAGACCCCGAAAAAATTCTTGGAAATGAACGCGGCCTACCTATCGGGTACTGGAAAGGCTCTGCGCTTTCGATGGTTTTGGATATGCTGGCAACGCTATTGTCCGCCGGTAATTCGACCTCCAAAATACAGGGAAAAAATTTTGAAATCGGAATCTCGCAAGTATACCTATGCATTTCCCCGGAACTTTTTAAGGATACACAATTGCAGGAAAACCTTTTGAACGAGATTATCACATACACCCGTGACGTAGAACCTATGCAGGCAGGTGATAAAATTTATTACCCGGGAGAACGTACGCTGCAGACCCGTATCAAAAACTTGAAAGAAGGTATTCCCGTCAGCCGTGAAGTGTGGGATAAAGTATTGGAGTTATCGACTTGATGAGGTCCTATGAGAAAACTAGCTTCTTTAAGAAGTAAGAATATGTACTATTAAAAACTATAATTATGAAATTTAAGTACTCCACTTTAATGGTGCTTGTTCTTTTAGTTATTTCTTCCTGCAAGGAGGCAGCACCAACCAATAAAAAAGAAAACCCTGATGATGGAGTAATCACCGACAGCGTCACTGCTCGAATCGATGCTACACTAAAAGACTTTGTCAATTCCGGAAATATTGCAGGGGTATCTGCCTTAATCTTTGAAAAAGGCGAAGAAACCTATTTCAACACCTTCGGATATGCCGACCGGGAAGCTAAAAAACCGATGGATAGAAATACCATCGTGCAGATTTACTCCATGACCAAACCCATTACGGGTACAGCTTTGATGACTTTGTACGAGCAAGGCAAGTTCGAACTCGACGACCCGGTGGCAAAATACGCACCCGAATTCGCCGATATTAAAGTTTATGCAGGTAAAGATGCTTCCGAGAGGCCCATTTTGGAAGAACCGAACCGCCCGATGACGATACGCGACCTGACCCGACATACAGCTGGTTTTGCACCTGCAAACGATTCTCCCTTAGGAAAAATGGTGGCTGAGGCAAATGCCTTGAACCGAGAGAACACCTTGGTACAAATGGCCGAAAAGATGGGAGACACCCCTCTCCTATTCCATCCCGGAGAGCAATGGCAATATGGCCCTTGTGTAGATGTACAGGCCTTTATGGTCGAACGTATTTCGGGAATGCCCTACAAAGAATACGTTCGCAAACATGTGCTGGATAAATTGGGCATGAGCCAAACCCGTTACTTTATTCCTGAAAGTGACCGCGACCGCTTTGCAGCGCTCTACCGGCGAACGGGAGAAGGTCAATTGCAAAGGGATTCCATCACCTATTCGAACTATCTTGAAAAGTGGCCTATGACCCGCGGGGGTTCCGGACTTACTGCAACGATTGACGACTATATGCGTTTTGCCCGAATGTTGGTCAATGAGGGTACGCTCGACTCCGTTACTGTCTTAAAACCTGAAACCGTAGAATTGATGGCCACCAACCAACTGGCCGATAGCATTGCCGAACGCCACTTTTTACCGAGTAAAGGTCAAGTCGGCTTTGGTATCGACTTTGCCGTTCGCGTAGCACCTCCGGCTGATGCCGAAGAGAACAACGGTGTCGTAGGTGAGTTTTTCTGGGACGGGGCCGCAAGCACCTTATTTTGGGTAGACCCCGTAAACGAATTGACCGCCGTGCTTTTCGTACAACTGTTTCCCTATGACCAGATCGGACTGCACAAAAGTTTTCGCGATGCTGTTTACGGAAGTATCGAGACGAATGAATGATTATATTTGAAGAACACTAAAAAAATGAAAGCTATGTCGAACCGTATTTTATCATTGCTGCTCTTGTTGTTTATCGTTACGACCGCATGTGCACAAGAAATCGATACCCTGTCCCTCAAAAAAAACTATGACCTGAAAGAATACCGTATTCCCATGCGTGATGGAGCTGAACTCTTTACGGCCATATACACTCCAAAGGATACCTCAAAGGATTACCCTATCCTATTGAACCGTACGTGCTACAATGCCTCAAAATATTCCGATTATAATTATGGAGGCTATCCTTCGCAGTACTTAGTTGAAGATGGTTACATTTTAGCCTTTCAAGATGTACGAGGGCGCTACATGTCTGACGGCACTTTCGATAATATGCGACCCAATATCCCTGGAAACAATCCCAAGAACAAAAAGGATATAGACGAAAGTTCCGATACCTACGACACTATCGAATGGATGGTCAAAAATATAAAGGGCAATAATGGTAAGGTGGGTATGTACGGCATCTCTTATCCCGGGCATTATACGGCCGCGGGCATGATCGAAGCACATCCAGCACTAAAGGCGTCATCGCCCCAAGCACCGATCGCAGATTTTTTCTTTGATGATTTTCATCACCAGGGCGCGTTTCTTCAAAGCTATACCGCCGCCTTTGCTGTTTTTGGCTATCAAAAAGAAAGTTTGACCCGTGAGCCTTGGTATACCGATAAGCTGATGCGCTTATATGAAAAACCCGCAGCGGACGCATATGACTTTTTTCTAAAGATGGGGCCTATAAAGAACACTACCGAAAAGTATCATGGTGATAACTTCTTTTGGCAACAGATAGTGGACCACCCCAATTACGACGAATTCTGGCAGAAACGAAATATTTTACCACATTTAAAAGATGTTGACCATGCGGTCATGACTGTGGGCGGTTGGTTCGATGCAGAAGACCTTTACGGACCGTTGAATATTTACAAAACCGTGGAGGCTACCAGTCCGAAAGCAAAAAACACCATCGTCATGGGGCCTTGGGACCATGGCGGATGGGCCAAAGAAACCGGCAAAACCACTCATAACCATATTTATTTTGGGGATAGTATCTCTAGTTTTTACATGAAAAAAATCGAACGAAAGTTCTTTGCAAGTCATTTAAAGAACGAAGGCAACGACGATTTGCCGGAAGCCTATATGTTCGATACCGGTTCAAAAAAATGGGAAACGTTTACCGAATGGCCCCCAAAAGAAATCGAGCCGATTACCCTACATTTTGGTGAAAACGGAATTTTGAGTATTAATGAACCTGCGGATGATAAAGCGGTATTCGAATATACGAGCGACCCTAAAAAGCCGGTGCCCTACACCTCACAAATCGAGGGGCTGACATTTACGCCTAGAAGATATATGTCTGACGATCAGAGGGAAGCCTCTCGTCGACCCGATGTACTCACCTTCGAAACGAATCCATTGACAGAACCCCGGGTTTTGGCCGGAGAGATTATGGCGAAGCTTAAAGTCGCTATGAGCGGTACCGATGCCGATTTCATTGTGAAGTTGATCGACGTCTATCCACCAGACCATAAGAATTATGAACACAATCCGTCGAACATTATAATGGGCGGTTACCAACAGTTGGTTCGGGCCGAGGTATTTCGGGGAAGGTTTCGTAACAGTTTTGAAAAACCCGAACCTTTTGTACCTGGTGAGCCTAGCGATGTAAATTTTCGGTTGCAAGATATACTACATACCTTTAAAAAGGGGCATCGCGTTATGATACAGATACACAGTACATGGTTCCCCTATATCGACCGAAACCCGCAGAAATACGTGGATAATATTTACGAGGCAGATGAGGAAGATTTCGTGACTTCTACCATCAAAGTTTATGGCTCATCTACAGTAGAAGTTGGCGGTACGCAAGATGGTTTTTTACCGTCAGCTTTCCGCATACGGCCCGAAGAATTCATCAAGGATTAAAATTTAATCCTTTTTAATGGTCGACAAAAAATAGTTAGCAAGAACTATACGAAGAAATCGAGGAGGATAAATGACCGATTTAAATGAAAACGATGATGACTAATTATTTTCAAATTAACACATCTTCAAATTGATTAGTTATAATGTCTTCAAATCTTTAATGGTCTTGAAGGCTACGTCAACTTGGTCATCATCGACTAGAATTGTAAATTCATTCGTGGTCGAAATAACTTCGTAGAGTACGATGCCCTCCCAGGCTAAACGCTGGAAAATAAAATAGTAGATGCCCGGTACCGAAACATTCTCCGCCGGAAGCTTTACCGTAATAGATGAAAGATTTTCGGCCTTTTGCGTGCATCGTTCGTCTTTAAACAAGTTCTCTACCGTAGCATCGAGGCTGTTACTTACCACAATATTCAGTTCGTTAACCCCGCGGGAAGAGGTATAGAAAACATCCTTATTTTTATTCACCTCGTCCAAAAGCTGTGATTGATTCTCTAAAATCGACTCCGACACAAAGAAGGTAAAATCGGTCAAAGAAGAACGTACAGTAATTTCCCCAATATTCTTCAATACTTTGATAATCTTGTGGGTCGCACGAAATTCGAGATCGTCCGAGAGGCGTTTTAAGGCCATGACGATGGCACCATTGCGAATATCCTTTCCCAGTTCATCTTCGATTTCCGGTTTTACGATTCTTGATAAGGATGTAAGGTTGATAATACCTTGAGCCAAAGCACTTTGCAGAAAAGGCTTCTTTTTAATATACTGCTCTACAACAGAAGAAATGGTTTTCATTAGGAATACGGTCTGATTGATTGATGAACAAAAATAACATAATGTTATAAATAAAACAAATTGATTTCAAATTTAACATTCTAAGAGACGAGATATTAGAAATGATAGAATGCGCTTTCTAAATGTTCAATCTTGAATAGCTTTTTATTCTTTAAAATGGTAACCACATCGAAACGCACTTCTAAGTCGAGTTCATTCTCGGTCACATAATGGTCTGCCGCCATGACCAATAACTTGATTTTTTTCGGAGTAATGGTCTCGGCGATAGGGATGATTTGATCATTACTTCGCGCACGTACTTCCACAATTGCAAGAATATCATCTTTTTGTGCGATGATGTCGATTTCCGCTTTCAGATAGCGATAGTTCTTATACTTGATTTCGTAACCCTTTTTGAGTAAAAAATCAACAGCCAGTTTTTCACCTTCTTTTCCGAACTCATTATGTTTTCCCATAAAATTCCTGTAAATAGTGCAGTTCGTCGAATAAGTGCGTGTTTTAAGGCCATTACTTGTATGAGCCACGTAAATTAAATAGCCATACGTCGAAAATACTCGAAAAGGCATACTATCCAAAATCTTTGTACGTTAAGAGTTGACCCCAAACACATGAACAGTTCTTAAAGCCTACAAAAACTATGGAGTACTTCATTAACTGTAATACGGCACCTTTAGCACCGTATACTACGCCCTTAGACAGATTAAGGGCCGCACACTTGTATAGAAGGCTCGGGTTCAGTGCTTCGGTTGCAACTATTGATGCCGCCGAAGGTCAAAATGCTGGTACGCTGGTCGATACGCTTGTCAACCGAGCTACCAACCAAACCCCGCTTCCGCCGCCCATTTGGGCCAATTGGAATAACAGCAACTACCCTGAAGACGACGACTTGAGAAGACAAATACGTCGAGAACAACAGGCCGAGTTTCGTTTGGACTATGCCGAAGGGCTATTGAATAACAACCTCTACGATCGCATGAGCTTCTTCTGGAGCAACCATTTTGTTACCGAATTGGGTGTCTATGAATGTAATTCCTTTCTCTATCACTATATAAATTGTCTACAGCGAAATGCGCTCGGCAATTTTAAGACTTTTGTGAGCGAAATCGGTCTTACCGATGCGATGCTTTATTATTTGGATGGGGTATTCAACAACGGCAACAACCCAAACGAGAACTACGCACGTGAACTTTATGAACTCTTCACTTTGGGTGAAGGTAACGGTTATACTGAACAGGATATTATAGAGACTGCAAGGGCACTTACAGGTTATGTCGAAAGAGGTGAACTCGGTTGTGAACCTGTAGCTTTCAGGGCCGACCGCCACGACGCCGGAAGCAAGACCATTCTCGGTCAGACCGGTAATTGGGGATATGACGACGTCATTGATATTCTTTTTGAACAACGCCCCAATGAAATTGCTGAATTCATCTGCAGAAAACTCTATGAGTTTTTTGTACATCCCGACTCTAGAGACGACGCCGGAAACGCACAAACCATCATAACCGGTATGGCAACAACTTTTCTAGCAAACGATTTCGAGATAGCCCCCGTACTTTCCGAACTTCTAAAAAGTCAACATTTCTTTGATGATGAAGCAATCGGGGTCATTATTAAAAGTCCTTTTGATTTTTATTTCAATACGCTTAAAGAGACTGGTTTTGCATACGATGACACTACGGTGGCATCCCTTATCAACTATAGTGAACTTCTTAGCCAGGAACTCTTCGACCCTTTCGATGTTGCCGGATGGCAGCGCGACAGGTCTTGGATCAACACAAACTTTATGATCGGCAGATGGTTGACCATCGAAAGTATTTTAGAAGAATTCTTTAATGCCGATGATGAGCAATTTCGAACTTTTGGACTATCACTTACGGGTACTGACGGAATGACCAGTAATAATCCTGATATTATTGCGCGGGCCATCATTGATTTTATCCTCCCGAAAGGATTACTGAACGATTCTGAGTACAATACAGCCTACACTATTTTTAGAAGTGATGTACAAGAACAATACTACGAGGGCGGATCCTCACCATCTTGGACTTTAATGACCGCTATGGAAGCCCCGACCCAAGTATATCTTTTATTACAGTATTTAGCCAGACAACCCGAATTTCAACTTAAATAACCTACACTATGTGCGATATTCACGATACATCACCACACAAAGGCCTCGAACATGACGGCCATGACCTCGAACATAAAGCCTGGAGCAGACGTTCTTTTCTACAGGCGTTGGGTATAGCCGGATCTGGATCGATGATGTTGGGAAGTAATTTTCTTACCGCCTCGGCGCCATCTCCTTTGACGGCGGCAATTTCCGATTCTGAAACTGACAATATACTGATACTGATTCGTTTGTCGGGCGGTAATGATGGTTTGAGTACGGTCATTCCGATCGAGCAATATGATTCGTATGCAAATGCAAGGCCGAATATTTATATTCCTGAAAGTAAGGTCTTGAAATTGACCGATGAATTCGGTGTGCCTTCCTATATGAAAGCTCTGGAACCCATGTGGGGCGAAGGCCAGGTAAAAGCTGTTCACGGCGTGGGTTATGAGGGGCAAAGCCTTTCACACTTTACAGGTTCGGATATTTTTGCGAATACCGATCTGACTTCGACTGGCTTTAGCGGATTGAATACCGGTTGGATGGGGCGCCACTTTGAGGAATGTTATCCTGATTATTTGATGTCTCCTCCTCCAGCACCTGCTGCCATACAAATCGGTCAGTTCGGAAGTCTAGTATTTCAGGGTGAAGAGACCAACTACGCCTTCGTAACATCAAATATCGACCAGCTGGAAGAGATAGCAGAATCGGGCGTGCGCTACGGACTTGAAGACTCGTTATTCAACGACTGTATGTACGGTGACCAATTAAAATTTTTAAGGGGAGTTGCAAATACCACTTATGAATATTCTGGAATCATTCACGATGCATGGTCTAACGGCCAAAATCAGGTCGAATACCAAAACAATGGCTTCGCGAGACAATTGGCGCTATTGGCAAGATTGATCAAAGGTAATCTTGGTACCAAAGTATATATGATTTCTATGGGCGGTTTTGACACCCATGGTAACCAGCCCTTGGCACACGAACGCCTGATGAGTAACTTGTCCATTGCAATAGATAATTTCTACGAAGACCTAGGCTTCACAGAACAAGATGATAAAGTACTAAGCATGACCTTCTCTGAATTCGGAAGACGAATTTTCGAGAACGGTTCGAACGGTACCGATCATGGCAAGGCCGCCCCAACCTTGTTTTTTGGTAAAGGCCTTAATGGAAGTGCATTTGTCGGCGACCACCCAACATTGGACAATCCCGATGGTCGTGGTAACCTAGAATACACCATGGATTTTAGGGACCTTTACGCAACTGTTTTGGCCGAATGGCTATGTGTACCTATTCCGTTGGTAGAGCAACACTTGTTAGACCACACCTATGCACCCGTAAATCTCGGCTTTAATTGCAGTGGCACGGAATTTCCGGATATTGCATATAGTGATGGGGAGCCAACATTGCCCGAAAACCCCGATAACGAGGTTGACCAAGAACCCGTAGTACCGAACAACGAACAGCTGAACGCAATAGTGCATAAGCCTTTTTATCCATCCGATAGCAACCCGCATATCTATTTAGAAATGCCTGTAACGGCCCATGTCGATATTCAATTATTTAATATCGTAGGTCAGAACGTTGGTACCATACGAAACGCAATTATGACAGAAGGCGTCAATGAAATTAACATTAAAGAAAGTATGACGGGGCATTTGGCCGCCGGAAAATACATATATCGCATCCAGATTCAAGATCATAAGATGAGTAAATCGGTTATGATGACCTAATTGATTCTCAGCACAAACTGTAAAGCCTTCGAACTAATCTTAGAGATTTTTCGAAGGCTTTGCTTTTTTATCAAAGCATACTGGGCAGCCCGTAAAAAATGGTATTTTTACGCCTTAATTAAATGCTGATGGCCGATTACCAACGTTATACAATTACTGCTGCGCTGCCTTACACCAATGGTCCGATACATATAGGGCATTTGGCCGGAGTCTATGTTCCTGCGGATATTTATGTCCGTTATTTGAGAGCAATCGGAAAAGAGGTCGTTTTTGTATGTGGAAGTGACGAACACGGGGTTGCCATTTCGATGAAGGCAAAAAAAGAAGGTGTAGGCCCGAAGGAAATCATCGACAAGTATGATGGCATGATTCGCCGATCATTTCAAGACTTTGGTATTACTTTCGATAACTATTCCCGTACTTCTCGTGAGATTCACCATAAAACCGCCAGTGACTTTTTTAAAAAGCTCTACGAACAAGGAGATTTTTTAGAAGAAACAACTGCACAACTCTACGACGAGGAGGCCAGCCAATTTCTTGCCGATCGTTTTGTTACAGGTACCTGCCCGAACTGCGGTCATGAAGAAGCCTATGGCGACCAGTGTGAAAACTGCGGTTCGTCATTGAACGCAACCGATTTAATCAACCCAAAATCAACGATTACGGGTTCTGTCCCGACCACGAAAGAGACCAAGCATTGGTTTTTGCCCTTAAATAAATATGAGGATTTTCTTAGGAAATGGATACTTGAAGGACATAAAAACGATTGGAAGCCTAATGTCTACGGACAATGTAAAAGCTGGATCGATGGCGGGTTGGAACCTCGTGCCGTTACCCGCGACCTTGATTGGGGTATTCCCGTACCAGTAGAAGGCGGTGATGGCAAGGTACTTTACGTCTGGTTCGATGCGCCTATCGGCTATATTTCGTCTACCAAAGAATGGGCAGAACGCGAAGGAAAGGATTGGCAACCTTACTGGAAGGATAATGACACTAAGCTAGTTCATTTCATAGGAAAGGACAATATTGTATTTCACTGTATCATTTTTCCCGTAATCTTACAGGCGCACGGTGCGTATATTCTACCGGAAAATGTGCCCGCAAATGAATTTTTGAACTTGGAAGGCAACAAACTTTCTACCTCCAAAAACTGGGCGGTATGGTTGCATGAATATTTGGAGGAATTTCCCGATATGCAAGATGTGTTGCGCTATACCTTAACGGCAAATGCTCCGGAAACTAAGGACAACGATTTTACATGGAAGGATTTTCAGGCGCGAAACAACAACGAACTCGTCGCCATTCTAGGGAACTTCATCAATAGAGTGGTCGTTTTGACCCATAAATATTATGAAGGAAATGTGCCTGCGCCCTCCGATTTTTCAGCAGAGGATACCAAGACGTTAGAGGCACTCCGTAAATTTCCGGAAACGATTTCAAGTTCCATCGAACGCTACCGTTTTCGGGAAGCAGGTCAGGAACTCATGAACCTCGCTCGTCTCGGAAATAAATACTTGGCCGACGAAGAACCGTGGAAAGTAATCAAGCAAGATGAAGAACGTGTTAAAACAATCCTATTCGTCGCCCTTCAAATCGCTACGGGACTAGCAGTTTTGAGCGAACCTTTTCTGCCGTTTACATCTGAGAAGCTAAAAAACATACTCAATGTCAGGTTGAGCGCAATCGAAACCCAATGGGAAAACGTAAAGGCAAATGAAACCCTCCTCCCATCCGGGCACAGGATCAACAAGGGCGAACTGCTCTTTCGAAAGATAGAGGACGAAGAAATCCAAAAACAACTTGATAAACTCGAAGCCACGAAAAAACTGAATGAAGCTGCTTCCGAAGAAATAAAGCCGATTATGCCACAAAAAGAAACGATTACATTCGACGATTTCACAAAACTCGATATGCGCGTAGGCACTATCGCAGCGGCTGAAAAAATGGCCAAAACCAAAAAACTGATGGTCCTAAAAGTCAATACCGGACTGGATACCCGCACTATAGTTTCGGGAATTGCAGAAAATTTTTCTGCTGATGAAATTGTCGGTAAACGGGTAACGGTTCTAGTCAATCTTGCACCAAGGGCCTTGCGCGGTGTAGAGAGCGAGGGGATGATTTTGATGACGGAAAATACAGATGGGCAGTTGGTTTTTGTCAACCCTGACGAAGACGGGGTAGGAAACGGGCAAGGTATTAGTTGATTTTTCACTCCTTTATCACTTCTAGCGCAGTCGAGAACTTAGTAACACAAATAGGTCTCGACTGCGCTCGACCAGACAAAGATTAGCACATCTTAACCAAGAGAAATTGCTATAACCAAGGAGGTAAAACTACAATGAAACTTTACTATGTTTACATAGTTTTGTGTGCTGACGGCCTTACATATACTGGTTTTACAAATAATATCTCCAGAAGATTCGAAGAACATCAAAACGGAAGAAATAAGACCTGCTTTACATACCAACGCAGACCCTTGAAATTGATTTTTCATCAAGAATTCAACGATGTTGAACAAGCTATTTATTTCGAGAAGAAAATTAAAAAATGGAGCGGTAAAAAGAAATTAGCCTTAGCAAATGGAGAATTTGATTTATTGCAAATATTATCGGAATGTAGAAATGCTACACACTCCGATTTCAAACCGGATTCAGATTAAACCTCATTGTCACTTCGAGCGCAGTCGAGAACTTCGGAACACGAATAAGTCTCAGCTGCGCCCAATCAGACAAAATTTTATTTCCCAATGGTGCTAACATCCTACATTACAAAACGTACCCAGCTCCCGGAAAAGAGCATACAAAACACCGTCGAACTTCTAAACCAAGATTGCACCATACCGTTCATATCCCGCTATCGAAAAGAGCGAACAGGCAATTTGGACGAGGTACAGATTGCGGCAATCGTAAAATTCAAAAGTGAATTCGAAGCTTTGGAAAAACGAAAGGTCGCCGTCTCAAAAGCTATTGAAGAACAGGGCATCTTGACGGATGACCTCCGGTCAAAAATTAAAGGAGCGTTTGATTTAACGACCCTCGAAGATTTATATCTTCCGTTTAAGAAAAAACGGAAGACCAAGGCAGAAACCGCTCGGAAAAATGGTCTAGAACCTTTGGCCAAAATCATCATGGCGCAACACCAAGATGATGTTAAACGTACTGCCTCGCGTTTTATAAGCAATCAGGTCAATGACGAAGACGAAGCCCTAGAAGGTGCTAGACATATTATTGCCGAATGGTTAAATGAACGTATTTCGGTTCGAAATCTAATTCGCGATCAGTTAGAACGTTCGGCCATGCTTGTTACCAAAGTTATCGGTACAAAGAAAGAAAGCGAAAAAGCACAAAAGTTTAGAGATTATTTCGATTGGAACGAAGCTCTAAAGAGATGCCCCTCGCACCGACTTCTAGCTATTCTTCGTGCTGAAAACGAGGGTTTTATTCGTATTAAAATTCAAATAGATGACAACTTTGTTCTAGGGCGGATAAAAGAGCGCGTTATCAAAAACAGCGGTTCTTACGTTCCCCATATTGAATTGGCGATAGCCGATGCCTATAAAAGACTATTGCTGCCATCTCTGTCCAACGAAGTTTTGAAATCGGCCAAAGAAAGAGCCGACGGCGAGGCGATCCAAGTATTTTCGAAAAACCTAAAACAATTGCTTTTGGGCGCACCTTTAGGCGAAAAGCGTATACTGGCCATCGATCCCGGTTTTCGTACAGGTTGTAAAGTCGTATGTCTTAGCGCTCAAGGCGAACTGATGCACAACGAAACCATCTATCCACATGCGCCACAGCGGGACAGCAAAGGTGCGATCAAAAAAATAAGTTCTCTTTGCGATGCATATAAAATTGAGGCCATCGCCATCGGCAATGGCACAGCCTCAAGAGAGACTGAACAACTCGTCAAACGTATTCGTTTCAAAAATCCCTTGGAGGTCTTTGTGGTGAACGAAGCCGGGGCGTCTATCTATTCGGCCTCCAAAATTGCAAGGGATGAATTTCCGAATTACGATGTAACCGTTAGAGGTGCGGTTTCCATAGGTAGACGTTTGGCAGACCCCTTGGCGGAATTGGTAAAAATTGACCCAAAGTCGATTGGTGTGGGTCAGTACCAGCATGACGTCGATCAGGCCAAACTAAAAACTTCCTTGGATAATGTTGTTGAAAGTTGTGTAAACTCCATTGGTGTAAACATCAATACCGCAAGTGTACCGCTGTTGAGTTACGTTTCGGGTATCGGACCGAAGCTAGCAGAAAATATTGTCGCCTACAGAAATGAGATAGGCAGTTATTCTAAAAGAACGGAGATAAAAGAAGTACCCCGTTTAGGAGGCAAAGCCTTTCAACAAGGAGCCGGCTTTCTACGGATAAAAGAGGCCAAAAACCCTTTGGACAATTCCGCAGTACACCCCGAAAGCTATGGTATCGTTGAGAGAATGGCCAAGGATAAGAATCTAATAGTTTCCGAATTGATCAACAACAAAAAAGTTTTGGAAAGTATTGACCTAGACACCTATTGCACTAATGATATTGGACTTCCCACGCTACAGGACATCATTAAAGAACTCGAAAAACCAGGTCTCGATACGCGTCAAAAGGCAAAAGTCTTCACCTTTGAACAAAACATCAGATCGATTACCGATTTAGAGGTAGGTCAACTACTCCCGGGCATTGTCAACAACATCACAAATTTTGGCTGTTTTGTAGATATTGGAATCAAAGAAAGCGGACTGATTCATATTTCTAATCTAGCGGATGGCTTCGTAAAAGATGTAAATGCCCATGTAAACTTACAACAACAGCTTATCGTCAAGGTTTTGGAGGTTGATGTAGCCAGAAAGCGCATTCAACTAAAATTGCACAAAGCATAAGATATTACAATGCTCAAAATCGCATTCCATCCCATCTATAAACACCCTTTGCCCGACGGCCATCGTTTTCCCATGTTGAAGTACGAACTGCTTCCCAAGCAGTTGTTGCACGAGGGCACTTGCGAGCCTGATAATTTTTTCGAACCTGAAATTCCTAACGACAAGTATATTGTTGCAGTTCATGATGCGGAATATTTTTATGATTTACTCAATATTAAAATCCCGCCAAGGAAAGCCCGCAAAATAGGATTCCCTTTGACGGAAGATTTGGTAGAACGCGAACGTATTATCGCCGATGGTACCATGAAAGGCTGCGAGTTCGCTCTCAAAAACGGAATTTCGATGAACATTGCCGGCGGCACCCACCACGCTTACACCAATCGAGGCGAGGCCTTCTGTATGTTGAACGACCAGGCCATCGGAGCACGATTTCTTCAAGCAAAAGGTCTGGCCAAAAAAATACTTATTGTCGATTTAGATGTGCACCAGGGCAATGGTACTGCCGAAATTTTTCAGAACGATGCTTCCGTTTTTACCTTTTCAATGCACGGAGCAGGTAACTATCCCTTTAATAAGGAAAAGTCAGATCTTGATATTCCCCTTAAAAAAGATACTGGGGATGTTGCATATCTTTCCACCTTAAAGAAAACACTTCCGAAGCTTATCAATACCCATAAACCCGATTTCATTTTCTATTTATGCGGGGTCGACGTAATCGCATCTGACAAACTAGGTACATTGGGCTTGACGGTCGGGGGCTGTAAAAAACGCGACGAAATCGTATTGGAGACCTGTTACAGTCTACAAATTCCAGTGCAATGCAGTATGGGCGGGGGGTATTCTCCGGACATCAAAACAATCGTTGAGGCCCATGCGAATACTTTTCGAGCAGCACAACGGATTTTCTTTTAAACACCATTGCGAACGAAGCGAAGCAATCCGTTGAACATTTGAGAATCTTCAACGGATTGCTTCGTCATCTCGCTTAAAAGCTCAATTCCTCGCAATGGCGTCTTGAATTTTTGTAATTTTCTTTTTTTAGAAACACTTATCCTAATAAAAGTACGTGCTACTATGAATTCGAAACTCATCTTTTTACTATTGGTATCTATTTTGACCGTCACATCCTGCAAACAAAAAAAAGAAAAGCAGATTTCGACAGACCCCATTGAAACCAAATCGACCGAAAGTACCTACGAAAAAATCAAACTCATTTTCGATACCGATGCCAACAACGAACTCGACGACCAATTTGCCATTGCCTATATGTTGCTGAACGGGGATGTTTTTGATGTCAAGGGAATTACGGTAAACGCTACCCGAAACGACAAAAGCGTTCAAGGCCACTATGACGAAGCCGAACGCATCATGCAACTTTGCAATTTAAAAGGAGCCGTTCCGCTGCTTAAAGGCGCTGAAGGAAACTACAAAGCAATCACCGAAAATTTCGACCCTGAAGCATATGATGGTCAAGACGGTGTGGACTTCATCTTGGAGGAAACCAAAAAAGACTCCGTTATCATTGTAGCCGTGGGCAAATTGACCAATATCGCCCTTGCACTCAAAAAAGAACCCAATTTCGCCAAACGCACTAAAATCGTTTGGCTGGGCAGTAACTATCCCGAACCCGGCGAATACAATCAGGATAACGATACCATTGCGATGAACTATGTGCTCAACAGTAAAATTCCTTTTGAAATGGTCACGGTTCGTTATGGAAAGTCTTCAGGAACAAGTGCCGTTGCCGTTTCCAAAAAAGAAGTGAACGAGAAATTACCGGGTTTAGGTCCAAAAGCAGATGAACCCATTACCGGTAGACATGGCGGTACTTTTAACACCTTCGGAGATTACGGCATCAATCTTTTCGAACATATTTTCGATCATATGAACACTTCAAAAATCACGCCCTCTCGCCCCCTTTTTGATATGGTAGCCCTTGCGGTACTTAAAAATCCTAAGTGGGGCGAAACCAAAAGTATTCCGTGTCCTATCTTAATCGATAACAAATGGGTCGAGCGACCCGATAACGCGCGCGAAATATTACTGTGGGAGAATTTCGAGAAAGAACCTATACTTGAAGACTTTTACGAAACCTTGGAATCTCCTTTTCCAATCTCGAATTAAAGTCCACAATATAAGTTATCGGACTAGTTTTAAAACGAAAATCGCATCATTTCCAGGGAAGGATATGATACCTTTTACCCCATTATGAAAAAATCGATGTTATTGTTGGTACTGCTTTATTTTGGAAGTCAATATGCACAAGACAGCATCATACCCATGCCAGAAACCCGTTGGGACATGCTCAAATACGATTCTCGCAACATATTTATGAGTATTGGCCATTCATACACAAGGCCACTTTATTGGAAAGGTGAACAATGGGCAGATTTTGGGGCCACAGTTTTAGGTACCGGTGCCGCATACCTCTTTGACGATGGAACATCAGAGTATTTCAGAAGCATTAAAGAAGATGTGCCAGAGGTAATTCGAGATTACGGTTTTGAGTACGGAAGCCCTGCAAACAATTACCTCATCACCGGAGGGGTATACGCTGTAGGCCTTGTCATTAAGAACGAAAAACTTCGTAGAACAGGTGTATTGCTAATTGCATCCGCTTCTTCGGCAGGACTGTTACAGCAAATTTTAAAATCGGCCGTAGGACGTGCAAGGCCCTTAAGCGGTAAATCGAAGGATACGTATAGACCCTTTTGGAACGGGGATCGCGAGTTTCATTCGTTTCCTTCAGGGCATGCAATCTTGGCAATGACAAATGCGCATGCCATCGCAAAACAGTTCAAAAGCCCGTGGATTAAAGGAGGAATTTATACCCTAGGTTCTATACCTGCCATTTCACGACTGTGGGAGGGCAAACATTGGTTATCGGATATTGTTATGGGCGTTGCCATCAGCGTATTTACCGTTGAGTCGATTGACCGTTATCTTGATAAAAAATATAATGAAAAGTACAATGACCGCTCGAAAAACCTAAGTTGGAATCTCAATTTCGGACCGGGCCAAATCGGTTTGGCCGTTCAGTTTTAGCCCGGTAATAAGTTAGTACACATTAGAAAATCAGATAGGTACTCAGTACTAATGCAGTTATCAAAACCCCCGCTAAAAAGGCATGCTTCCAAGGTGTTACACTTACGGCATCCGTAGTCATGGGTTGATAGTCACTTTCCCTTGGATAGAATTTTGTAATCAATAACATGATACAAATGTTCGTTACGAACAAAATTGCCATCACGTGTAAAAAGTGTGGGTAGGCTTCCGCCTGAATAATACTTAATGCCTTCGCATCGGTAATACCATTAGCAGCGGCATCTTCAAGTGCCTCGGAAACAAAATAAGGCTTAATGATAAATTGACTGGCAGAGTATAAAACAACACCGGAAATCACGCCTACTTTCGCCGCGATCGCAGGGGCACGTTTGCTAAAAAAACCTATGACTATTACCGTCAATATTGGAATACTGTAGCAGCCATTGGCTTCTTGTAGCCACGCGAACAGTCCTTGCGGGGCATTGGCAATCAATGGAGCGACGCACATACCCAAAATACCGAGTACCAGCCCGAAAGTTTTACCGGCCTTTACCCGTTGCTTCTCGGTGGCCTCTTTCTTAAAATACTTTTTATAAAGGTCGAAACCGAACAAGGTCGCACTACTGTTCAAGAGGCTATTGAACGAACTCAAGACCGCACCAAAAAGTACCGCAGCGAAAAGTCCGGTAAAGGCCGCTGGTAATACCGTTGCCACTAGTTTTGGATACGCTTGATCGGGATTATCCAATTCCCCCTGAAAAATATGCCAAGCGATGATACCGGGAAGCACAACGATTATAGGAATCAAAAACTTGATCAAGGCCGCCAAGATTACCCCCTGCTGACCTGCTTTCAGGCTTACTGCACCAAAAACGCGCTGCATGATGACCTGATTGGTGCCCCAATAGAACATCTGTACCAACATCATACCCGTAAAAATAGTTCCGAACGGAATCGAGGCATCGACTTCTCCCTTTACATTAAACTTCTCAGGATTAGTATCCCAAAGTATTGAAATGCCTTCCGAAACGCTTCCGTCGCCAATGGCCATTAATCCGAAAAAGGGAATCAACAATCCCCCAATCAATAATCCGATAGAATTGATCAAATCAGAAACGGCAACGGCCTTTAATCCTCCAAAAATTGCATAGATTATTCCGATGATACCGATGCTCCATACGCAGACCCATAAAGTGGCCGTATCGGACAGACCTAACAGCGTAGGCAAATCGAACATAGTACTAAAGGCCAACGAACCTGAATATAGTACCGAAGGAATAACAACGATAACATAACCAGATAGGAACAGTACCGTTAAAATCGCTTTTGTGCCATGGTCAAAACGGTCTTCGACAAATTGCGGTATGGTCGTAATGCCCCCTCTCATATATCTCGGAAGCAGAAAAACTGCGGTAATGATCATTGCGATGGCCGCCAAAGTTTCCCAGGCCATGACCAGTATTCCCTCGGTAAAGGCCTGACCGTTCAGGCCGACAATCTGTTC
>ENA-ORXM01002174-ORXM01002174.1-marine-metagenome-genome-assembly--contig:-NODE-2174-length-23875-cov-7.942810_pt1 | contig 23875 bp, 15 predicted proteins | sample MGYA00237867_ERZ511480 | MGnify/ENA primary metagenome ERZ511480 (study PRJEB26309, sample SAMN06266103) | marine metagenome | isolation source: Algal blade | place: United Kingdom:Sidmouth, United... | reverse complement strand
CAAGTGCCGAATGGGCAATTAGGCCGTGAAGCCTTGAAGACATTTGAAAAATGGGAGCTTGCAGGTGCGCCAGAAAAGCACAAGGGATGCCGAACAAACCAAATCGTATCCTTTATTTATCACTCGGAATGGCCCGCGCAGTAATTTGCTAAACTCAGGCGGTATCCGCATTACGAAGCCGCCTGAATTGATTTAATATGTTGAGCGTCCACCCGACATATCAAAGACGGCAGCGGTCGAAAACGCAGCGCGGTCAGACGCTAAAAATGCGATCATTTGCGCAACTTCCTCTACGGTGCCCGTCCGGCCCATCGGAATTTTAGAGACCATATAATCAATCTGGCTTTGCTTCACATCTGCGAGCATTTCTGTCTTGATAACAGCAGGCGTAATGACGTTGACGGTAATTCCCATGGTCGCGAGTTCTTTGCCTAAGCTCTTGGTCAGGCCGATGAGCCCTGCTTTGGAAACAGAGTAAGCCGACGCATTCGGGTTGCCTTCTTTGCCTGCGACCGAGGCCAAATTAACGATACGGCCATAACCCGCTTTACGCATATGCGGGATAACAGCTTGGCATGTTAAAAACATACCTGTCAGATTGACATCTATAACCTTGCGCCAGACATCTACAGGAAAGGTTTCCACTGGTGCATTGACGCCCGCAATGCCGGCGCAATTCACTAAAATATCCACTTTACTAAATTCTGAAATGCAGGATTTCATGCCTGCAGCCACTGACGTTTCGTCACTGATGTCGACGGTTACGACTTGCACATTTCCAAATGTCGATAGCCGTTTTTGTGTTGCTTCCAGAGCGTCAGCATTCATATCCCAGAGGCTGACAGATCCACCAGATTTCAACAAATACTCAGCCGCAGCAGCGCCCATCCCTCTAGCGCCGCCTGTTATGACGGCCACACGCCCCTTAAATTCCGTTGAAAGATTACTCATCGGATTACATCTTTACAACAGTTTGAGATTGCTCACCTAGTCCAGTGATACCCAGAGTTACCTTATCACCTATAGTGAGCCATTTTTGCGGTTTCATACCCGCGCCGACACCTGGTGGCGTACCCGTCAGGATAAGGTCACCCGGTTCTAATTTACAAAACTCACTCATATAGGAAACGATTGTATCGACATCGAATATCATCTTTGAAGTACTGCCGGTCTGCATACGCTCACCGTTCACATCCAGCCACAAATCTAAATTATTTACGTCTCCCACGGTTTCTTTAGGAACCAGATATGGACCGGTCGGGCAGAAATTTGGGAAACTTTTCCCCTTCACCCATTGGCCGCCGCGCTCTAACTGCCAAGCCCGCTCAGAAACATCATTTATCAGAACATAACCAAAGATATGGTCAGCCGCTTGGTCCTTTGAAATATTTAAAACTGGCTTGCCGATGACAATGCCCAGTTCGACTTCCCAATCAAGCTTAGTCATTTTCGGGCTGAATAAAATGTCATCATTCGGGCCGCTATAAGTCGCCGTGGATTTGTTAAAAAGTATGGGTTCATCCGGGATGGCCATACCCGCTTCGGCGGCGTGATCAGAATAATTCAAACCCACGCACCAGATATTTCGCGGCGTGTCCATAGGCGGCGCCAAGGTCATGTCCGCTGTGTCGACAGACGGGAGCTTGGAAATGCCATTGGATACGTTAGTAATCAATTTTGGGCTGATTGTATTCGGCCCAATATCAGACACGATTGATGAAAGGCTATGTACAGACCCCGACGGAGCTTCAACACACGGGATAACGTCTCCGGCTTTATTTATGTATCGTAGAAATTTCATAGGTTTATCCTTTTCCCCACCAAGTGTTTTTTAATGCGCTGCCGCCTGCAAACGACCCCATGCCAGGGGCGTCCTGAATTCTTAGGCATTCATTCCATTTTGCCATGCGCTCAGACCTTGTGAACGAGCCAACCTTAAGCTGCCCCGCACCAAGCCCCGCCGAAAGATGCGTAATAGATACATCTTCTGTCTCGCCGGAGCGCGCTGAAACAACGGATCGAAATCCACCGGCTTTCGCGGCTTCAAATGCGGCGACAGACTCGGAAACCGTCCCGGCCTGATTAACTTTAATCAGAACAGCATTGCAGGCTTTATCTTTAATCGCCGCTTTGACCAAATCAGCATTTGTGACCAAATAATCGTCACCGATAATTTGCAAACGGTCACCAAATTGTTTTGTAAATTCAACAGTTCCGGCCGTGTCTTGTTCAGCAAGCGGGTCCTCAATAGAGACAATCGGATATTTGCCCAACCATGACCCGAGCATATCAATCATGCCGCCGGTGTCTAAAATGCGGTCTTCCAGAGACAACTTATATCCGGTGCCGTCGTAAAATTCTGATGCTGCGACATCCAATGAAATCGCAACACGATCCCCCGGTTTTTCACCAGCGCGCTCTATGGCTTTGACGAGGGTTTCCAGCGCTTCTTCATTGCTGTTAAACACAGGCCACCAGCCACCTTCATCAGCAACGCCGACAACTCCGCCCGTTCTCTCTTCGATGATTTGGCCTGCCGCCCAATAGACCGCCGATGTAACTTCCATCACTTCGTCAAAGCTCTCCGCCCCCGGAACCATAATCATGAAGTCCTGAATATCTACGCGGCGGCCCGCATGAGCTCCGCCCCCAAAAATTTGAATTTCAGGCAAAGGTAGTGTGGGTTTTGTATTGTATTTTTCGCTGACATATTGCCATAGCGGCAAATCATGTGCTTCAGCGCCAGCGTGCAGCACAGCTAGTGATGTCGCCACCATAGCATTCCCGCCCAATTTGGATTTATGCGGTGTCCCATCTAAAGCGATCATAGCGGAATCAATTCCGGCTTGGTCACTTACCTCTTTGCCAATTAGCGCCGGAGCGATAATCTCGCGGACATTTGCGCAGGCGTTTTTCACATCTTTGCCGCCTAAGTGCTTTCCACCATCACGCAAATCAATGGCTTCCCGCAAACCACGTGACGCGCCGGCCGGGGCAATGGCACGGCCCAGATGACCGGAAGCCGTTGTGACCTCTACTTCGACCGTAGGGTGTCCGCGCGAGTCCCAAACCCGCCTAGCATTTACGGATTGAATATGTGTCTTACTGTTCATAAGGCCTCACGAAAATCATTTATTAGTTCGGCAAGTGACGCCAGGGGTGTTTCAATATTTGGCAAAGCAAAATTGCGCACTCGATTGCGCGCTTGTTCTGATAAATATTCCACAGGAGATTTCCCGTCGATGCGGGCCAACAGAAATGCGGGAAGCAATACAGCAAGGCGCCGTTGGCACTCAGCCGGATCTTCCCAATCTATATATGACGTGTAGACATTCCAAAAATGTCCCGCCGCATCTATAAAATCACCCGCGCGATGGGGCATATGAACAGCCTTTAACAAAAGGTGATTAAGGCAAAATCCTACGTCAAATGCAGGGTCGCCCATAGTTGCGCATTCTGCATCCAGAAATATAGGAACATCACCCTTAAACATTATATTTTTCGGACTGACATCACCGTGTATTAATGCGGGTTGCGTCTCTTGCTGCAAGGCAATCAGATTAGAAATTTGAGCGGACAGGTTCGGGTGTTTTTCTACTAGGCTCGCGAAGTATGGCTCCAATCTCAGAGCATAAAAATCTTGCATATTGTCAAAAGCAGAGCAGTCAAAATCAGCACGCGCCGAAGCTTGATGGATTTCCCCTAAAACGCTGGCAACGGCTGCAATGTCCAACAAATTGACACCATTAGAAAACAAATCAGCTTTCCAAAGCCGGACATCATTACCGCTCACAAACCCCATTGCAAAGCCATTCAACGCAATACTGCGTCCGTAAAGATTAGGAACGTTTTGAGGACAAATCTTAGATGTGAATTTCAACCAATTATACTCTGCCGCGTTCCTGTGAACCGGCGCACGCCAATCGGCCTCAACTTTAAGCTTGGCCAAAGCAAATTTGGTACAATAGCTATCAGAACCCACTGTGACCCTAGCAATCTCGGAAGACACACCTCCTGTCAGGGACACAACTTCGATAGAATCTGCCCGTTCAATCAATTCAAGATCAACAAGCAGGTCTCTGCATCGGTTATCTAATGAATCTGACATTTTTAATTCAATCAATTTGCGTTAATAGTAACTATATCGGCAGAATGTTGTATATTGTCAACAATTTACACCTAATTTCTTATGGCGAAAGCTGCTAGCCTAAATACTGTTGGCGCTACACGCCCTAATTGGTATATTTGGAAATTGCGGCAAGCTCACCCTCTTGCGACTACATGTTGTATATATTGCGCATGGGTCGGCATTTGCCGTGTGATTTCGCTGATGGCATGACGTAATTGAGCCATTGTTGTATTCATATCTTCATCGGACAGCGTATGCGCAATAGGGCTGTATGTTTGCGGGGCCATACCCTGCCCTTCCATGACAGCAAGCCAGCTGTCGAGCTTAAACAGGTCGTGTTCATAGCTCACATAATGTCCGGATTCGGACAGAAGTTTCATACGATGCGCCATAATTTCCGGTACATCCAAATTTTGTATATAGCGCCAAAACGGTGTGTCATCACGGCGGGTCGCCACATAATGCAACAGAATGAAGTCTCGTATCCGCTCATAGGTCAAGCCCATGACGCGGTTATACTCAATTTCATTCGCTGGATTAAAATCTGTGTCAGGCATCAAGGCCACGAGCCGTATGAGACCTTCCTGAATGAGGTGAATTGAGGTCGATTCCAGCGGCTCCAAAAAGCCCGAAGACAATCCCAATGCGAGGCAATTGCCTTTCCAAAAAGTTTTCCGCCGTCCAGTGGTGAATGCCAAATGCCGAGGATCAGTAACCGGCTCACTGTCAAGACCGTCCAGTAACAGCTCAGTCGCCCTATCTTTGTCGGTGAATCGGCTTGAATAAACATAACCGTTCCCCACGCGGGTTTGCAGGGGGATACGCCACGTCCAGCCAGCGTCCTTAGCGGTTGCTATTGTGTAAGGCTTTGGCGGCTCGATTACTTTAGAATGTACTGTTACTGCCCGATCCATAGGCAGTAAATCAGACCAATCTTCATAGCCCGCTTTGAGTGCGCCTTCAATTAGGACACCCCGAAAACCGGAACAGTCAATAAAGAAATCACCCGAAATGACGTCACCGGATTCCAGCGTCACGCTTTGAACGTGTCCCGTCATGCCATGCAGAGCCGTGCCGACAACTTTCCCTTCAATACGGCGAGCTTTGTGACCTTCGGCAAAGCGCCGCAAAAATGCGGCATAGCGCGTCGCATCAAGATGGTAGGCGTAAGGAATGCGCGATGCCAAAGACGTTTGATCCTGCACCGGATGCATAAATTTTTCGGCCTTAGCGGCAACAACATTAAGGCAATAATCACCAATGGGATAAGGGCTGCCCGATTGTTTCAACCTGGTCCAATAATGATGAAATTGCAAATCACCCATGGGGATACCGTATTCACCAAACGGATGGATATAGCGCTCTCCAACATGTCCCCAATCTACGAATTCAATACCTAATTTGTAAGTCGCGCCTGTTTCTTTCAGAAAAGTCGCCTCATCAATCCCAAGCATATTATTGAAGTTTTGAATGTGTGGTATGGTTGCTTCGCCGACCCCGATTGTTCCGATTTGTTCGGATTCAATAAGCGTAATCTTTGCCCCACTTACGGACATGAACTTAGACAGCAGCGCCGCCGACATCCACCCCGCCGTTCCTCCGCCTACGATTACAATCTCTTTCAGCTGCTTATCGGTCATGCTTCTTCCCTAGGTCACTTAGGTGCGTGATATGTGATAGAGACTAAGCTACCACCCCACATGAAACAACGGTTTTGTCAACAAGACGAGAATTAGACGCGGTGTTAAGTCGGATTTCTTTGGCCATTTAGCCGGCTGAAGTGTAGACTTACTCCAGCTGATTTATACGTGGAGTTTCCTATGCCTGACATTACGATGGCCCCCGATACACTTAATACAGAGAGCCGAAAGTTTAAGCAAAAGCCGCTGTCCAAATCTATTTTTTTAAACAGTGTGCCTAAAAGCGGATCTCACCTTTTACGTAACATACTTCGCATGTTCATTTTGCCGGAGCAGGTTTACAGCACCCAATTTGTACAATGGCCAACTCTGCAACAACATGTCGGCGCGTTCGATAAAAACCGACAGCTTTTGATCTCCGCGCATCTTTTATATGCGGACAATTCAGCCATGCTTGCCAACCGCGCGCACAAACTTATGCTGGTCAGAGACCCTTACTCATGGGTACTGGCACAAGCGCGATTTTTTGTGTCTGACGTGTTTTCCAGTAATTTCGATCAAATCAAAAGCGGCGCGCTAACGATTGATGATCTGATTGGCTTGATGATTTTCGGAATTTATCAAAAATCTCCACCCATGAAACAGCAATATGATCTCTATGCTACAGCTTGGCTTGCGACTGATGCTTTTGTTGTGCGGTATGAAGACCTAATAGAGCATATTGGCGCTATTGAACGTCCCGAAGCACAGGCCTATTTTAAGGGCCTCCTTGCGGCTTGCGGAATAGAGATGCCAAGCGATTGGAAAGCGCGCATCCAAATAGGATCTGATAAAAAACAGAGCCCAACAGCCAGAGATAATATTAATGACGGCGCGGCCAAATTTGACTTCCCGAATGTGCTATCAGAAAAACATAAAGCTTTGGTAGAGTATGCAGCTCCTGGATTGCGAGAATTGCTGGGTTACAGTTGAACCTCGATAATTCTTATCAAAATTCAAAATAAAAAGGTGCGGCGGATACCAATGCACGGCTTATTTTTGCACGTAACATTCGCCATAAAAAAAGCGGCTACTCTGAGGTAGCCGCTAAGTTCTAGGGATATAGCGCCGGGACAGAGCCCCGACGTGGGAAATATGATTTTAGAACGTAAATCGAACCGCTGCGCGTAAGTTAGTACCGGTGTTATATTCGAAGGTTGTCCGGCCTTTATAAGCGTCACCTGAGATTGGATTGCCTTCATTAAAGTCAACCAAAGCCGTTCCGCCGCCCGTCGCACTTTCCGGAAGTTGGATTGACCGGCTGGTGAAGTACTGTCTGACAGGCTGATCCAGAATGTTTTGCGCATCAAATGTGAACGTCAAACGATCATTGACCTTATAAGCTCCAGAGAAATCAAGCGTCTCACGCCCTTCTTCCCACAAAGCGCCCAGTTGGAAGTTGCGCTGGACAAGAACATCTGTAGCGCCGCCATATGCAAGGCGCAATTGATGGCCGTTCTGTTCCCAATAAGCTGTGACATTGTAGGAATGCTCTGGCGTCCGGTCAATTTGGAAACGGTCTAAAACAGCTCCTTCAACAAGCGAAGATGTGTCAGCAGAAAATGAACTATCTTGATAAGTATAGTTTGCTGTCAAACCCAGTCCGCCCCAGAAACCCGGAAGGAAACTATAGTTTTGTGAATATTGCAGCTCGACACCATTAATCGTCGCGCCAGCAGCATTACGACTTTGCGTGGCTTGGAACTGAGCGCACAAGAACTCCGGATCGTCACTGAAAAGCATACCTTCGACATAGCTACGATTGTAATTATACTGCCATTCACCCAAAATCTCGGCGTAACAATTATCGATCGTGATAGAGTTTTCATCCAATATCAGTCCGGCCGTTGAGACATCTTCTCCGTTTTGAATTTCTGTTTTGATATCCCGCAAGAAGACCCGCTGTTGTTCAACTTCTAGTAGGTTTTTGATATCTTTGCGGAACACTCCGATAGACAGGAGCGCGTCTTTTTCAAAATACCATTCGAATGATGCATCGAAATTTGTCGATGTCAGAGGCTCAAGTTCCGTGTTACCCAAATTGGCCTGATTTACGCGCTGCTCAGGGTTACCCCAACCCGTTTCTCTAACAGAAAACCCAGGCTTAAGGCTATCAATCGCAGGACGTGTCATCGTTTTTGATACTGCAAATCGGGCAATCATTTCATCATTGACCACATAATTCAGGTTCAAATTAGGCAAAAACACATCATACTTATGAGAGCCAGACGTTGCAAAAGAACGGATTGTGTTATTAACGCCGGGGGCTAAAACTTCACCCGCAGCATCCGTTGTCGCATAACCACCCGTGAAGATATCATTATTCGTCCAGAAGATATTATTATAACGGCGCAAATCAACGATGAACCCACCATTTGCACGGAGTGCATCAGGTCCGAGCAAGAATGGCTCGTGGCAAGGCAGCGAATTCGGTAATGGCGTGTCGTCATTAAAGGTCAGGGTACCATTGGTATCAATGCCCAAACCATCGACGCGGGCAAACCGCGCGGCATCGCCATAACTATGTCCGCCAGGCGTGAATGGAATGGCCGGACAGGCCGGGTTGCTTGCATCCATCAAACTGCGTAAATTACGAAGATCGTAAACACGCTGGTTACGACCAAAACCCTCATTAAAAGCTGACAGTCCGGATGAACCCGATGTTTGAACTTCAGTTTGAACCCAACGCAGACCGATATCACCCGTCAAACGCTCTTCAAAGAAATCGAAATTCGCTTTACCATAGGCCGCCACGTTTTCAAAACTTGCGCTGCGGGATTTAGAAGCATCAAAATCAATTGCAACGCCCTCATCTGCTCTTACAAGGTTATAGAGCGCGAGCGGATCAACGGACGCAAACCCGTCAGCAATAGCATTTCCTCCAAGGCCGATACCATTCAAAAAGCCTCTCGGCGCAACATTTTGAGCAAATGGAAGCACAGGCGTTTGATCAAGCGCATTGGACACAAGTACAGGTTCACCAGTTAGTGGATTAATAACGGTGGCCCCCGCATTCACATTTGAAACGCGGCCATCCTGATTATCGACCATCTTTTCACGCTTGGTGTATTTACCGCCAAATTCGAACGACGAGATACCAAACCGATCGAAATCATAATCCACATCCATGTATAATACTTCGTTCGTATCTTCGACACTACGAATGGTTTCAAAGATATTTCCGACGGATTTAGCGAGGATATCATCAGGGTTAAACCCTGAATTAGACGTATTATCCGCGCCGCGTACAAGTATCGGCTGGCCGATTGTCCCGGTAATGCCGCGAGCGGCTAAATCTGCAATCTGCTCAGCCGTTGGGTTAGCTATGATACTCCCCAAGTTCACAGGCGTTGAACCCGTGATAGGGCGGCATATGCCTGAGGTACAATCAATCCCGTGCGGCTCTAGGACTGAAGGATCCTGGAAGAAGCGCAAATAGAAGGGATTCTCACGCGCGGATTGAAGGTTCGCATAGACTTGCTTATCTGGGATATCTTCAGCTTTTTGATAACTACCACCGACATTTACGGTGACGGCATCGAATAATCTTTGCTCAAAATCCAAAGATGCTGTCAGGTTTTCATTTGAAAAACTGTTGGAAGCAGCATTGACATCGCCACCATCATAACGGCGCAGAATTCTGTCCCACGCCCGCGTTTCAGTATTCACGACTTGCCAACTCGACGGATCAGCAAAAGGTGCAACAAACCGATTACAAGAGACGCCCGCGGCCGCAAGCAGATCGGGGTCACACGGCGCGCCAGTTACAGGATTATTAAAGGCCGGGTTATTAAGCGGCAGGGTAGATGGGTGATAAAGTGGATTACCATTCGCATCTGTCGCTGGACCATTATTGGGATCACGGGTTTGATCATTAAAGCGCAAAACAACACTATTTTGAGTGTTTTCGATTTCTTGACGGGCAAAACTCACATTACCTGTGATACTGGTTTCTTCAAATGGCCGCCATTGCGCTGAAAAATCAATGGCTTGGCGGTCACGTTGACCTTCAAGTACCTCATACGCCACAAGTTGCGGCGCGATGCCCCAAATCGCCGGGTCAGTATAACTTTGTGAGTTGTAGACATTCCCGTTTTGGTCTTCGGCATTGAAAGAACGAAAGCCATTATAGTTACGATTAGCAACAGAATCGCGGCGCAGAGAACTTGTTTCGTCAACAACAGACAGAATGACGCCGAATTTATCATCTGCAAACTTTTGCGAAACTGTACCGGAAATTTTATAATCTTCAATGCCAAGCGGCTTGTCTTTCAAACCATCCAAACTCTGGGTATTCCAACGGCCCTGCATAGTGAGCGTACGCACATTTTTGTTCAGGTCCAATGGCTTACGGGTGATCAAATTAACTAGACCACCCAAAGAGCCCTCCTCATCATCAGCCGACGGGGTCTTGATAACCTCAACTTTAGCTAAAATATCTGCAGAAAAACTGGACAGATCAACGGCTTGTGAGAATCCTGTGGACCCCAAGGCCGCGCCGTTCAACGTCACTACGGTTTGCTCCGGACTCGCACCTCGGATAGAGATTTGCGACCCTTCACCATCATTAGTTGTGATACTGACGCCGGAGATACGGTTCAGTGCCTCCGCGATGTTTTGGTCCGTCGACTTGCCGATATCTTCAGCGTTAATCGTATCGACGATTTGCTGGGCGAAGCGCTTATCGTTTAGAGACTTCTCAACACTCGCACGAATGCCGGTAACGACAATTTCATCGACTTCATCATTAACAGGCGCATCTTGGGCGAATACGGATTGACTAGAGGCAAGCACTGCAATGGCAGAGCCGGCCGAAAATAAGGCTTTTCTTGTTGATGATCTCGCTAACATGCAGACTTCCCCTCTGTACGAATATGAATTTATTATAGTTATAACTCTTGATAAACTCGATATACCGTAAAGGCAATAGTTAATTGTCAACAATCCGTTTGTTTGCAATTTATTCTGAGAGTATTGCAAATATGTCACAATTCCTGTCTTACAGGCCTCAGTTGAACCCATAAACCTGTTCTCTTCTAAAGGAGCACTATAGTGTCAAACAAAATCATCCTTGGAGATTGGGGGACAAGCTCATGTCGACTTTACCTCTATGACTTGCAGCGCGGTGAGTCGCTAGACATGGTAGTCTTACCCGGAATTAAATTTGTTGAGTCGATACAGGAAGCTTTTTTAAAAGCAACCAAGCCTTGGCTGAACACACACAATGTGCGCGACGCTGTATTATGCGGCATGGTCGGCTCCAATATCGGATGGGTGAATGCGGGATATGCGCAGTGCCCCGCCACATTCACGGAATTGGACGATTTGCTTAAACCAATTCAAACTCCAGACTGTGATATAAAAATTATTCCGGGCGTGCAAACATCTCGCAATATAATAGGCCTGCCGGACGTCATGCGAGGCGAAGAAACTCAAATTATTGGTTGGGCGCGAACGACGTCTCGGCAAGGATTTGTTTGTCTACCTGGCACTCATACAAAATGGGCGACCGTTATGAGCGATTCCATTTCAAACTTCTCAACAAGTGTAAACGGAGAACTGTTTGACGTAATTCGAAAACACAGTGTTCTCGTCGGAGCCACAGATACAAAACCCACCATCGGTGACGAATATCGCCGCGGACTGGATGTCGCTGCATCTGGAGCACCCCTGACGCAAACTCTAATGTCTGTACGCGCCAACCAAATTATTGGAACATATGACGCTGTGCAGTCGCAAAGTTATCTATTGGGGTTACTCATTGGGTCCGATGTCCTCGCGTCCTTACCCCAAGCCGAAGGCGTTCCGATTACTGTTATAGGCGGTGAGGCCCCCGCACAATTTTACGCGAGTGCAATCCAGTATTTTGGAGGCCAAGCAGATATTTTTGACGGACAGGCTGCATCACTGGCGGGACTGAAGCACTTTGCAGAGAGGGTCATATCAGCCTAGGCATGCCACAGGGCAAGTTCTCTAAGGCGCAACAATTTGAATTGGGTAAATCACTTTATCGACCATCTCACCGTCACTTGTCACAAAAGATACCCGCAATTGATAAAACTGCCCGGCTGGCAAATCTGCGCTCGGCGTGAGACCCTTTAAGGAGAGAGTTCTCGCTGACTCGCCGGACTGCGTTCCCAAAGCTTCCGTGTCCGTGAGAATGATATCTTTTACCGGTATCCACTTGCTTTTGAAATGCCTCAACCAGAACCGGATTCCGCCTTCATCAGAGGCAATAATTTCAGCGCCCGTACCGGCGTGATACTCAGCATTTATTGTGACAGTATCGCCGACAACAAACTCTGTATCTTTGAGGCGCGCCTCATTGGCAATTGTAATGCTGGGCACAATCAATGGGGCGATGTTTAGGGTGGCGCTGTCTCGTAACGTTTCGCCGGATTCTCCGCGGACCGTAATCTCTGCACTGCCAGCCATGTGCGTCGTAACAAGACCGTATGCATCAACCTTCGCGACAGCCGGATTGCTACTTGACCATATAACATTCATAGGATCAGCATTCTCCGGCGATGCTTTTACGGTTAAGGCCAAATTCTGCCCCGCAATGATGTCAGCGCGATTACCTTGAATATTTAGCTGCGTTACAGGCCGCGGTTCCCACGCCTTGATGATCACCTCCTCAGAGGCAGATACTTTGCCAACCGCACTAGCCGCTGTTACGACCCCGCTTTGACCAGCCTTGCCCTTCGCTATCAAGACACCCTCTTCACTCACGGATAGAACAGCCGGCTTATCCGTTGACCACACCAAAGCAGTATCAGCATTTTTTGGCGTGACATCAGCCGCGAGTTGTATCGATGACCCCTCTCTGATGCCGCTAGATATCGAGCGAATTTGAACAGTCTTAGGATCGATTGCATCCGTATTATACAAAGCGTTGACCGGCTTATCCGTCCACGCCGTCGTCTCGCCATTCCGCCATCTGACTTGAATACGCTCCACGCGCTCATCTTTGCCTAAGCCAAAGTGAACAATGTTGAGCAAACTTTGCGAAAATATCTCGCCAGCAGAACCAACTCGTTTGCGATATTGACCAGAGGCTGTTTGAACAATCACTTCCGCTGAAATTGCATCAATGTTTGAAATCGGCGCGTAACTAACTTGAACGGAAACGTAATTCCCCAATGCCTTCGTATCATTGGAATACAAATACCATTCTCCGCCCTCACTGCCGCTAAGCAAATCGACATCGCCGTCATTGTCAAAGTCAAAGGCTTGACCCATATCACCATTGCCCGGTCCGCCAACATCATTTGCACCGTGCATGGTGACAGCATCGAACGTCTCTGCGCCACTATTGACCAACATTAAGTCAGAGATGCGGCCCTCAATATTGCCCCAACGATAGACCAATAAATCCTGATGAGAATCATTGTTAAAATCTCCGGTCGTCACGCCAAGCGCATTTCCACCTTCAGGCAACCCCCAAGCTTTAGAAACATCTGTAAATCTACCGCCATCATTTCTGAGCAAAACATCGCGTTCATTTCTATTTTGCGGCTGAAATTCAGGCGTTACCGAACTAACCCCAGAGAGCGTAAACTTAAAGCCCCAGAAAATATCGCCCCCCCGTACAAGCGCAGCTTTCCATTTTCCGCCGCCAATATGCCCAAAATACATGCCGTCTTGAGATATGTCCGAAGGCCACCCAGCGGCTTCCTCCGTTGTCAATTGCGCAGTTTCTCCCGCCTTTAAGGTGACAGCTGTCTTCTCTGCGCCTAAAAACATCGGATATTCTTTACCCCGATAAACGCCTTGAGCCAGAAAATCATAATGACTTAATGTCACCGCGCCGTCTGCAGTAAAACTAAACGCATCCACGCCTTTAAACCCGCGCGGCTTTATTGACATTTTTTTTGCTATCGGATCAAAATCAAGAGATGGCGCCTCACCCTTCCCGCCTTCAAATAATTTACCGCGCGCCATATACAAATCAAGGTCGCCATCATTATCAATGTCGATATCCGTCATCGCCATGATGTTGGCTAATCCCGCCGCATCGGACGGCACGGTGGACGTCACATCCGTGAACGTAAAGTCACCATTGCCTTGCCAAAAGGATGACTGCCCATGACCATACATTATGAAGTCATCGATATTGTCAGAATTGAAATCTGTGACCAAGACCCGCGATGGGTCGACATCCTCTATCCCGGCAACAGGCCTCAGTCTGAAAGTGCCATCGCCATTATTCTCGTAAAAGAAATGCTGAGGCTTTTCTTTCTGCAGGCTGAGTTCATTAAACAGAAGCAAATCCAAATCACCGTCCGAATCCATATCCGACCAACGCGCACCGCGTCCGCGTCCGCCCTTATTAATGCCGACATCGCCCGTCATTAAAACAAGCTTGCCATCCTTATTGTTATAGAAATTAGCCTTTGACGGATTTGCGCCATTGCCACCACCTTGAGTCACGACGATATCCAGGTCACCGTCATTATCATAATCACCTGCGGCGGTTCCATGCAAATCATGCATAAACCAGCGAGACAAATGTTTTTCTTGCCGCGTCAGCGTTCCGTCACCATTATTCCAATAAAGCTTGGTGTTCGCCGCATTGTGATTATTGACGATAAAATCGTAATCTCCGTCATTGTCAAAATCTGCGACAGTCGGGCCACCATATTTTATCGAAGATTCTTTTTCCAATTTGGCAGCCCGGGAAATATCTGTGAAGCTCGGAACAGTTGTGTTCTCCACATCCTCGAATGTCAGGCTTTTAATTGCGATAGCAGCATCATGGGCAATGACCCGTAATTTGACGTCGCCCAAAGCCTCAAATTTCACAAGAGCTGTTATTCTGTGCTCTCCCTCACTTGGCACGTTCAGACGGTCAATCAATATGTCATCATCGGCCAGCAAGCTAATCCCTGCATATGAGCCTTGCGTGCTCAAGGTAATGATAGCCCTTTGCGTCAGCGCTTTTTCAACGATGTGATTAAATTCAAAGGGAGACTGAGTCTGTATAGTAGCCTCTGTCAATATGTGAGCGTGGCTTTGACACGCAGGCCCCGCGAGCCCCCAAAGCGAAACGATTGCAGCTGTTAAAACTGTCCGACTCCCTGCGGTGATTTTCATCTTATCTCCTCGTCCCTCAGCAGCATTAATCACAATCATATTGGAATACATAATTGAATACAAAGTACCTGTGATTGGCTCAATCTTATTTTGTGTATTGTTAACAATAAATATAAGCGAGTCAAAGTGTGTTTTACTGGAATGAGTTTGCGCCGTTATTTTGCGCGAAAATTGAATTGGGACAGGTTAGCAACGAAATCTATGATTCGGAATTGGTTGCATTGACCCCTTTATTGTATATTGTGAACAATAAATGGAGAGTCATCCTCAGAGGGAAAATATGTCAGCCCGAAATCAAACACACTGGCGTATTTGCAATCAGGTCTCAGTAATATTGATGAGGGTGGGCGTGTGCCCCGGCGTTTCCGAAAGTTATCCAATTGAATTTCCTAATGTTCAAATCATGGATATATCATCCTTGGGACATTCAAACGGAGCTGGGTAATGCATTTTGAGCGCCACATCGCCGAAATACGCTCAATGTTGGACGATGGCAGACAAGCCGCATTTGTTAGCGCGTCAGAGACCTTTCGGTCGTGAAATTATTAAACCGCCTACGTCTTTATTTTCCCACAATATTCCTAATCGGCGTATTTTTCGCCGCGACTATAATCGTTATTTTCCGCCGTACTGATGACGTACATGTTTTGCGATGGGCCCATGTTTACGAGACGAGTTCGCCGTATCATGCCGAGGCGCTTTGGGCGGCTGAACAAGTTTATGCCAGAACAAATGGACGGTACCGGATTCGGGTTTACCCCGCCTCATCTCTGGGGAATGAGGTCAGTATAAATGAAGCTCTGGAACTGGGGTCTGTTGATCTGATTTATACCGGCGCGTCATTGGCGGCCCAATATTACGGCCCGCTCAGTTTGTCAGACTATCCATACACTATACGGGATTTAGAGCACTGGAAGGCCTATAAACGCAGCGATCTCTTTACCGAGTTGAGTGACGGCTATTCATCTGCAACCGGAAATGAAATCATGTCACTGGTCTATTATGGATTCCGTCACGTTATTTCCAACAAAGCCATTCACACACCCGCCGACATGAAAAATCTCAAAATTCGGGTCCCTCAAGCGCAACCGTTTATGATGATGCCGCAGCAAACCGGGGCAAATCCGACGCCCATGCCATTTCAGGAAGTCTATTTGGGACTCCAACAAGGCGTCATAGAGGCGGCTGAAAATCCTTTGACAACAATCTATTACAAACGTTTCTATGAGGTGCAGAGCCATATAAGTCTCACGGGGCATATCGCCAATTCATTGGTGATTGTCGGGTCCGGCGACATGCTGGACTCGTTGAGTGCGGAGGATCGCGAAATCGTAAGCACCACGATTACCCAAGCCTCCGACCGAGCCATCGCGACGATTATAAAACAGGAAACCGAATTTCTGGAATGGTATCGCGAAAACGGGATAATCGTTACTGAGCCTGACCGTGCCGCTTTCGCCAAGGCCGTAAGACCAGCGCTGTCAAACCCCGGAATGCCTTTTACAGCGCAGCAATTGGAGCGTCTTGAAGCTTTAGCCGTGGATTCGAAAACATGACCACAGCTATCAAAAATACCACCCCTGAATCTACCGAACGTAAAACCCACCGCTCCCCACTCGAGCTTTTAGCGCTGTCGCTTTTTACGGCCTTAATGCTTGTGGTGTTCTTACAGTTTTGCACCCGATACCTTCTGAATGACAGCTTAGCTTGGACCGAGGAAATTGCGCGCTATCTGATGGTCTGTATTGTTTTTACCGGGAGCCTGATTTTAGCCCAAAAGGGCGAGCATATCTTACTGGAAGTCACGTATCGTTTGGCATCGCGAAGCAATACAAAACCGCTTGTGCTTTTTGCGCAGCTGTTAAGTCTGATTTACTATTTAGTATTGGCAGTTTTTGCAGGATTGCTGGCTCTTAAAACCGAGCAATTGCTAATCTCCATACCGTTTCCAAAAGCGCTCATTTATGCCTTTGTCGCCATGACGCTCATGCTATCCAGCTGGGCGTCATTTTTAAGGCTTAAAAAGCTTTCAAAACTTACTGGCTCTGAAATTTTTGAAAAGATCGATGGTCCTGCCGATGAGGCCCGCGGCATATGATTGAAATTTTGCTTCTCTTTTTAATTCTTTTCAGCCTCATTGCTATCGGTGTTCCGATACATGTGAGCTTGGGCCTTAGCGGAATAATGTTTTTTATTGCCGAAGGGCTACCCCTGACGGCTGCGACGCAGACAATTATTAACGGAACCAACAGCTTTCCGTTAATCGCAATTCCATTCTTCATATTTGCCGGGCATTTAATGAATTCATCACAGGTCACAGACCGAATATTCTCCTTTGCCCGTTCGCTTGTCGGATGGATGCCGGGCGGCCTGGGGCATGTTAATGTGGGATCCAGCGTCATATTCGCGGGAATGTCTGGTGCGGCTGTAGCCGATGCAGGCGGCTTGGGAGCAATTGAGATTAAGGCCATGCAAGATGCCGGCTATGATAAAAAATTCGCGGTCGGATTAACGGCAGCTTCATCCACCATCGGCCCCATAATACCGCCATCGCTCGCGCTGATAATCTACGGCGTGATTGCAGAAGTTTCTATCGGTAAGCTTTTTTTAGCAGGTATCATTCCAGGCCTTATCATGATGACTGCATTGATGGTTATGGTGACATGGTTTGCGGTAAAAAGGGACTACCCCAAGGACGCAACCTTCCGGTGGACAACAGTCCTCAGCACCGGGCAGCGTGCAATATTGCCGATAATGACGCCTGTTCTCATTATCGGAGGAATTCTGACAGGCGCATTTACACCAACAGAGTCAGCAGTCGCTGCAGTGTTTTATACACTGCTCCTCGGAACAGTTTTTTACAGAACTCTGACGCTAAACACGATTATCAATGATGCGATAGAAACCATAAAAACAACAGCAGCTGTTATGATGATTGTCGCCTCAGCGGCAATATTTGCGTGGGCTCTGACGGCCGGCCAAGCGGCGGAGCTTTTAACAGACGAACTGGTTCCGCTCACAAGCAGCCCGACTATGCTGTTATTTGTCGTTATGGCTATCGTTTTCATCATTGGGTTTTTCATGGAGACAATTGCCGCCATTACAATTCTTGTTCCCTTGCTATTACCCGCCTGCCTCGCGGCCGGAGTTGACCCCGTTCATTTGGGGATTGTTTTGGTTTTGAATTTGATGATTGGTTTGTTGACGCCGCCGGTCGGAATGGTTCTGTACGTATTAGCGAAAGTCTCGAATACAAAATTTGAAGATTGCGTCAAGGCTGTGATTCCATTTCTGGTGCCGCTTATTGCGGTGTTGATCCTTCTTGTTATTTTTCCTCAGCTTTCACTTTGGCTTCCGGAATATGTGGATCGATAATAGAATTATGAGCAGACCTTAGGAGAGATGACGTGATACATTTTATCAAAAAACTATTATGGGGAACAGCGAGCCTTTCGCTTCTCGCCTGCACGTCATCCGACATAGAAAACGCGCCTGAAAACTCAGCTAAGTCACAGCCGCCTAAAGCCGCGCAAACCTATCAGCCGACGTGGGAGTCTCTTGCAGCTTATGACCAAGCACCGAATTGGTTTCAGGACGGAAAATTTGGTCTCTATACGCATTGGGGGCCTTATGCCGCTACAAATTCACCTTATGTCTCGGATTGGTATAGCCGCGCGATGTATTTACCCGAATGGGGCGACCTCTACGCCTTTCACACGCAAAATTACGGCGGCGCAGCAAAGTTCGGGTTTAAAGACTTCATCCCAAAATTCACAGGCGAAAAGTTTAACGCGGAAGAGTGGGCTGATATTTATGTTATGTCGGGTGCGCGTTTTGCGGGATCTGTCGCTGAACATTCTGACGGATTTGCCATGTGGGATAGCGCCTTAACGGAGTGGGACGCGCAGGAAATGGGGCCGCGCCGCGACGTCATTGGAGAGTTGGAAACCGCCATCAAAGCTCGAAACCTCAAATTTCTAACCTCGTTTCATCATCATTGGAACTGGGGATGGTATTCGATGAAGGACGACGACTTTGATACCACCGACCCTGCCTATGCAGGGCTTTACGGGTTTCCGGCAGGGGATGATGCCTGGGGCCGTATGGGTGATGACGGCAAGCGCGATGCGCTGCTGCCCAATACCTTGCCACCCGAAGCGTTTATCCATGAATGGCAGGCCAAAATTGACGAGGTCGTAGAGCGCTACCGCCCAGATGTATTATGGTTTGATAATCGCATGAATATTATCCCTGAACGCGCACGAAAAGAAGTTGCAGCAAATTTTTACAATACGGCGCTTGCGGGTGGGCAAGAACCTGTGCTCACCTATAAAGCTGAAGATATGCGTGCTGACGCGGCTACATTAGATTTAGAACGCACGCGGCTCAATGAAATTAACCCAAGGTTTTGGTTGACCGACACGTCAATTGCGGCAAATTCTTGGGGCTATGCCGAGCCGATGAAGTATTATTCCGCTGAACGTCTCCTCGCTGACTTGTGCGATATCGTCAGCAAGAATGGCGCTATGCTGCTAAGTCTCGGCCCGCGTGCAGACGGCACAATTCCGCAAGAGCAAGTAGACAGACTTAAAACGATTGGGGCTTGGTTGGAGCGAAATGGTGAAGCGATATATGGCACGCGCTATTGGCGCGTATTTGGCGAAGGCCCCACCAATATTCCACAAGGTCACCTCGCCGATTTGAAATTTGACGGCTATTCCAATGAAGATATTCGCTACACGCGTTCAAAAGACGGAGCAACGCTTTATGTCATACAGCTTATCTGGAATCCGGACGGTCTTACTGCAAGCGAGCTATCACCCATAGCAAATGGCGCGAGATTAAATATTAAATCTGTCATCGGGCTGGATAGCGCGGAAGACGCAATATGGAGCTATGATGATAAGGGTCTTCACATTCGCGCGAAAGATAAACCAAAACTTAGTGGCCCTGTAGTTTATAAAGTTAATCTTGCCAAGGAGTGAGTGAGGTATATTCACGCTGACTCATTTCAACCAAAGTTGAGTATCTTGAAACCATCTGCGAGTTCAATTGGTCGTCAAAACACATTGGATGAACAGCTCAAGCCGGTTTTCATATTCGAGGATATTTCTGAGACGCTCGTTGAGTACAGTAGTGACCGCACGTAAGGCATTCATATCAGAAACCTATCACCATATATTGGCCCTGACTTCTTCATGAGCAACTCAACACGCTCTAAGATTGTTTCAGGGCTATCCTCAGTGATGATAGAGGACATAGACTTGTAGTGTATCCCATACGTCAGTGCGCGGGCCTCAGCGGCTTTATATTTGCGTTTTTGAACCTCTAAGCTTTTCTCGGAAACACCGCTTTGCTCAATGACCTCAATACTTAGCGCAGACCACTATTGGTCATCAGCTTTGATCAAGGCATCACGCTTTGCTATGGCATCATCAGTGGATTTTGTACCCAACGCTTTTTTCACAAAACGGCGACCATCAATATGGGCATATTTCTTTGGAACGCGGCGCTGATAATACCCGTAACCGTTCCTCTGGTAGAGCATTTTTGCATCGTATTGGTCAAGTGATATGGCGCATTTGCACCACAATATGTACCATCACAGTACCCCAAATCTCTTGAAGAGCTAGAATCAGAAAAGCCACAGCTTATAAAACTGTGGCTTTTCAGATACTTAACCATCCAAAAAATATTTTGAATGGCGCGAGTGACGGGACTCGAACCCGCGGCCTCCGGCGTGACAGGCCGGCGCTCTAACCAACTGAGCTACACCCGCTAAGATGTGAGCGGGGTTTAGCCGTGCCGCCCCCGCCCGTCAACGATGATTTCACCTTATCTGCATGTTTTTTATGAGATAAAGTTTAGGCAGAGCTGGATGCCATAAATCCGAGGTCTTTTTGGGCATAATTAGCGAGGGCCGGCAGGGCCGACACGAGTTCACTATCGTTTAATCCCAACCATTTCCCTAAAGTCCCGGCATATTGTTCGACGGAAAGTTGAGGTATGAGACGTCCATTACCGGCATCATAATCATGGCCCAGCGTATGCGGCGGAATATTTCCGTAAATCTTATTCCCGATAACATCTCCGCCAACAACAAAGTGATGCCCGCCCCAGCCGTGATCCGTGCCCCGGCCATTTTCGATAAGCGCACGGCCAAAATCTGCTGCTGTGAATAATGTCACATCGTTTTGGATACCCATTTCGACAGTCGCTTCATAAAATGAGGCAACAGCTTGGGCATATGCGGTCTGAAGCCCTCCTAAAGAGGCAGCTTGGTTATTATGTGTATCAAAGCCGCCCATGCCCACGAAAAAGACCTGACGTCCAACATTTAGGGTGCTTCGTAAGTTTATCGCCTCAGCAACGGCTCTAAGCTGCTGTCCGACATTATTTGCAGGGAAAGCCGTAGAGAAAGGTTGCGCACTGCTCAAGGCTTGAGAGAATTTCTCATTGGCTGAAAATGCACTATCCGTAATCGTGGCTAAGTCACGCTCAAATAAATTACTGCGGCTCGCGCCTATGTCTCTGTAATGCTCTTCTAAGAGCCTTACAGCGTCTGAATTTTGTGAAGCTGTGAGCAACAGATTACTATTGGCGTTTTTCAGCCCCTCAACCTGTTGAGGTCCTGCCGTGTCCAGCACGTAAGACTTTGCCTTATCACCTGACAAGAATACGGAATTGCCTGCTGTGGAAATAGCTGTAAAAATTTCTTCCTGTGTAGGGTTAGACGCCAAAATAGCGTCTGCCATCTTACCGCCCCAACCTTTAATCTCCCCTTCAGGCGCTGAGGCCATCCAGGTGGATTGCTGGTCATTATGCGAGAATAGACGTTTTGGGCTGACCTTTTGCTCAGTTCTAAGCTCATCAGCGTTTAACGGCTCTATAAGCGGTCCAACATTTCCGATAATGGCTGCGTTACCTGAATCAAACAAATCCTTGATCGGAGACAAAGTCGTCGGCAATGCGAATTTCCGGCTTCCAAAGTCAGCAGAATTTGTTGGGTTTATCTCAAGGATATTATTTCTGGCTCGTGATGACCCGCCCGGCTGCCCAGCATAATCCGTTAGAATGCCGGAGCGATATCCCGCATATTCATCGTAAGAGGCCTGATCATATGGCATCACAACATCATGGCAGTCTTGCCCGCCCAGGAAAAATAAGCAGACAATAGCCTTGTAGCCGTCCGTCGAGGCCGCATGCGCGGCGCTATTCCCCAGAAGTGACAGCAAGCCAGCACCGCCAGCAAATGAGACAGCGCCTGCTGCAGAAGTGGTCGAGAGAAATTTACGTCGATTGATCATGTTCTTATCCTATCGCTGCACCAGATAGCCTGGTGAGCTCATCACCATGCTAGTTGCAATACGAACACGCGCATTGCGGTCCTCGTCTTCAGTACCTGCAGTAATGGGTATCTCGTTCATAACGTCCAAAATGCGAGTTTTAGTATCATCCCCCAGCGAATTCGCCGCTAACACCAAATCAAGATAGGCCAATAACTCAGCAGGATCGTCAGCCAGAGCTAATGCCGCCGTGTAGTCACCTTTTATGCCGCTGTCAGGATCACCAGAAATATTGGGCCCTCTGTCATAAATAAATGAGTTTATAAAATTCAAATACCCAATGGCCGTGCTCTCATTCGTAATTTGCAGCTCAGGTGCCAGTAAATCAGCTTCGCCCGTTTCGGTACTTGGGGCCACATATCCTGGCCTAAAGAAGTTGAAGACAGATGGCGACATAAAGGGCGTTTGCTCAATTATGCCGTAATAATTGAAGATGTCCTCATCCGCTGCATTTGGAGTCGTCTCATTGAAAGCGCGCGCCCAATTTGTCAGGCGCATAATAGGTTCACGAATTTTCCCGGCCCCTGATGTAAGCGTTTCGGGGTCAATAAAAGTCGTCTCGTCGAGCACAATCGCGGCGATGGTCGCTTTCATATCGCCTCTTTCCCCTGTGCCCACGCTTGATCCGTCTGGCAAAGTATATGTCCCCGCATCAAAGGCGGCGGATACACGGGCTACATAAGCCGGCTGAGGGTTTGACGTCGTAAATCGCTGTATTAGCTGTTTTGCGACAAACGGGCCGACATTTGGATGCGCGAAAATCTCATCAATCGCCATATCAATACTTTGCTCAGCAGGTGTTCCTGCCGGGATGGTGAGATTTAAAAAAGTTTTTTCCAGACCAGAATGCCACTCAGGGAAAACAACCATAGGTTCATAAATAGCTTCAGGCACATTATAATATAAGAAGAAGTTACTTCCGCGTGTACTGAGACCCGTAAAGACTTTTGCTAATCCTGTAATATCACTATTATCGTAGACCTCTATCGCCTGCCCTTGGCTATCCAGCTTATTCGTCCCATCAGGATTAAGTTCGGTCAAACCAATGGAGAAAAGCTGTAATATCTCTCTAGCGTAGTTTTCATCCGGCACACGGCCTGTCGCCGCATCGCCTTTGCGATTGCCAATATAGGTCAGATATAACCCCATGGCGGGCGTGTAAGTAATGTCTTCAAGGAGATCGCGATAATTTCCAAAGGCATTATCTGACAAAACTTGGGCATAATTAGCCATAGCAAGCGGTTGGAACCTAAGGTCACTATTACCGGAGGCCACGACAACTTCTGAAAGCGCTAAAATCGTACGCTGTCGCAATTGATCATCGGCGGTTATCGCGACATTATAGAAATGATCTGGCACTGCTCTGATACGTACCTCGCTTCCAACGGCGCGAGAATTAGCCTCATCTATGAGGGCTTGCAGATAAGGTGTCGCAGGCTTTTCAAATTCCGCTTTTATCCAATCCGACACGTCCGTTCCCGTAAGGCTGTCAATTTGCGATTGCGTCGCGCCAAACGTTGCTTTGCCAAGAAAGCGAGACGTTTCCGACTCTGACTTAAACGCCCCTGTGGGCGGTGGTGGAGGCGGAGGGGGCGGCGGTGGAGGGGGCGTAACAGTCACGGGCG
>ENA-ORXM01002173-ORXM01002173.1-marine-metagenome-genome-assembly--contig:-NODE-2173-length-23880-cov-3.101836_pt1 | contig 23880 bp, 14 predicted proteins | sample MGYA00237867_ERZ511480 | MGnify/ENA primary metagenome ERZ511480 (study PRJEB26309, sample SAMN06266103) | marine metagenome | isolation source: Algal blade | place: United Kingdom:Sidmouth, United... | reverse complement strand
ACTATACTAATTTTATAATCTATTGACTATATATGTATGAAATTTTAGTCTAAACTTCTTTAGTACACTTGAAACACAAGTACAGAACCTTCAATTTTTGAATTTCTAATAAAACAAATTCTTAAAATTGAACTACGTCACAGCAAGCTAGAGAGGTACTGCGAAGCAGGTGCATAGCACTATTGACGTTCAATTTTCTTCTTGTTCCTCGAAGATCAGAACTTGTTTCGTTCGAAGATGTTTTATCTCATCTTCACGAATGGATTGCTCTGATTTTTTTTACACACGAAGCGAGCTTCTTGGTAATCTTCTTCGAATATACCAAAAAAAAATCTAGAGAAATTCTCTAGATTATTTTAATAATTCACCTTATTTTTTTAAAATGCATGTCGGACATAACCTCAAGTAGCCTCCAATTTTAAAGGTGTCATGTTTGGTCAAGATTGAGGTGAAAGAACCATAGGAGCAGCAGGGAAAGTTGGATATTCATCTGTTGGTGTGATAGAAGCATCACTAGTTATTTGTTGTACAATTGGTCATTCTATCTTAGCTGAGACAGTTGTACCTCCATCTTCATTTTGGACTATCTTACCACCTCCACTGCGATTATTACCTCATCCACTAGATCCAGTCGTAGATCATGATGACGATCATCAATCATTGGTTCAAGATCACGTATCTCATCATGAGTTGGATCATACAGTTGTAGATCATGATGAGGTTGATCATCAAGATGTAGTACCATCAGTAGATCCTCATCATTCTGTGCATCATCATTCCAACAATTGTGTTGCGGTTTTGTGTACTTCCAATCATTTGTAATATCCACCGTACTCAATATTACAATTTCATATAAGATTATTTATTGCTGTAGGGTCAATATAGTTCAATAATCATATATACATACCATTTTCATCAATAATTGGATTGAGTGAAACAAATTCTCATCACTCCTCACATTGTACATCTAGGTACATTTCTACATTTTCATAGTCACCGCTAGGCAATATTACTCATCCATAGAAGTGTCCATCGCAAGGTACTGGATCATATACACCCACATCAAATTCTGGTCTAAGTTGGCAGTCTATGGAGCAGGAAGTTCAATCTTTACCATTGATATCTATTCATTTGTCACACTCCTCATTGCCATCTATTATACCATTGCCACACAGAGGTGCTGACCATTTACATATTTCTGTAGGGTCAGGTACTACAGTATCTGTAGTTGTAGTGGTATATGCATTTTTTGGACATTCTCATCATACATAATATTCTAGTCGATCTGCTAGATGTTGTTCTCACTGATCGATCAGATAGGTGTATAGATCATCATACATCTTATCGCTAGCATGAGTAGTAGTCTCAGTGACTATTTTTGCATCATATTCTGTGACATCACAAGTCTCCGTGCTGCACACTCCTGATACACACAGATTTCATTTTGTATATGTGTAGTCTGCAAAAACAGGTAGCGATATACAAACACCAAAACAAAGTAATAATTTCGTAGATAATTTCATTTAGTATAAAGAAAAACTAAAGCTTCATCTACTATATGCAGATGTACAAAAATAATCAAAAAAAGTATGTAATATATTATGGAATCATTTGACAAAAAACTAAGCTCATATATCAGCAAATATTTGATACACTATCAATAAAAAGAGAAACACAACCAACATCACTATGATGAGATTTTTGAGAAATTTCCAGGCCGAACTGATTCTTTCTTCACTACCAGCAGAAGTAAGATACATAAATCATACATACAAGAATGAGAGAAAAATAATGCCACCGAATACAAAAGAAAAGAATTGAGTTGTACTGACTATCAATTCTACTCAAGTCTCTTTGATGTTTCAAGCTTGAGCTACAAAATACACATAATCTACTACCTTGATCAATACAAGAGCAATTATTACGTTCAATAATCCTGTTTTTGCTGATTTTATTCTCTCTTCTGAGTCGGATGCAATAGCCATCTTGTAGCCATATCGAGCCACAAACACTATAGCCATAAAAAAAGCTAACGCCTTGAGAAATCAAATCGCTTGTAGCACAATTCAGTTTTCAAGTTTGTTTACTATACCGTCTTCTGCATCGGATCACAGCAACCCATCAAAATCTCATATATCAAGTAATGTGCCCAATATCCACGTCACCCCAAAAAACAAAACTACTCCATAGAGTATATACAGCATATTCATCATAGATTTTTGTATTTCATCTGGATTGTTTGCATTGCGCACAAACATACCACCTGCTCGAATAAACATCACCACCAAAATACCGACTCACACCGTCCTAATTAGTCTCCAGATCTCTCATCATTGCGTCGCTTCATCTCCAAACACTGGAGGATAAAAAATATTTTTGAGGTTTTCGGTCAAAGGTCTCTGTGGATCAATAATACCAGAAAACTCACCTGCATCTACAGCGCCAAAATCATACACTGATTCTTCTCACACCAATAATGGTGCCAAGAAATCATTTTTGAAATCTATAGCAAATACTGATGACAGACTAAGACTACCACACAATACACTTAATAATATAAATAAGGTTTTTTTCATTGATAGCTAATAATAAAAGTCATAGAGTATAGTTGCTTAATTATCATCATATCTGTACAGCTACTGAGAGCACAACCTTGATCAAGTAATAAAATCAGGTACCTACTAATAATCAAGCCAAAATATAGATAATTCTTTTCTTTACATTAGCTGCTTCTTCTGGCTGGAGTGGGCTCAACACTAGACGAAGACCATTGTAGATGATCAAGGTCACACCAGCCACGAGCAATGCAAAGGTGAGCCATTGAAGATATACAGCAATATTTACTCTCAAACTATCTAGGGTGTTTGCTAGTCTATTCTCATCTTGAAATCATCACTGATCTGCATCTATCCTATCCAATTCTGTCTGAATAATCTTGTCAGCCTTGTCTCATCTGATCTGTTCGATGATCTTGGTAGGATCTGATCACACCGCTCACCAGTCTTGAGCAAAACTCATCATACCCAGCGAGGACAGACTCAGCAATGCAATCAAGATACTTAAAAATATTTTCTTCATACCATTAGTATATTGTTTGGGTGGATTTTTTGCAAATTTTGATGTTGATATATATACTATGTGTAGTACAACAAAAATTGAATCAAAATTTTATAAAAAAACAAAAATATATGAACTCATCGTGAACTATATCCAAAACGTTTCTTATCAAAACTCTCGTACGAAGTATGTTTTTTTTGTTGTTGTATATTGTGTTTGTGAGACCTGAAAAAACTATAGAGTCTAGTCATCGCCATGATGATGGACATACACATGATGAGCATAGCGCAGATACCATACTCAAGACTGATCCCACACCTCTGGATGAAGATCCGCTAGATGTGTTGCTCCAGGACATAGAAAATATACTAGATGGTCAACCAACTCAGCATCAAAGTGCAGAAGATCAAGAACTACTCCAAGATCGTCTCGACCTGATCTGTACACACTATGCTGATCTATGTAGCATCACCTCTCGAGAGTCAGACTATACACTAGAAGAAAAATACTACTACCAGATCCTGATGATCTACATGATCAGAAAGATCGACAGCGCCAGAGAGATCTCAACACCGGAAAGCCTTAGAGAGACACTCACCGCTATCAGACTCCAGTCAAATAGTACTTGGAGGAGATGATCTGCTTCTAGCACATATGTCAAAATGAATCCAGCAAAGATAGATACCTATAAAGAGTTTTGGGAGGTATTTGCTCATGAGGTGGGATGACATATCCACGATCTATGAGTGCTAGATGATCCATATAGCTCACGTGTCCATCCTGAGTATACAGAGTTTGGGCAAGCAAAATTTGGCCTACAAGATTGGTCAATCAGGTTTTATGAGATATCACGACTGGACGAAAATACTAGAAGATCAGACTCATCTTTTGAAGATTTTGTGAGCTGATATGCTATGAAAAACATCTTTGAAGAGTTTGCAGAATTTACCAATGCTTGGATCAATCACCACGATCTGCTCAAATCTCTCGCCGACAAAAATCCTAAAATACAACAAAAATATGAACTCTTTCAAGAATTGTTTGGGGATCGATACTTTGATGCTGACACGTCATCACTAGCAAACTTCGACGATTCACAGAGGGTATTTGATACGACCAAGCCGTGGAAGAATAGGCAATAATTAACGTTAATACTTGACTTTATATTTATTTTAATTATATATAGATACAGGTATTTCGTATGCCGTCATCTATATGATGAGAAAAGGCGTTAACATTAACATTATAAACTAAAAAAACATTAAAAATGAAAAACGTAACATCACTCTTGGCGGCAATTTTACTATGTATAAGCTGCAATAATGAACAAGAAACACGTTGGGATAATCTAGATTTATTCGAACAAAAAATTATTGAATTTGGGGATGAAACAAATTCTTTTACCTATAGTCTAAAAACAATATATGGTGAGATGGTTTATATAAATTTAAAGTCATCGATGCTCATCATCAATGAGACTAATCAACAAACTGTAATATTTACCGAAAGTAGTACTAGCTATGAAGTGAACCGTACTGGTGATATAGAATGGGGAGATATAAGTGATAGTGAGATTGAGAGGCAACAAAAAAGAGTTCAATCTATTATCAACTCTATAGCTCTATTGAATAAAAAGACAGTAAAAGCTCTTGATGAAGCAGAAAATGAGAAAACTCTTTTACTTCAAAAATTAATTGATTTCATAGTTGATAATTCACAAGATGCTGAGGTTGATGGATTTCGAACTAACTATAAATACAAAAAAGAAATAGAAAATAGTGATGACTACCTCTCATATTCTGAATACGATAAAGGTTTTTCAATAAATCACTACGCAGTTAGCGATTATTTTGCAGCAAGAAATCTTGCTCAATTTATTTTTGATTTCGATAAGCCTTTCGAGCAAGGTCAATTTCGAGAAAATCCTGATCAGGAGTGGAGAGCTGTAAGATTTGCAGATCTAAAGAATACATGTAGCAAGTGGGGCATTTAGTAGAATGCTACTCAATTTCATGTAAGAGACAGTAAGGGTGTCATAATTTTTATGACTACCCTTTTCTTTTTGCTAGATTTTATAAGTGACTTCACTACCTTACATATATCTTTATCCACCAACACCTATGCAACTACCAGACAGCCAAACCATCCTCGCAGAGCTCGCTAGCTGCACCGCAGAAGATCAGCTCAAGGCTTTTTTCTCATCATATCTTGGCAAAAAATGATCCGTCAATGGTTTGTTTAAAGAGCTCAAGGATCTCTCTCCAGAGGAGAAGAAGGATATGGGTCAGCAGATCAAGAACTTGTTTGACGAAGTAAATAGTGCGTTTATGCTGCAGCAGGATGAGATCAAGAGGTCGTATCGAGATGCCAAGCTCTCTGAGGAGATCATCGATATCAGTACTCCTGGCAATTCTCTCTCGCTGGGTCACGCCAATCTCCAAAACCAGCTCAGGAGGACGGTAGAACAAATCTTCCAGGGGATGTGATTCCATATAGAATATGGGCACGATTTGGTCGATACTTTTGAAAATTTCAGTAGTGTAAATATACCACCAAGTCATCCTGCCACTGAGATGCACGATACCCTCTATGTCGATGGCACCAATTCTGAATGACAAAAACTACTCTTGCGTACGCATACCTCTGCTCATCAAAACGAGCTTATCAAGAAGTATGGTCCTGCTTGCAAGTTTGTGATACCAGGCAAGGTGTATAGAAACGAAAATATGGATGCCTCACACGATGTTGCTTTTTGGCAGGTGGAGTGAGTGGTGATCGACAAGTGACTATCGATAGGGCATTTTAAGGGTATGATGGAGACGATACTCCAGGGGATACTCGAGACAGATCAGGTAGAGCTCAGACTCAGACCTGCGTACTTCCCATTTGTCGAGCCAGGATTTGAGATCGACGCCAAGGCACAGGTATGAGGCAAGGACAAACGACTCGAGATACTCTGAGCAGGGATGATACATCCTAGTGTCTTGGAGCAGGCAGGTGTAGATCCTACCGAGTACAGCTGATTTGCCTTTGGGCTTGGGATGACGAGACTCGTCGCGATCAGATATGGGATTGACGACGTCAGACTTCTGACCAATGGTGACTTGAGGTTTGCGAAGTCGTTTTAACTCAAACCCCGCGCCCCTTATCAAGGGACAATGATAAACTTGCTCAGCTCGATAATCATCGAGCATAGCAGTTCTCCCCTGTTAAGGAGGTTAGGGGGTTTGCAATAGCCACCACACAACAAAAAACCGTCTGACCATATATCAGACGGTTTTCGTTATCATAGCAAGAACACGCAAATCTACAATCCAGCAAACACACTCACTGCACCCAACAATACAAAACCAATACTCAAAGCCAAGAGACGTCTGCATATCAGGATCAATATCTTTTTCATAGGTAGTTGATGGATAAAATTCATCATATATAGTATATGGAGAGGGGCTTGTTTTGTCAAAAATATGTATTGACATATGCTATATCATATATATCCTCAACATGAGGATATTCCTCAGGAGGAACAACATTAAAATCACACAAAACAAGATATTATGAAAAAAATATTACTTTTTTTTGGTATATGCCTGTGGGTATGTACTGTATATGGTCAAAAGCCATTCGTTCGATACATAAAAATAATAGACACTATTTCTACGAAAAAGTTATCAAAAAACTGGTCATATAGTAAAAAAGAAATTGTCGCTAGCACAAATGATTCTCATGCATCAAAGAGAAATTTAAGATCTAAATACAAGTCTGGCGGCAAGTATCGAATAGACTATGTAGCGTATGATACATTATTTATTGACGGAAAAGATTTTATAGACATATCCAAAATCACTCCATCAGATAAATTAATCAATTTTAGAGACTTCATTCTTATCGGAGTATTTCTAGGTATGTTCTTTTTCTTGCGTAGAAAAGTAAATAAAAAAATATATAATTATAAAGAATATCAAACTGGATATTTCTTTGTATTTATAACATCTTTTACTGCTTGTGGATTTACTACATTATACTCAAATGAGTTGCCAGAAAAGGGTCTAATATTTTTAGCAATAGTACTTATGGCAATCTTTGCAGCCATCAATAATGTCTATACAGATATTAGTGATCAAAATAGAAATTCAATTCAACATTCAAATCGGATGTATACTTCGCTATATAGTAGCATTTTCGGCACTATTATTGGCTATCTCTCAGGTATTTGCATTATTAGCGACTGGGAGACATGGCCATTGCTGTTGGGCACCATTATTCTTTTTGTTGTTACGTCAGCATTGATTCAAAAGAGTCATAAAAAGTTTGAAAACAGCTAAGAGCCTAAAACAGCTAAGAGCCTAATTTAAATCTAATTCAAAAAGCCTTGTAGGGAATTTACCTACAAGGCTTTTGTCATGTCTAATCTCTCTTACCCAAAAGCTCTCCCAAACACCTCTCTCACTCGATCAGATATTTTCTTGAGTTGGACTATGATCCACTCGTATTCACTATATGACAAAAACAATACATACATTACCATCAACTGTTGAGAGAAGTAGATGAGATTTTTCATACTGACAGCTATGAATAGGTGAAATCACATCCCCATAATAAACACAAGCCACTTGAGCGGGACAAGCTTACGATGGAGATAAGAAATAAGTAACAGTATCGGCGCAAAGATCTCAAATCAGAGCGTGAGGTGCTCACCGATCTCTCGTGCAGATCTAGGTAATATCCTGAGAAGATAAGCTGCAAAGTCATTGCAATACAGTCACTGGACTTGGGATCGGAGGATGTCAGTAGTATCTGCTGACCAGTCACCGTGTCTCACCTTGCAAGTCCCAGCGGTGAAGTACTGTATCAAGAACGTCATCTGCATAATCCTCACCGGCCAGGCGGAGATCCACTGCTTGCCGTGCTGCTCATAGGTCACAGACAATGCAGCAAGGAGAAAGAATACCGTATAATATTTATTCAAAGTAAATGCAGAAGCCTGATCGACAAACTGGGTATATACGGAGATAAGGAATATAAGTCGAATTAGGTATTTTTGTTTGTATCAGATCAGGTATGCTATAAGTGTGGAAAATACGAAGATGGAAAATGGCAATACTGCTCGAGTAGGCAATAATGGTAACGGGCTAAACTGTCGAGATGCTTTGATCTCCTGGGTATAGTGAAATCATCGATCGGTCAGTCGCTCGTACGCATAGCCAAATCTATGCATCATATACAGCAAGAATGTGAGCACAAAGAGTCGTAAGAAAAACTGAAATTGCTTCCAAGGGTATGGTCCAAAAATAAATTGATACAACTTATTCAATCGCTTCATCTTGTGTATAATTATCAAAAAAATGTTTGAAATCTACAGACTGATACTCTGCCGGGATGATATCTAGATCCGGTTTTCTCCAGTGTCAGGTAGGATATGCACGTGGGTTGTCATCCGTGGTAGGATACGCTATCACCACAAATCTCACTCCACTCACATCAGGCATCTCAGGATATAGATACTCAAATCTCTCTTTTATAAATTCTGCTAACGCTATCCTATACTTAGGGTCGTTTTGTGGGAGATTGTCGTATATCCATCTGATTCTATCCAGATAGCCAAACAACAACATACTAGAAAAATCCTCATAGCGAGTATTTTTCCAATTGTTGTCTCATTCGACCAATACCTGTATATCCAGATCCCACCATCGAGTGGATTTGTGAGTAAACAAGCAAGCCACACGATATAGCTCATTGAGATGATTTCCATATACTGGGAGTGATTTACGCGTCCATCCCACATACGATATAGGAAACACCCATATTGCCACAAACAATACAAACAAAAATATCTGAACTCGTATATTTCTTAAAAAAATCATCTAATATATAGATACTTAAGCGGAGCTTGTTTGCAATAAAAAGATGTTTTATCTCATCTTTACGAATGGATTGCTCTGATTTTTTTACACACGAAGCAAGCTTCTTGGTAATCTTCTTCGAAAATTACAGTAACAATAAAACGATTTAAAAATTTATCTGAAAATAATCTAATCCTCATTCTTACTCCACTGCTTGTAGAAGTCCTTCACTCACTCATATCCATTGCCCTGCAGTATCTGGAAGGAGGAGTTCACAGAGATTGGTTACGAGTTGTGATTCTAGAAGCTGAAGTCACTCTTGCATCATCTGGAGTGAGTCAGCTCTTGTTATATTGATAGCATTAAACTCTGATTGAAAATCACTCACTAGAGAATTTATTGCTTCCTCTCAAGATGTTTGTTGCAAAGGTGTGAGATGATCAGTGGCATCAGCACTACGATTGTATCTATGGATCAGTCAGTACTCCAGTGCTTGTTTGTATATTAGTAGTCCAAACTGTACCGTCACTGGTTCTATATATGCTGAGACATTAGACTGACTCTGTGTCACATATGCATATGAACTATAATTTTTGATTACATCAACCAAAAATAGATCAAATGCAAAGTTTTGTAATTGAGTATCTGAAGCGGTATTGCTATCTCGACCACCTAACTCAGACAGCATCCTCACTAGAATCTTGGCAAATGCCTCCATAGTCAGGAGATCATCAGGGCGAAAATTGATACCATTGTCTCAAGGACCGTTGTAGATACAGTACTGCTGGACATAATCTAGACTCTGATACAACTGCGTCCCCGTCATATCCACAAACTGATCCGCTCCAGGACAATTAGATGGATCGAGTATCTGTGTACAGAGCACTCAGGTGCTAGGTGCACTACTATGTATGCCATCATCTCATCCATCTGTCCCCTCTAAACCACCATCCGTCTCACCGCCTGTCATCGCTGGATCTCAGATGATCCCACAGTCCTGTATGTCAGTCACTGATCCACCACATGTCCCACATACATCTGCATATTGTATCGATCCAGCATCTCAGCTACATCGCAGATTGCAACCTCTCGGGAGATCACAAGATCCATCATCCTCTGTTGCGGTGGGGTCATAGTTGCATGCTTGAGACAGAAGACATCAAGGGATACTCTCTCACGCACAGATATCGCCTATACCATCTCCGTCAGTATCTAGCTGAGTAGGATTTGGCTGAGTGATACAGTTGTCGCATCAGTCTGCATATCCATCTCCATCAGCATCTATGGTATCATCATATCCAGGACACAGCTCTTGCTCGTCACATACGCCATCTCCATCACTATCTACTCGCGTCTCAGGATCAGTCTCATCGCATGTCTCAGGGCAGCTCTGATGCTCAGCATACTGCTCACAGCCACACTCATCACTCTCTATAGACACAAATCACTCACACTGCACACACTCAGGATCAGCTGGGAATATACTGCATCCACAGCTCGCGCTAGATGAGACATATCCTGGACAGTTATTGAGACATCATGGATGATCAGGGAGGATATTGCAGCCACATAGCGGATCTCATATCACCAGACCCGTACAGCCGTTTTGGCATGCAGGATGATTGCCGTATTGTTCGATATTGGCACAGCCACACTCATCACTATCTATGTCAAACTCATCACACACCACATCATCATCCTGACACGCTGGCAGATCATCATAAGCGATATTGGTGCAGCCACACTCCTCACTCTCAATATCAAATCCACTACATGGATTGAATCATCATCCAGGTCAGCCTGTTGTTGCTGTACCTGCTGTTGCTGTACCTCATCACTCTACACAGACACAGCTCTCACAGCTCTGATTACCTCCACACACGCTTAATCCAGGCTCTCCACACTCCTCTCATACTTGTATCGTACCGTCACCACAAGTATCTGTCGCACAGAGTGGATCGGTAGCAAAGTCAGAGTTGCTACAGTCGCAGTCTGGATCTGAGAGATTGAGTCAGGCTGGGCAGATATCAGTATCGCATGCAGGACAAGGTCAGTCACAGTCTATTCATCATTCTCACTGATTTTGAATACCATCAGTACAGGTTCACGCTGCACAGAGTGGATCAGTAGCAAAGTCAGAGTTGCTACAGTCGCAGTCTGGATCATCGAGATCGAGTCAGTCTGGGCAGGTATCAGTATCGCATGCAGGACAAGGTCAGTCGCAGTCTATTCATCATTCTCATTGATTTTGTACGCCATCAGTACATGTCCCTGCATCGCAGAGTGGATCGGTAGCAAACTCAGAGTTGCTACAGTCACAGTCAGGATCGTTGAGATCGAGTCAGTCTGGGCAGGTGGTGGTGTCACACGCAGGACAACTTGGTCATCAGCAGTCTATACCTGTTTCTAGACCATCTTGTATCAAATTAACCACACATGAATCTCCTCAAGGAGAGCAGTTAGGATGATTTGGAAAATTATCACTATTACAATCACAGTTAGGATCAAATAAATTAAATCAATTTGGACATATGTTTTCTTCGATTGTACAGGTATCAGTACAATAATTACACTCTCATATACTCTCATCACCCGTACACTCACTAGGAGTGCTACAATCAGTAAGTGGATCAGCATCTGTAGTGTGATCAAATCAAGGGTCTCAACAAAATGGTCAGGTTAGTGAAACACAGCTGAGACTGCAAGACAAGATACACAGAGTCGGATCTGTGCTATCAAACACAAGACACTCACCCGGCGTACTACAATCCAGATAGTCATCAGGATCTATAGTGTGATCAAAATCTGGATGACCACACACAATCCCATCATCTGTAGAGATGGATGCGCATCCTGGTCCACAGTACATGCAGCTAGCACCGCTAGTATATTCAAACACCGCTGGATCACATCACTCAGCAGACTCTACGGGACTACAGTTGGTCGCTGTGTCAGTATCTGCTGCAGGATCATAGAGAGGATCACCACATATCAGATCTCCCTCGGTCACGGTGATAGACTCACAGCCTAGACTACAGTAGTCACACTCCAGCTGTCATGCTGAGTTGGTGGTGGCAGATGGATCCGTGAGAGGATCACATGGGAGGGTGCTCGGGTCACAGTAGTCGGGATGAGTCGGCTGATCACATAGATCATCACATGCTCCATCTCCATCAGTATCTATACAGCACATATCTGGACCATTGCAGCTCTCACCTGCTCCACAGAGGGTACAGCTCCCATCATCTATAGTCACATCAGGATCATAGTTGCAGGCTCAGATATCGGTACATCACTCTAGGTCATCACAGATACCATTGGTATCCGTATCTGGACATGCATCACAGTCGGCAGTAGAGCCAGACTCGGTACAGCCATACTGACATGTGGTAGTACCGGTATAGTCATGGCATACAGGTGCTGGATTGGACTCACACATCTCGAGGATAGTACCACTACACTGACTGGTGCCCAGCGTACATCATACCGGTGTCCCTGGGACACATACTCATCCACCGCATACATCTCCACTTGTACATAGATCACCGTCTTGGCAGCTAGAGGTATTGTTGGTAGTGATACATGTATTGGAGCTGTCACACATGGTAGTGGTACAGGTATTGTTGTCATCACAGTGAGCATCATTGGTGCATTCTACACACATATCACTCACACAGATCTCTCATCATAGACATGTATTGGATCACTGACATACTCATCATAGACATGTGTCTCCAGCTGTACAGCTAGAGCCATCGGTGCAGACAGTGCCATCAGTATCTGTGGTATAGGTACAGGTATCTGCTACACAGCTCAGTGTCTCACATGTCTGAGCAGGTGCACAGTAGTCAGTATTGGAGATAGTACATTCTACACAGCCCTGTGTGGTACATAGTGACTCATCACTACATGAGTCGTCATAGGTATAGGTACAAGTATTGGTGACTGTGTTACACACATCTGCCGTACAAGATTTATTGTCATCACAGTCATTGTTACTGACACAAGCAGGAGGTGGGAGACATAATCATCATTGACAGATATCTGCACTGCCAGATCACCCACAGCTGAGATTGTCAGTATCTAGAGTACACATCGTAGGTGATGCAATACATGCACCAGCAGAACAAGTATACAAATCTCTCATACCACCACAGTCACCATCATGGGTACAAGCAGTATCACTATCGCTACATGTCTGCTGATATGTCCACGTACCACATCATGTATTGGTGTTTCGTTCGCAGACTTGTAACGTATCACTAGACGGATCGGTAGCATCACACTGGGTGGTCCCATCATCGCTAGCTGACTCACATCCAGGATCTGAAGCACAACAAGCTCCACAGTCTATCGTCCCGCCACAGCCATCATCTCGTGACCCACATCATAGTGTACTGCACTGACTCGTATCTATAGGGACACATTCGCATTGACCAGCACTAGTACAAGTATTGAGGGGTAGTGAAGATGTGGGACAGTTACCACAGTCTAAAGTGCCACCACAGCCATCATCTCGTGTATCACCACACACATATCATAGACCAGTACAAGTCTCAGGTGTACAGCTACAACTCCCGTCAGTACATGTATCTGGACTCGTACAGCTACCGCAGTCTAGTGGTTGGAGGCACCCATTGGTATAGCTCCCACACTCTGCAGCTCATCAGGTGCTCGTAGCATTGGTACACAATATATCTGGGAGGACTATCGGGAGACTAGCTACACCATCTTTGCAGTATTTTTGATTGTTGGTGTTGTAGAGCTCATAGGTGAGCGTGAGTATACCTGACTGGATAAGATCAAAAAAGTGTTCATATACTATAGAACCTGGGGATTCTAGATCATATGGGTCAGCCTCAGTAGAGATATTTGATCGTTCTAGATAAGGATCGATATCTTCATCACTGATGAGATAGGTACCAGTATGATCTGATATCTCTATGTTGTAGTTACTGTCCTGAGCACAAAAAATCCGCTCTTCACCATCATACAGATCATCAGCATCAAAACTCTCCACTACAGTATCAGTGCTATCAATAATCTCAAAAATAATATCTATAGCCGCATCATCCAGATCATCACACAATATCGGGCAGTCTCGACTCGATGGTGGGGACGCTGGATCTGCACAGACTATGATACCTCGATCATACTCAGTATCTGGGACATATTCTACACTAGGACACGTAGTCCCGGCATCTATCTGCCATCCTACATCACTCGTACACTCGTACTCATAAAAAAATATCGCTGGCTCACATGTACCATCTCACACAGGCACAAAGCTAGGATCACAAGTACAATCTGTACAATCAGACTCTCAGGCTAGGCACTCCGCACCGCAGCTACCAGATAGATCACAGTAGACACCTGATGTATCATCGATGCACTCATAGCTAGATCAGGTATCACATGCCTGAGGGAGAGTATATGCTCAGTCACACGTCGTAGAGAGACACTGACTAGATCCAGTACACTCCACACACAGAGCCGTCACATCTGGATCAGTCTCTACACAATAAGGCTCAGATGACGGACATGTAGTGGTTGCTCATCGATCTAGACATCCATCACTATTATGATCATCACACACCAACAGATCAAAGGGATTTCCATTTTCTGTGTCACACTTAGTATCTCATACAGCGCCGCACTGATCAGTACACGTGGGATCACATGTACCAGAGCCATCACATGTGCCTGCAAGAGTGTTGGTGATACAAGCTGTACCTGATACTGCATCACAACCAACTGTAGCCACCTCACATGTACCACTACTCGGCGCACACATATAGCTATCTAGAGTCCCACTACAGCTATCCATAGGATCTACCTGACAGCTGATATCGTCTAGATCTGTACAGCTAGTATTGGATCATATGTCGCAACTCCCATCACATGCTATAGTACCTGGCGTATTAGATCAAGCATCACAGCATGGAGATCAGATATCAGCCACACAACATGTTGCATTAAAATTTGATAATGGAAAAATCTGTTTATGATCTGTATTGACAGTGACATCTCCTCACACTAATTCAAAAAAATGAAAATTGCACACCTCATCTCAATCATTGTACGCCAAGCCAGCATCAAACGGATCTAGACTAGCACATAGTGTACTGCTAGCAATCCAAGTACCATCATCACAGTAATGTGCTACCGAACATGTTCATACATCATCTATACCAATACCAGAAGGTATATCATAACTACAATCACAATCAGCGGCTATCGGTCCTGGCTCACATATACCAGACATACAAAGATCTTGAGCGTATACTGAATTATTGGCAAGGCAAGACAATACTGGTGTGCCACAGTCTTCATCTACAATACATGTAGCAACACATTCATTGTCTATACATATATCAGATCAAGTGCAATTCGGTGTTGTGTTGCACTCCACGCATTCACCAGATCCATCATCCTTGGGCACAGTATTGTTGGTACACTGACATGCACTATCACAATCCGTAGATCATTCACATTCTTCTATACCACTCTCATAGACAGAGTTGCCACATGTACATGGTATATCATCATAGACAGCAACTAGTTCAGATCATCAAGCAATGATACAATTACTACCACTATTGCACACGGATGAACTGATTGTAGACGTAACCTTGGAGATTCAATCATCTCCTACCACAAAGATCTGATCTATGGACATAAGCCCAGCATCATAACAATCAGCAGAAGTGGTACAAGTATAGCCCGTGCCTTGGATAGGGAAACAGACAGTATTGCTACACACCTCTCAGGTAGTACAGTCACCGTTGCCAACACACTCAGATCCACAGACATACTCAGCTGCGTCGTATGAGTCCTGGAGGGTCCCATCTAGGATGATCGTAGCTGCATCAGCTATCTGAGATGTGCTCATCAGTCCAACAAATAATCAGATCAATCATATAATGCGTCAGAAGAAAGATAGATGATTTCGAAGATCATTGTTATGTATTTTTGGATGATAATTGAGTTTGTCTTCATATCATCTACCAATCTCTCTAGCAAACATCATCCACATACAAAAAATAAAGAAAATAATAGTCTATGTATACACAATACAATCACAAAAAATACCGCATCTGCAAGCCATACTCGCATCTCATGGTATCAACTAATATCAAAGCAAACATATCTATTGACAGTTTAGTATATTTATACTTGATTTCTACACTTCTGTCAGTATAACAATATAGCATCTACTGAGAAGGAGTAGATAAAAAACAAGTGAGAAGGTCCAAAAGTGGTCAGCTTCTCGATCTGATAGACAAAGGTCTATTAGGTGGTACGTTAACATATATAAATTAATATTAACAAACATAACACATAAAAAAAATTTAGATTATGAAAAAAATATTTACTTTAGTTGTCTTTATGCTAAGTATAGTGATAACACCAAGTGTAGATGCTCAACAAGCAAGCTGCGAACAAAATGATAATGTACATACAATATGCAATTGTACACATCTTATGACCTTCGAACAAGGAATGAAGGTATATGATCCAGTGAACTACAAGCAGAGGATCAAAGCTTTTAAACAATCACCTGTATCTACATACAAGAATTTAGGTAATGGTCTAGGTGAGATACAGAACTACTCACTCATATTTGAGCATGATTCACCAACTCGTTTTGGAGTTACACCAGCACAGCTGGAGATGATGACTCGCCAGATAGGAAACCCTCTTCAAGAGGTTCATGAATTAGGAAATATAGATCATCCTGGCATGAAATATATACAAAATACACAACGAATATTGCCGATTGGAAATTATTATTCAGAAAACAATGCCCAATCAGATATTTTTCATATATTTACAAATGGAGGTAATGATCTAGCATTTAATTTTGTGTATGAATGGAGAGACAGTTTTCATCTCACTCAAGTGATTCTGGTAGTCAGAAATGATGCAATGGTACCTGATATAAATGGTATACTGAGACCAATAGGTGCAGGTTATGCTCAACTTTTGGTTCCTAGCAATTCATCAAATAAGCGAGCAAATGTACGTGTCATTACTGAAGAGAGCTATATAAGAGCAGTAAATAATGAAGAATTTGGTAATTTTGTGATAAATCATGAAGGTGGACATAGAATTAATATGAATCACGCGAAGAGTGATGAAGATCTTGGTGGTGATCCTATAGGATATGCTTATATTACACTATCAAACAAACATACACTTATGAATAAGGCAAACTTTGAGATAAAGACGTTTTCTTCTCCTGATATCACTATAGATGGAGAAGTGATCGGGAGCGCAAACGAAAATAACCTACTTGTCCACAAACGTAGATTAAATGGTGATGATGGTTTTCTCGCTGAAGATCTGATCTATCTGGAAAATATCATAAAGATAGATCTAGATCAGATCTCTAGTAGTACTTCTACTGTAAGGATAGCCTATTGTAAGCGTGGAGATCTCGTAGATGTATCAGTAGATGGAGTAGCGACTAGTCCTGTCACCACTACAGATAACTATATAGATCTCTTTCTCAATACTGGTACGCATGAGGTAATACTTAATGCTAGACAGTTAGGAAGTGGATATACAGCAGTAGATACTGTGATGGTGACAGTTAGTTTGTCTGTCATAGATGCTGATAATGATGGATTTGATGACACAGAGGATTGTAATGATAATGATCCAGATACATATCCTGGAGCTCCAGAGCTCTGTGACGGTATAGACAACAACTGTGATGGTATACGAGATACCGATCTAGGAGATTATCCTGATAGATACTATTTTGATCTAGATGGAGATGGATTTGGTGATTTGGGACCATTCAACGTAGAGTGCAGAACCATACTAGATGATTCATATGTGCTCATAGGTGGTGACTGTGATGATACAGATCCAGCTATCAATCCAGATGCTATAGAGATCTGTGATGGTATAGATCAAAACTGCGATGGTGATATAGACGAAGGTCTGCTAAATGTGTATTTTCCTGATGAAGATGGAGATACATATGGTTTCAATCCAGAAAGAATAATGATTTGTGATCCAACTCCACCTCTAGGATTTGTCGACAGATCAGGAGATTGTAATGATACAGATCCCACAATCTACCCAGGAGCACCAGAGATATGTGATGGCAAGGACAACAATTGCAACAGTTTGACGGATGCCGATGAGTTATTGTTTGAAGATGGTGTACTCGTAGGTGGCATCACTTACTATGCTGATACTGACAATGATAGCTATGGTGATCCAAATAACTCAGTAGTAGACTGTACGCAGCCATCTGGCTATGTGACAGACAACACTGACTGTGATGACAATAATCCAAATATCAATCCTGGTCAATCAGAAACACCATACAATGGTGTAGATGATGACTGTGTTCCAGCCACGCTGGATGATGATCTAGATGAAGATGGATTTGGGATTGTGGATGACTGTGATGATACAGATCCCACAATCTACCCAGGAGCACCAGAGGTCTGTGATGCCATAGACAACAACTGTGATGGTGAGGTAGACGAAGGGGTTACGATCTCATTCTATGCTGATACCGACGGAGATGGGTTTGGCGATGCAATGAACACAGTGTCGGGATGCAGCAACAATGCCCCAATGGGGTATGTAGCAAACAATACCGACTGTGATGATACCAATGCAGACATCAATCCAGATGCAGAAGAGATTGTTAATAACGGTATTGATGAAAATTGCGATCCGTTAGATGACATCTTGGATGCTACCCTTGAATTGGGCAACACAACGATCAAAATCTTTCCAAATCCCGCTACGGACTTTATTCGAGTACAAGTGGACGGAAATGTAAAACTACAATTCAAAATTTCTAGTATAAGCGGTCAGTTATTGCTGATTTCAAATACTAAAAATATAGACATCTCTCATCTCCCTCGAGGTATATTGATATTGGAAGTGACCAATATTGATAGCGGCTCTAGAGCCGTAAAGAGAATTATAAGGAACTAGAGGATGGTGCACATTGTGCCAATTCCTCTATGACACAATGTGTGCCTTCTCCACACATGATACTATATGACATAATAATCCCGAAGCTAAATTAGTTTCGGGATTTTTTTAATGAACTATCAACGAAGTAAGCTTAGCGGTATCTTGCGCATGTCTCAAAACAGTCATATATCCTATAGATACGCAAGGGGAGCTTGTTTGCAATAAAAAAAACTCTTACCAAAATTTGGTAAGCATTCAATATTTTTCCTCAAAAAGAATTGTAGCTAGTCTGCATCTCGTGTAAATTTTTGTTTTGCAATGAGGTCTCATTGAGACCTAGAGAGAGATATATTTTACTACTTGCTGATTAGGCTACTTTTTGAGTAATTGATATTAATGTGATTATACTTAGAGCAATAACCTCTAAGCAGTATCCATCTATATTAAATCGCTAATCTAATAATACAACATCTCTATCATTGCGTATATGAATTGCTTCATATCAAAAATATAGGTAAGTGATATATTTTTGCAAGTTGAGAAAATCACCCCTACCCATCTTTGAAAAAAGAGGGTAACAGTTGTGGCTATCGCACTCTGTAGCATGTTCAAAACGATTTTAAGGTATTTTTCTAGTCCTCTTTCACAAAGAGGGTTGGGTGATTTCTAGTCATTCAAGGTCCTCAATCTATCCAACTTCACTGTATCTAATACGAGATCTTTTTGGGTAATCACTGTGTCGTGATCTGTCTTTCTTGCTTTGGCGAGAGCCACTGATACTGGATCAGGTCTGGTGTAGTTGAGTTGAAACTTTTTGGTTACATCCAAGAAATGTGTCCTGATCTGTTTGGCGATAAATTCCAAGATACTCATTTCAGAATATCTAAAAAATGCAATAACCACCGTGATCAAAAAAATAGGAAATGCAACCAAAAATCAGATTAGCTTATTGCCACCTGTCGCTCTCATCACCCCATTGGCGACTGCGAGAGTAAGTCATACACCCACCGCTAGCAGCATCAGCTGGACGATAGAGATCTGTACAGGTCATATCTGTACAGACATACTGAGCCACCCACCTGGGATATTTCTAGGAAAAAATACTTTCATCAAACACAACTAGATAAAACTCTAACATCATAAGTATATGTAATGCTGGAAGATTTGTCAAAAAACATCATTGCATTGTCATGCACTACAACATCATTACTGTACTCCTAACTCCTAACTCCTAACTCCTAACTCCTAACTCCTAACTCCTAACTCCTAACTCCTAACTCATTCTATGCTAAATCCAAATTACAGATACCTCGCTTTTGATTTTGAAACAACAGGTCTAGATACCACCAAGGACGAAGCTATCCAGATCGGGATTGTGGAGTTTGATCATGAGTTTAAGGTAATAGACACCTACTCCTCTCTTATCAAGCCAGATAAGAACATAAAAGAACTAAAATCTATTGTCTCACATCTTACTTGATTCTCGCTAGCTGCATTGGCAGACTCACCGAGTATGGCAGATGTATTGCCAGAGATAGAAAGATTTTTTGGTGCTGATACGGTGATCGTAGGTCACAACATCTCCTTTGATCTCGCGATATTGAACAAATATATGGACTGGCAACCTAGCTATATGGTAGACACATTTACACTATCCAAGACACTATTGCATTATCTCCCGAGCTATGCGCTGGATGTGATCAATGAACAGCTTAGAAAGACAAATGATCATTGGAAGACAGATGGAGATGAGTATCATGATGCACTGCACGACAGCTACCTGGGATACAATTTATTTCACAAACTCATCACCAGACTCACAAAACTTCGTCACGCATATCTCATACAAGATTATATGCTACAGCAGTCTGATAGCACCCTGTCTCAGATCATCAGCAGGACCATCAAGCCGTATAAATTCCAGGACAAGGAATTATTTTTCCCACCATTATCCACCAGACAATCTGGATCCAACAAAAAAATTATTAAAGAGACTCCGCTGAGTTTTGATGCATATACGGATCAGGAGGTACTGGATATATCGATGAGCAGTATATCAGAACTTGTCACACATACAGACCGAAACAAAGGTCAGCGAGTGCTAGCATTTACTCATAGATCCAAGGCTGATATAGCAGCCTCACAGTTCAAAAAAAACAATATCGAGACCAATTCTCTTCACGATCAAGTAATATTTGATCCCCAGCGCGTCAATGCATTTTTGCATCAATCAAATTTTGATGATGCGGAGATAGGTTTTGCGCTCAAGTATTTTTCTCAATACGATCAAAAACACACCATACTAGACATCAATTCGCAAGATGATTACAAGATTTTTGGTGCTTTGTCCAATCAGTCTAAATCAGAATCCAAAAAAATCACCCTCTGCACACATCAGCAACTCTTTCAGATCAAACATAAGATCACTGATCAGCATACGGTGTTGTTTTTTGGTAAAGATCAGTGGGCAAATAGTTATGGGAGGGTCAAGAGACAATATTTTGATCCACTATACCTGCTAAATCAGCTCGAACAGATAGAATACAAGTATCGTCTTATCGACCATACATGATTAGATGCAATCAAAGCATTTCATGACAAGACAGTATTCCTCCACTCTACTCTCAGCATAGAGATCAATCCACTATTTAAGTGAAAAAATATCCAAAAAGTGGAGCTTGTAGATCTCCAATCAGATACAAGATTTCCCAAGAGTGCGTCACTCATACCGAGTCGACTCCAGCTCCGAGAATCCTGTCAGACGGATCTCCTCCCAGAGGACAGCTCACTCATCTCCAAGGTCCAGCAACTCACTCGCTATCTCGCTGGTCAGACCACAGTGAGCAAAAAGATGTACAACGGCAATAGACGGTACTATCAGTTTCAGGATACACACACCTATGTGGATCGACAAGATTTTATTGCTGATCTCCCATCTGCAGGCAAGACACTCTTCCTCTCCAATACCAAGAAGAAACCAAACGACACCCGTACGCCACATAGACTCTCTACTGATACCGTAGAGCCTCTGAGATTTCTCAACATACAAACAATCACAAAAATATCGAACCTCATCACCACTATCCAACAATCAGGAAAATCCTGCTTTGTCGTCTCGTCTGATAAGTCTAAATCCAAGATGTTGTTTGATCAGCTCGTTGCTTGATGAACCAATCAAGGATTTGAAGTCCTGTGAGAAAACATCACATGATGAGTCGGGAAAAATATCTACCGTGGATCTATAGCGACCAAGCCAGTCATCCTCATCTGAGGATACAACTTCTATCTTGCCGCAGTAGCAAAGGGCATACTATTTGAGACCGCATATCTGCATCATCTTCACGGCAAGATGGCTCCGCTCATAGTAGAAGATTTGGTTTGGTGGTGGTAGATTAATTGGAGATATTGCGTTTCATCACAACATACCCATCACTTGAGCGTTCAAATACAACAGTAGAGTCAATTGCTTGCATCTTTTCTCTATCTAACTCAAACTCAGCTTGATCCAGAGGGTTCAATGTATCTACAAACAATTCGATACTTTGAAGAATTCTAGAAATATTTATAGATTTTGGCAAATCAGCATGTAATCAAATATCGAGCAATCATTGCTTAAAAAATCGTTTGAGATTCTCTTCTTTTGATTTGCCTCAATTACTATCATTATTATCTTCTTGAGAAAGATCAGAATAGGATAGGAAGTTTTCAAAAGACTTAGTGAAAAATAGTTCTTTATTGAGTATTTTTAATTGTTGAATTGATAAAGATCAAATGGTTTTATCTACTATCTGAACAATAGATTGCTGTTCCTTGGTCAATCAATCTACCGTGTCTATAGTGTCAGTTGGTGACAACAAATAATTGCACAATTTTCTTAAACATAATTTTTGCTGAATCAGCATTTTTACTTCAGTTGGATTTTTTTTATTGACGTAAAGAAGAGTTTTTGGGCTATATCTAGGTTCCAAAAAATTTAAAGGATCAGCATTTTTTATTTTGAGATCACCAGATCAAGAGAATGAAACAGTAAGATCTTCTGTTACATCATTGATGATATGATGAGTAGAGAATTGGTGTACTCAATGAGTATAGTCAACAGATGATATTTTACTCGTTTTGTCTTCATTGCCCAACAATTGATTCATATCATGGATAGGTGAATGAAATCACGTATAAAACTTTTCTCTCGCAAGATTGTGTGCTTTTATTTGTATCCACTGTGATCTTATTTGCATTAAAACATTTTCTTTTTCATCTGAAGATTCTTTTCATCATTGGATGTCTGATACTATATCTACTAGATCTCAATATACTGTAGGATTAGCTAGTATATCCATCAATACATTATCCATATTTATGGTTTTCAATGCTCTCATTTCATTTTGAGTAATCATATACGAATTATATCATATAAACCTATGTACGGCTCATTTGTCGACTGGGATCTGTGATTGTGTCTCAAAATCATACAATCACTGATCAATCAACTTAATAGTTTCAAGTTCTTTTAACATTTTAAGATATATATCTGTTTGGTTAGATTCAAAATTTTCTGCCAATATCTCTGATATTTCTTCTAGACTTTTCCCATCTGCTTTGAGATCCATGATAGTCATATCAAGAGCCAAGATGGATAGGTAGTAATCATAATCATCCATGGAGAGAGCATTCTCTACTGGTATATTGATATATTTTTTAATATTTTACTGTACATTTGTCAATTTTTTGATAATTTTTTTGATGTAACCTTAAATCGGTCATTTGATCAAGAAGAAAACTTGAACCAACCACAGCTTTATCAAAAAATATCAACATTTTTCATTCAATTTAACCACTTTTTGGATATTCGTTCGGATGTTACCTTATTGATATTTTTTTCATATTTTACTGTAAATTTGTCAATTTTTTTGATAATTTTTTTGATGTTACCTTAAATCGGTCATTTGATCAAGAAGAAAACATGAACCAACCACTGCTTTATAAAAAATATCAACATTTTTCATTCACTGTAACCACTTTTTAGATA
>ENA-ORXM01002172-ORXM01002172.1-marine-metagenome-genome-assembly--contig:-NODE-2172-length-23894-cov-5.143847_pt1 | contig 23894 bp, 13 predicted proteins | sample MGYA00237867_ERZ511480 | MGnify/ENA primary metagenome ERZ511480 (study PRJEB26309, sample SAMN06266103) | marine metagenome | isolation source: Algal blade | place: United Kingdom:Sidmouth, United... | reverse complement strand
TCTTGCATTCAACAACGATTTGCAGATAGCTTCACTAATAAAGACGATACTTTTCAAAACTATTGCATTTTATGGGTACTTTTTTAGAATGTCATTGCGAGCATAGCGAGGAATTTGTCTCTCTTTCCGTAGAAGTTGGGTTTCCTCGCTATGCTTGGAAGGACAATAGGGGGTAGTTATTATATAAAATGGCCGTATTTTTGTATAAAATTGCCCAGATGCATTCCATAGATTTCTATCGCAACGAGTTTATTGCCTATTTGGAAGAAAGGACTACCAGAAAAGAGCCGAGAAATCTTTACGAACCGATTTCTTATATTCTTGGTCTGGGGGGAAAGCGGTTGCGTCCTGTACTAACGTTGATGGCTACCGAAGTCTTTGGTGACGATTTTAAAAAAGCTTTAGATGCCGCTCTGGCCATAGAGGTCTTCCATAACTTTTCACTGGTGCACGATGATATTATGGATGCCGCACCTCTTCGACGTGGAAAATCAACAGTGCATGAAAAATGGGATGTCAATACCGGAATTCTTTCGGGCGATGCCATGCTCATCACCGCCTATCAACTTTTCGAGAATTACGAATGTACCAGGTTTCGGGATTTGGCCAAACTTTTTAGTAAAACGGCTTTGCAGGTCTGTGAAGGGCAGCAGTACGATATCGATTTCGAGAACAGAGACGATGTGACCATTCCCGAGTATCTAAAAATGATCGAATACAAAACTGCTGTTTTGGTAGCGGCGGCGCTAAAAATGGGTGGCGTAATAGCTGAAGCTTCCGAGCAAGACCAAAATGACATTTACGATTTCGGATTGAACCTCGGTATCGCCTTTCAATTGCAAGACGATTATTTAGATGCCTTTGGCGACCCCAAAACCTTTGGAAAGCAAGTTGGTGGCGATATCATCGAGAATAAAAAGACCTTTTTGTATCTCGAAGTATTAGAGCTTGGTACGCCCCATCAAAAAAAAGAGCTGTTGGATATGTACTCCATACAGCCTGCAGATGCCACTGCTAAAATAGAAACGATCAAAGGTATCTTTATTGAAAGTGGTTCTGTAACAAAAACGCAGAGGGCTACTGCAGCTTATACAGAAAAAGCTTTTACCGTTTTGGAAAAACTCAACGTTTCAAAGGATAAAAAAGAAGTGCTGCGAAGTTTTGGTTCGAACTTGATGCGGAGGGAAGTTTAAAGAAAATCCCGAATTCATAAAAGCAACCCTTTTTGATTTCGGCATCTACTTCAAAAGCAAGTGTATGAAACGGTACCGCTTATTTATTCTCTTTTTTTTGTTTTTAGCCTTTAGTTGCTCAAAAAGCGATGATGGCAATCAAGAATTGCCGGAAATACCTCAATCAAAAACCTATGACTTGAACGGAGATACCATAGACGACTTTACCATTGAATATGCTTTAGGAGTGTGGGATGGATTTAGAGCTTCGGGGTTGGTATATACAGCAAATTTTGTTCCTGAACGGGAAAACAAAATATTAAGTGAATATGAAGAAAATGTCTCAACTACTTTTCTTTTTTCCCAGCGAGGCGATACCATTCGACGTATAGCTGATTCTCCACAAGAGTGGGATGATAGGGGCCGGTTACACAGGCTTTGGCAAAGTGGAGATGGGATCTGGTCAAAAGAGTGGTCTATTGATAATGATGAAATTTCGAACCCGTACTACGCAGGTGTTCAAATTAAGGAGGGTGATACTCTTTTAGCAGGATGGCTAAAGTTGGAAATTGATAGCAAAACGGGAGAAATTGCTATTGCCGATTACAAGCTTACCTCAAAAGAGTTTATTGTTGTCGATTAGTAGTTTTTGTTAATTTTCTCACTTTTCCTCATAAATTCCTATATGATGCGATCGAATATAAAAAGAGGTTTCCAGAGAATCTGTTTCGTTCAATTGAACTTTCATGATATCAGATGGTGAAACAGGCATATGACAGGCGATACAATTGTTTCCCATTGCTTTCATTTTACCCTCTTCGACATCACATACTACATTTTCATTGCTATGGCACTGCATACATTTTTGATTGAAGTAAGCTGTGTCTCCCCTTTGATTTCTGTGGGGGTTATGGCAGGTCGTACAATCCATATTGGCGGTCTGCTTAAAACATTTGCTACCTATCAACAGCCCGTACTGGTTGCCATGTACGTCTGGCTTTTCGTTCAATTTGTTTTTACGTGAGTTTTGGGCATACTCATCTAATACTTCACCGGAAAGAAAAGAAAATGAATTTCCCTTTATCAAACGATTTCGAGATCCCGAATGGCATTGGGCACAGACATCTAGCCGTTGTTGTTGGGTTAGGGAATCTAACGACAGCATAAATTTTGCCGTTTCAGCTTCGGGATTTTTTCTATGGGATACCACATGTTTTTCCGAAGGGCCGTGGCACCGCTCGCAATCGATACCATACAGTATACTTGTTTTTTCGTATTGATTGCTTTCCTGCACATTACTTGCGTTTTCGGCAAAAGTAACATGGCATTTCAAACACGCAGCGCGAATAGGCCTATCTTTACCGACATAATTTGAAAACCCAGGGCTATTTACCCAACTATCTGTAGGTGTATGATATGAGGTCTGTAATTGAAATAATTTATTCTCTTCCCAGGTCCCATAGGACTGACCTCTGACCCCCGAACCAATGGTAAGGTCAAAAGATGATGATACTTCTTTTACGTTTCTATTTTTGATTTTTGAATACTGAAAAAAGGAATCGCGCTCCCTTTTCATCGTGAACCTTACGTATTCAAGGTCTAAAACATTAGAACCTTCTTCAAAACTACCTTGTATATTTTTTTCATTTGCTTGCGCCGAAGTATTGAAATGCGCTGTTTTTTGGTGCGAAGCGTAGATGTCGACATGACACTCAGTGCAAGTTTCGGAACCCACAAAGTTCGCTCCGTTGGAATGTGTGGCCAGAAACGGGGGAGTATAATAATCCGATTCTGTTTTCGGGTTTTTGCAATGATAAATGAGCACGAGCAAAATCGATATTGTAAAGATGATTGCGATATTTGAAAAGAAGCGCTTCCCCATCTTATGTGTATCGATAACTTTAGGTAATTAGAGTTAGAAAAACCTATTTACCTCTAAAAAATGAAATAGGTTTTTCTATCTTAATTTACTTTTATGAGTTGTAATCTATCATCGTTTTTTGCTGCTAAAAGATGCTTTTCCCCGTTGATTGAAATCGGTTCGAGACCCCGTACATCACCAACAATTTTTAACCCGGACTCCATCATTGTTTTAGCATCGAAATTACCTTTGCCGTCGCCTTCTAGATAAAGCCCAAAACTGGCATCACCTCTTGGTGTTTCTACTTCAGCGTTATAAAGGTTTCCGGCAAGAACAACATCCAAATTCCCGTCATCATTGAAATCATCGACGACGAACTGATTGATACTCGAAATTTGGGCCAACTGTGGCAATGGTTTTGAAATAAATTTACCATTATCATTCTCGAGATATACACTTTCAAAAGACGTGATTTCATAACTCAGGGCTTCCTCCAACATTTTTGTGGTATAAATCTGCTTGAGGTCTGCACTGGCGAACGAGTTATAATCTTTGAATTTCGATTTGATGGCAGGCATTTGTTGTGATGAACATTGACGGCCCCTCACAGGAAATTCGGTTTCCCCTTTTTTATAGCTTAAAACAATATCGGAAGTTTCGTTTTCATCGAAATCGTTTAAATAGACCTTAAAAGGGGCATCTGCACTTGCTTTATATTTATAGTTTTTGCCCAGATTACCAAGCACTAAGTCTTCATCTCCGTCATTGTCAAAATCTCCTTTTTCAAGGGCAAACCACCAACCTCGGGTATTGCCACCGATCATCTTTTCCGTAACATCTTCAAAGGTACCCTGATTATTTTTAAAAAATTTGATGGGCATCCATTCCCCGACGACGACAAGGTCTTCCCAACCATCTTTATCGAAATCGATCCAAGTTGATGCGGTCACAAGTCCCAAGCCTTCTAAGGCAGGTAACACTTTTTGGGTTACATCCATAAAACTGGCACCAGATGGGCCCAATGTAGTTTCCAAGAGATAAGAATTAGTAGGGTAGGGGTATTTTTGAGGAACTATTCGACCTCCTGTAAAAAGGTCCAAATCACCATCATGATCAAAATCAGAAGCAGATATATTTAACCCACTGCTTCTAATATAAGGTGGTACTACCCCACGTTTGCGCTTGAAGATACCATCACCTTTATTTTCATAAAAGCGGTCTTGATAACCCAAAGAACCTGGCTTAAATTCATTACCTCCACTTACGATGTAAAAGTCATTATCTTCGTCGTTATCAGGGTCAAAAATTAAAATACCAAGGTCTTCATAGTATTTATCTTCCTCTAAATCCGGTACTGATAATTTGTCGAAAGTACCTTTTATGTTTTGTAAATAGACTGCCGGTGACTGACCAACGGCTCCGCCCGCTATGTAATCTTCTTTGCCGTCCCCATTTAAATCACCTGTCGCCAAAGCGGGGCCTAAAGTTGAGGTTCTATGAGGTAAAAGCACCTCTTTTTTGAAATCAGCATACTTGTTTTCTTGGTGTAGAAAAAGGCTCGTAGAATCCAATGGAACCGTTTGAAACTGTTTTTTTATTGCGTTCCCGCTTTTTGAGTTTTTTACGTAAGCTTTTGAGTCAGTATAGGCAATAGAAATTCTTTGGTCGATTGTTACATTTTTAAGACTTGTTATTTTATTGTTTGGCCATTTCACCAAAACACTGTCTATTTTTTGCAAATTTCCAAGACCAAAATGCAACACTGGAGAAACCGAGGACAAATATCCCCGTACTGTATTGTATTCGTTTACTTGAGTACCATTAGGGGTATAGATTGAAACTCTGCTTCCATTGGGCAATACATCTTCACTTCCTTTTAAGTCTATACTTAGATATGAATTATCAGTACTGTTGTTCCTGTAAATACTGGCTGTATCTTCTAGGTTATTGACTATGAGGTCTAAATCCCCGTCATTGTCTAAATCGGAATATGCGACTCCATTTGAAAAAGTTTTTTCATTGAAGCCCCAATCTTCTGTTTTTCGATCAAATGTCAAATCCCCATTATTTTTGAACATATAATTTTTCAACTTTTCAGAGGGCATTTCTTCCAAATAGTTCAATAGCCCGACCTCTTCTTCTTTGTTTTCATAGGCTGGGGCTTTTTCGAGATCGTCGAAAAAGGAACGATACTTTGCATAGAAATCTTTATTGTTTACATCACGTCGTATGCCATTGGTTACAAAAAGATCTTTCAGGCCATCATTATCGAAATCGGCCAATAACCCGCCCCAACTCCAATCAGTAGACGAAACACCTGCCAAACGGGCAATATTGCTAAAAAGTGGTAATTCGCCCTTCACGTTGCCGTTGTTCATTTGCAACGAGTTCTGCATATATTGATGGTGCAGACCATAACGAACCGAACTATAGAAGGCATCGGGGTCCATGGCCGACATATTGGCCTTGGATCGAAAATTATCATCTGCCGACATGTCGAGCTGAAATATATCCATAAAGCCGTCATTATTGAAATCGGCAATATCGGCGCCCATACCGAAAAAAGAGGTTTGTTGTAAACTAGTATTAATCTGATTGGTAAACGTACCATCTTGGTTGTTGATGAACAAAAAGTCTGGCGCATTGAAATCGTTAGAGATAAAAAGATCTTCGTAGCCATCGTTGTTGATATCTGATGCTACCACACCTAGGCTGAGTCCAAAATTACTCAATCCTGATGCTTCGGTAACATCCGTAAAATGACCATTGTCGTTTCGAAGCAAACGGTCTGAATCTTTTAACTCGTGATTATCGAGCATATAATCGTAATATTCGACGGGAGCTATAAAACTAGTAGGTGGATAATTAATTATGTATAAATCAAGATCTCCGTCCTTATCATAATCAAAGAAAGTAGATTGCATACTTTGACCATCGTGATCGATACCATATTCAGTGGCTTTTTCCGAAAAGGTATTGTCTTTGTTGTTTACATACAGTATATTATTGTGAGGTGGGTTTTTGCCGCTTACGGAACAGTAGATATCTAAATACCCGTCGTTGTTTATATCAACAAAGGTGGTGCCCGCAAACCACCTTTCATCTCCGGTAATCCCCGCACTTTCCGAAATATCCTCAAATTGGAAGTTCCCTTTGTTCAAATACAATTTATTGGGCACCATATTGCCTGTAAAGAAGATATCTTCCAGACCATCGTTGTTAATGTCACCAATGGATACCCCTCCGCCAAGGTACATATAGGGGTAGGTAAAATAATTGTATTTATGGGTTTCTGTGAGTTCGTTCCGAAAAGCTATACCTGTATCGGCACTTTCAATTTTAGTAAACAGTATATCTGAATTTTCTTCCGAACAGGATGATAATAGAGCTAAAAATATCAGATAAAAGCCATACTTCTTTTTCATGTTTAAGCAATTCCGATTTGTTTGTAAAATAAGAATAACCCTTGACATATTTGACAAGGGCTATTCCTAATTTTTGTTAAAAACCAAGATTTACTTAATATCCGGGATTCTGAATCAATGAAGGATCTTTATCGATTTCTTCTTGTTTTATAGGCATAAAGTACACTTTATCCTGCCATCTCCTATTTTCGAAAACGATATTTGTTGGGGTGTACGTATAATCCCAAACAGCGGTATCTTTTCGATAGTTTTCCGGGGAAACCGTAGTGCCGGGCTTCTGCTTTCCTTCAACAAGAACGGTTTGTACTTGTTTATCTAAAGAGAAAGGTCCTTCTAACCACCGTTTCATGTCAAAGAAACGGGCATCTTCATTTACCAATTCCTTATCGCGTTCGCGCTTATATATCTCCAACAAGGTCGACCCACTTTCGGTCACTTCGGGAAGACCATTTCTAAACCGGAGTTTGTTCAACCAAAGTCTAGCCTCGCCCTCATCACTGGTGTTGATCGAAGCTTCTACGTAGTTCAATAGAACTTCTGCATATCTGATATAAGGGGCATCAATCTTTTGGAGATTTTGTGGCCATGAAGGGGGAAGTCTAGGGTCGGAGAACTTTCTAAAATAGTAGCCGGTACGTGAACCGTTCCAATCTTCTACTGGACCTTGGCGGGTATCTACACCATTAACAACAGTGCCGTCTGAAAACGTGTAGAACCCGGTTTGTAATTCATTAAATTTATCAAATTGTACTACATCATCCGTACGTTGTTTCCAAGGGGCACCGTCGTACAAAAAGGTTGAATAAAAACGGGCCTCACGATTGTCGTAAGGAGCTGCGGCATGCACAGGATTGTCCCAATCAAAAGGGGTTCCGTCGGCTAAGGTATATTTTGACACTAATGCCTCGGTGGGTGTAGTACCGGCCCATTCCCTATAACCATTAGGGCCATGATATAGAGCAACCATTCCTGGGCCCTGAGACCAGTCATCACCTCCCTCATAGGTTCTTGTCTCGAAACCGAACTCTTCGACTATTCTTCCCCATATAAAATCTTGATTATTAGCACCTTGTAGCCAAATATCTTCATAGTTTTGAATAGCTTCTTCTTGGGAGGCCGGGGCAGAATAATCTAATTTGTAACCAGTAGTCACGTCCAATAGGGCTTTTGAGGCGGCTTTGGCAGCTTCCCATCGATCTGTTTGAGATCCACTCGTGTAACCGATTAGTTCAGGATTACTGTATGAAGCAATCGTGGATACGCTTGATGCCTTTGAAGGTTCATATAAATCACTAGCGGCGTGCGTCAAAACACGCGATTTTAAAGCCATGGCCGTAATCTTGTGTGCACGTGCCTTACTGACAGGGGCATTTTCCAATAATATAATTGCTTGATCCAAATCAGCTACAATCTGATTTACAGTTTCTTCAAACGTATTTCTAGGATTATTGGCTTCGTCTTCCAGACCTAGAGGCTCCAATAAAAGAGGTACTCCACCAAATTGTCGCATTAATTGCGAGTAGTAAAACGCACGCATAAACAAGGCTTCCCCTAATAATTGATTCACAGTAGCATCGTCGAGACCCGCTTCGTTTTCCGGTAACCGGGTAATAGCGATATTTGCACCTCTGATGAATGGGTAAATTTCTGGCCAACTTTGCCACTGCATATCCATAAATGTACCATAATCAGGAGTAAGTTTACCCTCGGTATAGCCATCTACTCCACGGCCAGGGTGTGTAAAGACCGCTTGGTCCGTAAAAGCATCCGTAGTTTCCTCACGGGTCATTGTTCCGGCCCATGTTCCTTGGTAAAGGTCTAAGACGGCAGCCTCAACCAATTTTGAATCAGTCCATACTTGTACATCCGATGCCTGACTTAAAGGTTGCGTTTCAAGAAAATCGTCGTTACAGCCTACTATCGTAAGACCAAAAGCCGATAAAAGTGTAATAGTTAAAATATTCGTTTTCATAATCAAGATTTTTTATAAATATAATGCAATTCTTTGATTTTTAAAAAGTTATCTGCAATCCTAAATTAATTGTCCGCAATAAAGGGTAAATACCTCCGTTGGCTACACGGCCCCCACTAACTCCCACGGTGCCATCATCATCGTTCGGGTCGTTATTCTCTAAGTCGGCATTACCGATTTGAAGTACTTCCGGGTCAAACGGGAAATCAGTAAAAGTGACCAAGTTCGTACCTGATAAGGTGAGCCGTAGACTTTGTGCACCGAACTGTTCGATAAGTTCTGGATTGAAACTGTAACCGAGTTCCAAGTTTTTTAGGCGAAAGAAGTCCCTTGTAATCATATAAGCATCGGTATTGTTCGAGTACCATTGATCTCCCCTATCGGCCAATCGCGGTCCATAGGCATCAGGATTATCGAGTGACCATGCACGATCACGAACATCACGTTGTACGTTGGCCAGTGTACCTGACATAAAACTCCATTCGTATCGGCTCCAACCTCCTGCTGCTCCTGCCCAGTACATCGTAAAATCTAAGTTTTTATAGCTCATAGAGGTATTCCAACCAAATTGCGTATCTGCAAAGGGGCTACCACCTACTCGAGTCCGGTCTTCAGGACCAATACTGCCATCGCCGCTAATGTCAACTACGCGGGCATCACCTGGTCTTAATAAAGGGGTCACCTCACTGTAATCTAAAGTTTCGGCGTCGATTTCGGCTTGATTGCGAAAAACTCCATCAAATTTCCATAATAAGGGCCTACCGATTTCTCCTCCAGTCTGTCTTTGCCATGGGCGATCTGCTAATGTGGCTTCATCAAAAAATACCAACTTGTTATTTGTATTACTAAAATTAAATGTCAGATTATAGTTGAAATCCTCATTGCCGCCATTAAAGCCTAACGTAAACTCGTAACCCGTATTCTCGAATTCACCCACGTTGATACGTGGTGGTGTAATACCACTATATTCGGGTAATGTCAATAGGGGCTGTGTTAGAATATCTTCCCTTGAATTTTTGAACACGTCAAAAGTAAGTGAAATCTTATCGTTCCATGCACGTAAATCAATACCCACGTTTTGCGATATAGCTGTTTCCCAAGTAATATCAGGGTTAGCTACATTTCGCTCGAAAGCGGTGGTAACAACTTGATCTAGACCCGTCTGCGAAAGTTCATACGCATTTAAATATTGAAAGGCCGGTACTTGATCGTTACCCAACTGACCGTATGAAGCTCGTATCTTAAAATAGCTAAAGAAAGGCAATGCTTTTTGAAAGAAAGGCTCTTCACTCAGAATATAGCCAGCAGAAACCCCTGGGAAAAAGCCAAAACGGTTTTCCTCCGGAAATAGAAAAGAGCCATCGTAACGAAACAAAAATTCCAAAAGGTACTTGTTCTTATAGTCATAATTCAAACGTCCAAAATAATTCAAGCGGGCTATCTCCAAACCTCTACCTCCACTATTTTGACCTTCATTACCCCCCAAATCCAATTGTGCCAATTCACTAGAGAGGAAAAACCTCCTAAAGGCCTCAAACGTTTCTTGTTCGTTTTGTTCACGGGTTATACCCCCAAGTAATTTGAAGTTATGGTCACCAAAACTTCTATCATAAGAACCGGTCAAAGTTGCTGTAATATCAGTTCTTACAGAATGTTCTTGTTGCAAACTAGGGTCGTCGGGACCGCGCTGCGCTGCAGTCAAACCGGAAGAATTCCGGTTCACCCCGTCCCATGTAAAAAGAGTCCATGGACGATTCCACAATCTGCGTGATCGGTTCCTTTGGTCATAGGATACCAACCCCTTAAATTGGAGGCCCTCTACAAATGGAACTTTATAAGTAAGACCAATATTACTTTGTACAAAATTGGTTTTATTATCATCAAAACCTGGGCTATCGGTTACACGTACGGCAGGATTATTACCATTTTCAATATCAGGGCCTAATTCTCCAGAAGGCCAATAAGCGGGGAACCAAGGATATTGGCGAATGGCATCCCCGAAAATTTGGGGCCCACCTCTGGTAGCGGCATAGCGATTCTCCTGACGTGAATAAAGCCCGATATCAACACTTAAAGATTCACTGATTTTGGCATCAAGGTTCAACCGTAAGTCGAACTGTTGATATGGTTTTGGAGCCCCCCTAAAGTTTACGTCCTGTGATAGGTAGCCCAATGAGGCCAAATAACGCACGTCTTCTGTACCCCCGGATATTTGAAGGTTCTGTCTTGAAATTATCGCACCTTTTGTAGTAATTTCATCGAACCAATCCGTATCGGGAAATCCCCAAGGATCATTTCCAGCAGCTGTTCTGGCAATTCGATCATTCGTAAATGTTGGTTGGACAACTTCACCATTATCTAAACGTGTATACGGAGCACCACGGCCAGCATGAGCAGACTCCCATTCGCTAACGGGCAGTTTATAAACATTTAATACATTAACGAGATCCATGTATTCTGCTCCCCTCAGCATTTCGGGAGTACGCGTAAAGGCTTGTGTACCTACTGTAGATTGAATTTTTACCGTTGGCGCACCTACTTTACCTCTCTTTGTGGTAACCAATATTACTCCATTTGCAGCCCGTGCTCCATAGATGGCTGCCGAGGCATCTTTAAGAACCGAAATACTTTCAATATCGGCAGGGTTGATACGGGCGATACCGCCTTCTCTATCTGGTATACCATCGATAACTACCAAAGCACCTGAGTTATTAAACGTATTGGTACCCCTTACACGAATGGCAGGAGTATCCGCTCCTGGCACGGCTTGTCCGGTATCCACAAAGAGACCGGGCACCCTACCACCCAGGGCGGCCCCAAGGTTTGCGGAATTCGCTTGTTCCAATTCTTCGCCACCTACAGAAGAGACAGATCCCGATAGTGTTGCTTTCTTTTGCGTACCATATCCGACAACGACAACTTCATCTAATTTCGCAACATCCTCAGACATTTGTACATCAATGGAATTTCTGCCATCCCTTGAAACTTCCTGCGTAAGAAAACCGATATAAGAAAATACTAATACCGCATCAGGCGTTTCGATATCAATAGAATAGTTTCCGTCAAAGTCAGTAGAAACGCCTAGCGTTGTTCCGTCGACAACGACACTTACTCCTGGCAGGGGAGCTCCGGTTTCGTCGGTGACAGTACCCGTTACCAGAGATTGAGCTATGGCAGTCGAAAATAGGACTCCTCCAAAAAATAAAAACAATGCGAGGAAAAGGTGTTTTTTGGGTACACCCTTCCAGGTGAGGTGGATTGAGTTGTTCATTTAATTATGTGTTCTTATGTTATTGAAGGCTAAAAATAGCAATTTCTCGAAGAAAACTATAAAATTCTGTTAAATTTTGAATAATGAATCGCTTTATTGAGAATAAATAAACTGATTTCGGGGCGATTTATCTAAAATAGCATAGAGTAGCACATTTGTAAATAGCTAAGAATAAGAATTTTATATAAATTTTACCGTTTTACTCAATCGTTTGAAATGATATTGTGAATTCTACTTTTTTTCTTTAAATACCAGTTGATAGCTGGTAAAAAAGGAAAATTAGATTGTTTTATGGAAGATTTTAGAAAGGGTAATCCTACAAAAGGTTTTTAAAATCAGCAAGTAAAAATGATTTTGACTTTAGTAAGTAGTTAATCCAATCGATGGTATTTTTTCTGTAATAATAATCTGTGAATACTCATTTCATTCTGTTTTAAAAATCTTGGAGGGGTTTAGTTTTTAAAAATGAAAAACAGTTGAGCCAAATAGGTATTTCTTTAAAATTTTGAACACTTCTTTTCTTGGAGTAAAACTTATAGTCATTTTCCATTGACTTTTTGTACCAACCTTCTTAATAGTGCATTAAGAAATGGTTTTTTAGGGCATCCCATAATATAACTCATATCCTCTCCAAGGGAGGTTTCTTCATCTAAGAATTTGAAGATAAGCTGCGGTTCTCTATTCTTGAAAAGGGTTTCAAAGATGTGATGGCCGCTACCATTATTTTTTGAGAGCACATCCAATAAAAGTACGTCGTAATACCAAAACCGATTTTTAAAGTCTAAATCGGTCAACGGTTTCCCTTTTTTAATGAACCTCACAAATTCCGGTATTTTTCTTGCCGTACTCATAAAAGTATACCCCGTACTTGGTTTGGCCCAACCGCCCGCGGTACCTATATATCGCATATTTACAGTATGATGCTCTTTAAAGTCGTAGCAGGTCATCGGAATACTTCCCTTCTCACTTTCTGTAATTTCGTAATCGCTGCAACCAAGACTATTCACGATATAATCGGTAATCGCCTTTTCGTATTCCTCTTTTGGGAGTAGTTTTTCCGAGAATAAGGTGTATTCGACCAAAGCTTCCGTTTCAGAAAACGGTAGCACATACATAAAACGGGTGTTTCCTTTTTGGGGAACGGAGAAATCCATATATGTTGCTTGGTCGGCATGAAAGACAGGCTTTTCCGTTTTTACGAACCATCCCAGAAAATGCTGTTGTAGTACCGGGTATTTTTTTTGGTGAAAAGCCATTTCATAGTTGAATATACTATTGAAGACTTTCTTGGCTCCGTATTGCGATACATCCGTGGTAACGAAAACAGCCTCGCCCTTATCAATTACATCTGTAACTCTTTCTTGACGAAATGAGAAGTTGGGCAATATTTTGATCTTGTTGAGATAGGTTTCGTAGAAATCAATTCCCCGTATCATTTTATAGGTATAAGGCGCGATAGAAAATCTTTTTGAAAACTTTTGACCGCCAAAATAGATGTGGTTCCATCGTTTTGAGACGATATCTTCGAACTGGCCCTCTCCTTTCTCCCAAAAACACCAGGTACGGTCATTTGACTTTTTGGCATCCTTATCTAATAGCAAAATCGACTTATGCTCAAAAAAATCATCTTTGGCAAGGGCATCGGCCAGCATTAGACCCGCCGCTCCGGCACCGATGATTATGTAGTCGTATTGGGTCATCGGTCAAAAATACGGATTTAGACCCCGCGTTTATAGACCTGTCAGGTTTTTGTTTTAACCGATTCGGAATCTATTACGTGTTCAATTTTCGAAAGAAGCCGGATCTGACAGGTCTTTTGCCGAAATCAATTCAATCGATACCGCAGCCCAAAAAATCCGCGTATGCCTTGGTTGGGCCCGTAGACATAGGAAGGATCAAAAGTCAATGCATTGGGATTATTGGCCGTTGCTACCACATCTCCATTGTTATCAAAAGTTACGTTTTTGTCAAAAGGGTCGTTGGCACGGGCGATGATAAAGGGATTGCCACGGTTAGGCGTCCAATCCAAAAGATTTTTTACGCCCCCATAAAGTTCGAAGTCTTTCAGGCCCTTATAGGTAAACTGTATATTTTGTATGCTCCAAGTCGACGAAAACTCACTTCGCGGATCGGTTTCCCCTAAAATAGGAAGACGCATGGGGCCATAGAGGTTACCGGTATAGTCTAAACTTAACTTCAAGGATTTAAAATCATAGGAAACGTTCCAAGTACCCGTATAGCTTTCGGTCAGAATCTGTCGTTGTTTAATACCATTTTCTGTGTTGCTGACATCTTGAAAGGTAGCGCCCAAGAGTACTTTTAATCCAAAGGGAAAAACAGCATCGATATTGGCGCTAATGCCTTGGGACAAAGATTTGCCATCTAAATTATCATAGATAATCTGGTTCGGATTGGTGTCGTAGTCCGGTAATATGGCATTGCTGAACCTCGTGTAGAAAAAAGAGGCGTCAAAGCTCCAAAACACTCCGTTATCAGCGTAGATTTTTTTGAGATAGTTCAAATTAAAATTTATGGAGCGTTCGGGGTCTAGTTCTTCCGTGATGAGCACATCCCTTGCTGCCGTGAGTGCGGCATGTTCTTCGGTAAAAAGGTTGACTACCCGAAACCCTGTCCCGGCATTGAAACGTAGAATATCATTATCGGTAATTTTCCAGCGATAAGCGGTTCGCGGCGTATAGATAGAACCGTGCCTGCTGTCATAATCGAACCGTAGACCCATTAAAAGGGAGTGTTTTTGGGCCACTTGAATTTCATCTTGAACAAAAAGGCTCGGAATTACTACTTCATCGGCAACCTCGGTTGCGGTAGTATTGTCGTCATAGTAGTTATAACGTAAAGCGGTACCCACTAGAAGGTCGTGTTTTTTTATGGATTTGTCCCAGGTCAGCTGTGAAAAACCGATGCGCTGATCGGCGAGATAGGGAATATTGCCGTACACCGAGTTTTGGTTATGGTCGTTGTACGAAAAAGAGAAAAGCATTTTCTCTTCAATAGGCAACTCATATTTGCCCAATACTTCCCATCTGCGGGTATAGATACTCTCGCCATAGATTTCATCACCACCTCGAAATTCCGGTGTCCATTGCAGTTCACCGCCCCATCGATCCTCATAAAAGAAGCGCCCTGCCAGGGAGAAAATACGGTTTTCCTTCCTTTGGAAATTCCATTTTTGAAATACCGAAATCCGGTCTTGAAGCGTAAGGTCTGTAAAATTATCGCCATTGTTGTCTATGGGCGTATCATAGTTGAAATAGTTAACGCCCAACAAAAGATCAGTTTTGGGGGCAATGGTAATTTTACCACCAACGTCTAAGTTGTACTCGCCCCAACCCGTTGCGAAGGCATCCGCGGAAAATTCGGGAGCCTCTAGATTGTTTTTGGTGATGACGTTGATGAGACCACCGACCGCCTCACTACCATATAGACTTGATGCCGGACCTTTGATAATCTCGATTTGGTCTATCAACGAATTCGGTATGCCGCTCAGGCCATATACGGTTCCAAGTCCACTAACGATAGGCATACCATCGATCAATACTAAAGTGTACGGTCCTTCGAGACCGTTAATATGTATATCGCCGGTATTGCAAACATTACAATTGATTTGGGGGCGTACCCCGTTGACGTTCTGAAGGGCTTCGAATATACTGGCGGTAGGGTTCTTTTTTAAAAAAGTAGGAGTATAAACCTCAACCGGAACGGGGCTTTCTGAACGTTGTACTGCTTTTAGCGTTCCGGTAACCACGGTCTCTTCCAATTGCTCGGAAGATGCCTTTAATATGATGGTCAAGCTTTTGTTCTCGTATGCGGTCACCGAGATTTTTTGCGCGTAAGGGCGATACCCTAATACGGTTGCCTTAAGTACGTATTCCCCTTGCGGGATATTTTTAATGATAAAATTCCCGTCAGCATCGGAAGCAGTACCGAATGAAGTTTCTTTTAAATAAACATTCGTGAACGGAACGGGAATACTGTTTTCGAGAACTGTGCCTCGAATCGTCGCACTTTGCGCATTTAAAAGTTGAAAGCAGCTATATAATAGAAATATCATACCTGCAAAAATAGATTTGATAAGACTATTTCTATTTTTTGACATTATAAAAATAAATTTTAGACAAAACTAAATATTTGTTTTTATATATAAAAATGTATTTTTGTGTAATTTCAGTTGTATGACGCTTTCGGAGGAAGATTATATCAAGACTATTTATCATTTGGGCAAAGGGGAAAACACCATCGTTTCGACCAATGCCATTGCAGAACAGATGGATACCAAACCTTCATCGGTGACCGATATGGTCAAAAAGCTCTCTGACAAAGGCGTTTTAAATTACAGGAAATACAAAGGGGTAAGCTTAACGGAATACGGGCAAAAAGTCGCTCTTTCCCTTGTGCGTAAGCATCGTTTATGGGAAGTTTTTCTTGTAAATGAACTAGATTTTTCATGGGACGAGGTGCACGAAGTGGCAGAGCAATTGGAGCATATTAAAAGCGAACAATTGATCGATCGTCTTGATAAGCATCTCGGCTACCCAAGGGTCGATCCGCATGGCGATCCCATTCCCTCAAAAAAAGGGGAATTTAAAAAGTCAATGAAAAAAATCCTCAGCGAAGTAGCTATAGGCACCACGGGCATATGTGTCGGGGTCAAGGATTCTTCAGCGGCTTTTCTTAAATTTTTGGATAAGAATACCATTGCACTTGGCGATGCCATTACCGTTGTTGACAAGGAAGAATTTGACGGCTCGCTACATATCCAGATAAAGAATAAAGACATACATATATCCGATAGGATTGCAACCAATCTCTATGTAACCATAACCGAATGACCATGGAAGCCATAATCGATTATTTTGAATCTATAGACCCTATTTTGGCAGCGTTTTATGCTACACTTTTTACGTGGGGACTTACGGCCGCCGGTGCCGCTCTTGTTTTTTTGTTCAAGGGTATGAATCGAGCGCTATTAGATGGTATGCTCGGTTTTACGGGCGGTGTCATGGTCGCGGCAAGTTTTTGGAGCCTTTTGGCACCAGGCATAGAGATGAGTCCCGGCGAGGGTTTTATAAAAGTGATTCCCGCTGCGGTAGGCTTTCTTTTGGGGGCCGCCTTTATCTTTGGTCTTGATAAGATTTTGCCCCATTTACATATCAATTTTAAAGAAAGCGAGGCCGAAGGTATTTCTACACCGTGGCGTAGAACTACGCTATTGACCTTAGCGATTACGCTACATAACATTCCCGAAGGCCTTGCGGTCGGAGTACTTTTTGGGGGCGTGGCCGCTGGTTTCGACGGTGCCACTATAGGAGGTGCGGTCGCTCTGGCCTTAGGTATAGGATTACAGAATTTCCCAGAGGGATTCGCTGTTGCAATGCCATTGCGTAGACATGGTCTTAGCCGCACCAAAAGCTTTATGTACGGGCAGGCCTCCGCAGTCGTAGAGCCTATTGCGGCCGTTCTTGGGGCATGGGCCGTGTTGACCTTTCAGCCGATACTGCCCTATGCGCTATCCTTTGCCGCCGGCGCCATGATATTCGTTGTGGTGGAGGAGGTCATTCCCGAGACCCAACAAGACAACTATACCGACATCGCCACGATGGGTTTTATCGGAGGCTTCATTATTATGATGACTTTGGATGTGGGGTTGGGGTGAAGTTCATGAATGTAAACCAATAGTTTTAGATAAGGATTCTTTCTCAATGGCCTTTCGTTCTCTGATTTTTTAGATAACCGTAGATAATTGGTATCTTTTCTCGGAAATTCATTTCTTATGAAAAGGCACTTGATTACTGCAATACTGATGTTTCTTTGCTTGTCACTCTTCTCGCAATGGCAACCTGCCGGTAACAAAATAAAAACCGAATGGACCGAAAAAATTGACCCTGAGAACGTGTGGACTGAATATCCTCGTCCGATGATGGAACGTACGGAATGGAAAAATCTAAACGGCCTCTGGGAGTACGCCATTCGACCGCAGGGCAGAACTGTACTTGACAAATTCGATGGAGACATCTTGGTGCCTTTTGCAGTGGAATCAAGTCTATCGGGCGTTATGAAAACAGTAGGAGCCGAAAATGAACTGTGGTACCGAACCGATTTTGAAATTCCCGCTGATTGGAAGGAGAAACAAACTCTACTCCACTTCGGTGCTGTTGACTGGCGTTGCGAAGTATGGCTGAACGATATAAAAATAGGAAGTCACGAAGGCGGATACACCCCGTTCTCATTTGAGATCACTCCATTTTTAAAAGAAGGTTCTCAAAAGTTGACTGTAAAGGTTTGGGATCCGACTGACGATGGGCCCCAACCTCGGGGGAAGCAAGTAAAAGAACCTAAAGGTATCTGGTATACACCGGTAACCGGCATCTGGCAAACGGTTTGGTTAGAACCCATTGCCAAAAAAAGTATTCGTAGCCTGAAGACAATTCCCGATATTGATAATGGCACGCTAACAATTATTGCCGATACCGAAGGTGCGGATTATGGGGATATCATTGAAGCGAAAGCTTTTGATGGTACGTCCGAGGTGGCATCGGCGAAAGCTGCCGTAGGAGAAGCACTGGTATTGAGCGTAGGGAATACAAAACTTTGGTCGCCCGAATCTCCCTTTCTCTATGACCTTTCCGTAAGGCTCATTAGTGATGAAAAATCGACGGATGAAGTGAAAAGTTACTTCGGCATGCGAAAGATTTCGATGAAGAAAGACGAATACGGCATTGTTCGGATGCAACTCAACAACAAAAACTATTTTCAGTTCGGGCCCTTGGACCAAGGCTGGTGGCCCGACGGACTGTATACCGCCCCTTCCGACGATGCTTTGAAATACGATATCGTGAAGACTAAGGAACTTGGCTTTAACCTGATACGTAAACATGTAAAAGTAGAACCTGCCCGTTGGTACACCCATTGTGACAAACTGGGAATTTTAGTCTGGCAAGATATGCCGAACGGTGACGGAAAGCCCCAATGGCAAAACCGGAAGTATTTCGACGGGTCAGAGTTCAAGCGAACTGCGGCATCGGAGAAAATATATCGAAAGGAATGGAAGGGAATCATGGATTATTTGTATTCCCACCCCAGTATTGTGTCATGGGTACCCTTTAATGAAGCTTGGGGCCAATTCAAGACCGAGGAAATTTCGGAATGGACCAAAGCCTATGACCCAAGTCGCTTGGTCAATGCTGCTAGCGGAGGTAATTTCTACCGAACTGGGGACATCGTTGACCTTCATAATTATCCTGAACCCGAAATGTATCTTTACGATGCGCAACGCACCAATGTGCTCGGGGAGTATGGAGGTATTGGCCTGCCGGTAAAAGGACATTTATGGAGACCCGATGACAATTGGGGCTATATCAAATTCAAAAACTCAAAAGAGACCACCGCCAAATATGTGGAATATGCCCAAGCGTTAAAAAAATTCGTAAAGGCAGGTTTTTCCGGTGCAATCTATACCCAAACGACCGATGTTGAAGGTGAAGTGAACGGTTTTATGACCTACGACCGAAAAGTAGATAAAATGAACGTTCCCGAAGTTCGGAAAGTCAACCAAGAGGTCATTGGAATGTTGAAAGAATGAATTAAGTAGAAAGCTCCTCCCTTTTTTTCAAAGGGAGGTGTCCGCCTTTGGCGGACGGAGGGATTCCAGAGCGGGGTTTGATGTTAAAGATGTTCAAATTTCCTAAGCGTGAATAACTGCATATGAGTAGATTTGTGTATCAATCTCCCCGTCCGCCAATGGCGGACACCCCTCTTTTCTGAAAAGAGGGGAGCCATAAAGTTTCGCACCGTGCAGAATTTATGGGCAAGCAGTTACTACCTTGTTAATAAATACCATGTCCATATCAATCGAAAAGCGTTTCAGCAATTTCAGAAGGCCCGACAAACTCCCTAAAGTATATCGTATTGTTTGATTTTTGATTGTAAGCTTGCCGCCATTCTACCATTTCGGGTGAAACCTGACTGGTGTGGCACTGTAACGATTCCATGGCTTTTTTGATATCGATTTCGCCATATTTTATACGTCTGTTCATTAACGTAGCGTCGACACCGGCCAACTTTTTACGCTCCTCGTCCTCCATCAAATGCGATGGGGTACCGACGTAATACAGTTTTTTGGTCTTTTCCCACAGCTTGCTTACAAAAACCTGTGTCACGGAGGCTCCGACCAGCCGGTGGTCCATATGGGTGCTTCCCCCATCGGGTCCCCATGTAATCAACGCATCGGGTTTTTTCTCGGAAATGATTTCCTCCAATTCTAGGGTCATTTTACGGGCATGCGGTACATGGCCATCATACCCTTCACCGGCCCGAAGTTGGTCGTGATAATCCAAATGAATCAATGATACTCCTAGTTTTTCCGCAGCGCATTTCATTTCCTCCTTGCGGATGGCCACCAGACCCTCACCAGCTTCATGGTCCGTAAAGTCATTTGTGCCATACCTTCCGTCGGTGCAGATTACGAGATACACTTTTACGCCTTCATCTACATATTTAGCGAGTATCGGGGCAACGGTCATTTCATCATCAGGGTGTGCGAAAATTGCCATAAGTACACGCTCATTTTCATTATTTTGAGCAGTAATTTCTCTTATACTGAGCGCCATTGCACATAAAAAGCACAGTGTTTTTAGTAAGTTAGATTGAAGGTTTGTCATGGTTACAAAGTTTTTTCTAAAAATTAGTAAGTAACTAATCAATCGGAAAAATAATCAAAGTATTGAAAATCACAGTTTTATTTTTTTAAACGCAAAGAGCGCAAGGAAAAATCACAAAGTTCGCAAAGGATTTATAGGTCTTTGTGAACTTTGCGTAAATCTTGGTGACCTTTGTGGTTAACTTTTGAGTTTCAAAATCAGATAATTCTATTATAAAATATACTGATTAATAAAAATCAATTTAAATACCTTTATATAACACAGGTCAATTTTACCGATTGATTTCCTCGATCAAATTAGCGACTAGCGCTGTCCATCCGGTTTGGTGTGCAGCGCCTATGCCACGCCCGTTGTTTCCATCAAAATATTCAAAGAAAAGAATAAGTTCTTTAAAATAGTCGTCGGCATATTTTTCTTGATGTAAGGCGTTGACAGGGCGATTTCCTTCATTATCCTTCTTAAAAATACCAATGAGCCGTTTGCTGATTTCAAAAGCGATTTCCTTTAGGTTGAGGTAATTGTCACTTCCCGAAGGGTAGGCAAATTTCAAATCATCCTCAAAATAATTATGGTATTCCTTGAAGGTGCTAATAAAAAGATAGTTCATGGGCAACCAAATGGGACCACGCCAGTTCGAATTGCCTCCGAACATATCGGTCGTCGATTCCGCAGGTTCGTATTTAATACCGTATGTGTCACCATCGATAGTAACGGTATATGGATTTTCATGGGCTTTTGATAGAGATCGTATACCGTGATCGGCCAAAAACTCTGATTCGTTCAAAATGCTTTCCATCAATATGTTAAGGCGGTTTCGGGGTACAAGCGATAATAATACGTCCTTATCGGTCGCAAATTCTTCGATGACCTGATACTTGCGGTTCTCCATGCGGAATTTTCGATACCATTTTATACTCGATCTGAAACGAGGTAATTTATCCAAACATTCCTTTCGAATATTGAGTACGGCCGCTAGGGATAACAGACCCGAAATGGAGCGTACTTTTATCGGAAGCGATTGCCCATTTGGGAGAATAAGTTTATCATAGAAAAATCCCTCTTGATCGTCCCAAGAACTAGAAGAATCATCACTGATTTTGTTGAGGGCTTCAGCGATAAATACGAAGTGGCCGAAATACTTCAGGCACATATCCTCAAAAGTATTGTCATCTATTGCAATTTCTATAGCGATTTCGAGCATATTCAGACAGTAAAGGGCCATCCAAGAGGTGCCGTCGACCTGTTCCAAGATTCCCCCGCCAGGCACACCATTGCTGCGATCAAAGACCCCGATATTATCAAGCCCCAAAAATCCGCCTTCGAACACATTGTTGTTCAAGCTGTCTTCGCGATTGACCCACCATGTAAAATTAAGGGCCAGTTTATTGAACATGCGTTTCAAAAAACTGAGGTCGCCCTTACCGGTTTTTCGAAGTTCTACTTGATAGATCTGAATAGCTGCCCAAGCCTGTACTGGTGGATTCACATCGCTAAAGTTCCACTCGTACGCAGGTATCTGGCCATTGGCTGCCATATACCATTCCTTCGTAAAAAGCAGCAACTGCTTCTTGGCAAACTCATGATCAACCATCGCGAAGGTGACACAATGAAAGGCGGAGTCCCAAGCTGCGAACCAAGGATACTCCCATGCATCCGGCATCGATAGAATATCGTGATTGCGAAAAGTTTTCCAACTACTGTTACGGCCATGCCAACGCTCTTGTGGAGGGCTTGTTCCCGGGTCGCCCTTCAGCCACTGTTCGACTTCGTAATTATAATATTGTTTCGTCCACAACAATCCTGCAAAGGCCTGCTTTTGTATCTGCCTTTCTTCTTTAGATGATTTCTCGGTAACGCTCTTTAGAAACGATTCGGATTCTGCCATGCGTTTCGAAAATATAGCATCGAAAGAAGTGTCGAAGGGCGATTTTGAATCTTTAGATGTCAACCGTAGTTTGATTGTCTTGGTCTCGCCCGGTTCGATATGCCATTCATAATGGGGCGCGAATTTGGTACCCTGTGTTCTCTCTTCCGCCAATGAAAAATCGTTGCCGATGACAGCACTGTGAAAAAGGTCTTTTTTATAAGGATGTTCATTGGTACCCCCAAAGACTTTTTCCACATTGGTCTCGTTTTCGGTGAAGAGCAGTCTAGAAGGTTTTTCGAAATAGAGATGATACTTTCCCACATACTGATGGTCGATGGAAACATAGGGCGAAGTAGCATCACCTTCTTTTTTAATAATCGGTTTTTTGTCCATTCCCAAGAAACTCCAGAAATTCCGTATCCACAACGTAGGAAGCACTGTAACCGAAGCCGCCTCCGGGCCTCGATTGCTCACCGAAATTTTAATCAACAGATCATCTCCATCTGCTTTTGCATATTCCGTAAATACATCAAAATAAGCGTTGTCATCAAAAATACCGGTATCCAGTAGCTCGTATTCCTGATCATATTTGCCTCTGTTTTGGTTTTCGAAAACCAGTTTGGAATACGGGAATTCTTTTTGTGGATATTTGTACAGGTGTTTCATGTAGGAGTGCGAAGGGGTGTTCTCTAGATAATAATAGAGTTCCTTCACATCTTCGCCATGATTGCCCTGCGGGCCCGTTAGCCCAAATAGCCGCTCTTTGAGAATAGGGTCTTTGCCGTTCCAAAGGGCAACAGCAAAACAGATATTACAGTAGCGGTCAGAGATACCGGCGATACCGTCTTCGCCCCAGCGATAGGTTCTGCTGCGGGCATGGTCGTGCGGAAAATAGTTCCAGGCATCGCCATTCGGGCTGTAGTCTTCACGTACAGTACCCCATTGCCTTTCGCTAAGATATGGGCCCCATTTTAGCCAGTCTTTCTTTCTAGAATAGTGTTCTTCGAGCCTTTCGTGTTCTTCGGTGTTTTGGTGCATCGTAATTCAGGGATTTTTCCCTTTGAAGATATAAAATCTTGTTGGACATTTAGAGCCTGTTTAGGAATTTCATAAGTTTAAAGCTATGAATTCAGATAAGGTCTATTTTTAAAATCTTCAAGCATGAAACCGAACTATCCTTTTTTACTTTTTGCCTTGTTCACCATTATCACTTTTGGACAAATCGAAAAACCGAAATTCTCCTATTTAGATGTATTTGATTTAGAGTATGCGAGTGACCCCCAAATAGCACCTAAAGGTGAATGGATAGTTTATCGAAGGATGAAGTTTGACATCATGGAAGACAAGGCAATCGGAGACCTTTGGATGATTAGGCCAGATGGGTCGCAACATCGAAAGTTGACTTCGCGAGAAGTTGGCGAGAGTAGCCCACGATGGTCACCACAAGGTGATAGGATTGCCTTTGTGAGCGGCACCGACGAGGGAGCGGAAATTTTTATGTATTGGGTGGGCTCGGGAAAGATTGCCAAGATATCACAGCTTCCTTTTAGTCCGAGTTCGTTGACTTGGTCGCCTGATGGTAATCAGCTGGCCTTTTCGATGAACGTTCCCGAAGCCCCGCCAGTTTTTGCAGAGATACCAAAAAAGC
>ENA-ORXM01002171-ORXM01002171.1-marine-metagenome-genome-assembly--contig:-NODE-2171-length-23904-cov-4.390565_pt1 | contig 23904 bp, 37 predicted proteins | sample MGYA00237867_ERZ511480 | MGnify/ENA primary metagenome ERZ511480 (study PRJEB26309, sample SAMN06266103) | marine metagenome | isolation source: Algal blade | place: United Kingdom:Sidmouth, United... | reverse complement strand
ACCATCGCTATGACGGGTTCTCGAGCTATCCATTCGGGATATTTGGCGGGGGGCTGGCAGGGTCACCTGCGATGCCGGATCCGGGGCCGGATACCGTGATCGGAAACGATGTCTGGATCGGGCAGGGCGCGCGGGTATTGCCTGGTGCGGTGGTCGGCAATGGGGTCATCATTGGCGCTGGCGCCGTCGTGGCAGGCCCTGTCCCCGATTATGCCATCGTGTCTGGTAATCCGGCCGCTGTTCGGCGGATGCGATTTGATCCGGCGACGGTCGCGGCCTTGAACGCGCTTGCGTGGTGGGATTGGCCAATCGACCGCATCCGCGCGCAAGAAGCTGAAATCGTCGGGGCCGACCTTGCGGCATTACAAGCGGTCAACATCTGACAGGCCGGCATCGTGGTTGCATGGTCCGACTTGGCAAAACCCTGCCAATGGTCTGGGACCGACAGGGATATTCGCATTGTCGCGTTCGCGTAGGCGTTGTATTAAACGTCATGCTTAAACTGACCTCTTTGACCGCGGCGATCGCCCTTGGCTACACACCCGTGGCGCAGGCCCATCCGCATTTGTTTGTCGGCGTGGATGTCGCGGTGATCTACGATGGGCAGGTGCCGACGGCCGTGCGTTTGACGTGGCGTTATGACGATTTCTTTTCACTGATGTTGACGTCGGACCTTGGAATTGATCTGGACGGTGACCTTCGCCTGAATGAATTCGAGACACACCAGCTGACCGAAGCTGTGACAGCTTGGCCTGCTGATTTTAATGGCGACCTTGAGGTGCAGCAGGGCGGGCGGGACATCACGTTAGGCCCGCGAGCGGAGCATACGGCCAGCTATGTTGACGGTCTGGTCGTGGAAACACATATCCGGCCGATCACAGGCACTGTCGACCCCGATTCTGACCTGAACTTGCGGGTTTATGACCGGTTTTACTACGTCGCCTACGAGGTGAATGGCCCTGTCACGATCCAAGGGCGGGCTGGTTGTCGTGCAGGTATCATCCCGCCCGATTTGAACGCGGCATATTCATTGGTGGATGAGTTGCTCTACGGGCGTCCGGCATCCGATGTCGGCGCGGATGAGCAATTCCCCGAGGTCGGTGTCGAGTTTGCCGAAACAGTTGTAATCTCATGCGCATAACAGCTTTGGCCCTATTGGCAGCGATGGTCGGGATCGCTGTTTGGTTGTGGGGATTCGGCGGGGCGGACGTGATCAGCCGCTGGGCCACGCAAACACAACGCGATGTGCAAAACGGTATGGCAGTGAGCCTGCGGGCGCTGCGTGCCGGTGATACAAGCGCGCTTGCCGGTTTATGGGCGCTGTGTCTGACCTACGGTTTTGTCCATGCGGCTGGCCCTGGTCACGGTAAACTGGTGATTGGCGGCTACGGATTGGGTGTGCGGGCAACTGCGCGGCGGGTCGCGGGTCTTGCGGCGCTTTCGTCGATGGCCCAAGCGGTTGTCGCGATCGTGTTTGTCGGAGTTGCGGTATCCGTGCTGGGCTGGGGGCGCGCGCAGCTGACGGGTGTTGCCGATAAAACCATGGCGCCGCTGAGCTATGGTTTGGTTGCCCTTCTTGGTGTATGGATCGCGCTGCGCGGCCTGCGCAAGCTGCTGCGCAAACGCAAGGCGCATACCCATACGCATGTTTGTTCCGATTGTGGCCATGCCCATGCGCCTACGCCCGATCAGGCTGCTGCTGTGCATACATGGCGCGATGCATTGGCCGTTATTGGCGTGATTGCGATCCGGCCCTGCACTGGTGCGATATTCCTGTTGATCCTGACCTACGCGCTTGGCCTGTTTTGGGTTGGCGTTATTGGTGTGCTGATCATGGGGGTCGGCACTGCTGCGTTGACGGCAATGGTGGCCTTTGCTGCTGTTGGCGCACGCGAAAGCACATTGGCGCAAGCCGCATCGGCCAAGGGCACAGTGCTGATGCTGAATATCGCGGAATTCGGCGCAGGTGTGCTGATCGCAGCTGTGTCAGTGCAGCTTTTGCTGCGGGTGATCTAAGCAGTGGTTTGCCCGTAAAAATGCCTTGCCACGCCATGCGACTCCTCCTATACGACCCAAGTCTGGAAAGGGTGCGCTTCGCGTGCCCTTATTCCTTTTGACAAAAGACGCGATGAGGGCTGCCGATGAGCGGTGGTCTTCCTCTCCGCTCTAGGCCCTCATCAAAGGGTGATGAACATGGCAGCCAGCCAGAACATCCGTATTCGCCTGAAGGCGTTTGATTACCGGGTGCTTGATGCAAGCACACAGGAAATCGTTTCCACCGCAAAGCGTACAGGGGCGTCCGTTCGCGGCCCGATCCCGCTTCCCAACAAAATTGAGAAGTTCACCGTTTTGCGTGGTCCACACGTTGACAAAAAATCCCGCGACCAGTTCGAGATCCGCACGCACAAGCGTCTCTTGGACATCGTAGACCCAACACCACAGACAGTGGACGCGCTGATGAAGCTCGACCTGGCTGCCGGCGTTGACGTCCAGATTTCTGTATAAGGAGTAGACCAGATGCTCCGCACAGGACTTATCGCAAAAAAGATGGGCATGACCCGTCTGTTTATGGAAGACGGCAAGCAGATCCCTGTGACCGTTCTTGCACTTGAAAACCTGCAAGTTGTTGCACAGCGCACAATCGAAAAGGACGGCTATCTTGCTGTTCAGCTCGGCGCAGGTGCTGCCAAAGCAAAACGCACATCCCAAGCGATGCGCGGTCACTTCGCTGCTGCAAAAGTAGAACCAAAGCGCAAGGTCGCTGAATTCCGCGTTGCAGAAGAGAACATGATCAATGTTGGCGAAACGCTGACTGCGAACCACTACTTCGAGGGCCAATACGTAGACGTATCCGGCACATCGATCGGTAAGGGTTTTCAGGGTGCGATGAAGCGCCACAACTTTGGCGGTTTGCGCGCGACACACGGTGTGTCCATCTCTCACCGTTCGCACGGCTCTACAGGGCAGTGTCAGGATCCAGGCAAGGTTTTCAAAGGCAAGAAAATGGCCGGACACATGGGCGCCGCCCGTGTGACCACACAGAACCTGCAGGTTGTTCGCACAGATGCCGACCTTGGCGTGATCATGGTCAAAGGCGCTGTTCCGGGTTCCAAGGGTGGCTGGGTCACGTTGAAGGATGCGGTTAAGAAAGCCACACCTGAAAACGTCATGTACCCTGCTGGTCTGAAATCTTTGGACGAGGAAGCAAAGCGTTTGGCCGAAGAAGCTGCTGCTGCTGCCGCTGCTGAAGAAGCCGCTGCTGCACAGGCTGCTGCCGAGGCAGAACAAGCCGCTGCGGACGCTGTTGAAACAGATGCTCCAGCCGAAGGAGGCTCAACTGATGAAAGCTGATGCAATCAAACTTGACGGCAAAGCCGCTGGTTCCGTCGATCTTAACGACGCAATCTTCGGTCTTGAGCCGCGCGCAGACATCCTGCACCGCGTTGTCCGTTGGCAGCGTAACGGCGCAATGGCCGGCACGCACGATGTCAAAGGTCGCTCCGAGGTGAAGTATTCCACCAAGAAGATCTATCGCCAAAAGGGCACTGGTGGCGCACGTCACGGCTCGCGCGGTGCACCGATTTTCCGCGGTGGTGGTACATACAAGGGGCCAACACCCCGCAGCCACGCGCATGATCTGACCAAAAAGTTCCGTAAGCTGGGTCTGCGTCACGCACTCTCTGCCAAGGTTGCTGCTGGTGAGCTGGTGATCGTCGACAACATCGACATGAAGGACGCGAAAACCTCCGCTCTGGCCAAAACGGTCGGCGCACTCGGTTGGAAGCGTGCTTTGATCATTGATGGTGCAGAGGTCAACGCAGACTTCCTGCAGGCGTCGCGCAACATCGAAACCATTAACGTTCTGCCGTCGCAAGGCGCAAACGTTTATGACATCCTGAAGTCGGACACACTTGTGCTGACCAAAGCAGGTGTCGAAGCACTGGAGGCTCGTTTGTCATGAACGCCAAGGCAGAACACTATGATGTAATCCGCAAGCCGATCATCACGGAAAAAGCCACAACAGCGTCTGAAAATAACGCTGTGGTTTTCGAAGTGGCAATCGACGCCAACAAACCATCCATCAAGCAGGCTGTTGAAGCCCTGTTCGGTGTAAAGGTGAAGGCCGTGAACACATCCATCACCAAGGGTAAAGTGAAGCGCTTCCGCGGATCACTCGGCACCCGTAAAGACGTCAAAAAAGCCTATGTTACGCTTGAAGAAGGTAACACAATCGACGTGAGCACTGGTCTGTAATCAGATCCGCTGACCCAAGTTTAAGGCCCTCGCAGCAATGCGGGGGCCTTTTGCGTTTCTATCCCAACCCGAGGGCAGCCCCCGACACTGGGTGGGGGTAAAGCCCCCTCCCGTGGGGAGGGTCGGGGGCTGTCCGGCGATGCCGGACGGTGTTGGTTGGATTGGGCGCGCGGCGGCCCGTGGGATGACGCTCCAAATGTCGATGCGCAGTGCTTTATCCCAGCTAAGTTCATCTTCCATAACTGACGACCACACCCCTAGCCAAAGCGTCAGCCCGCCCGAACGGGCCGCCGCTCGCCCGGCGCCTACGGCTTGATTCCGGGCGGGGGAGTTTTGAGTTGTTCTCCATTGCCAATTGGTTAGACTAACAACGACATGAACGAACAAGAGAAATATGAGTACAGTCAGGCCCCGCTGCCAAACATTATATTGTGTTATGGTGCAGCATTGCTTGCTTCTCTAACGTCATTTTTCGCCTACCCCGAGATAAGTGTTTTGCTTCTCTTGTTTTCTTACAGCCTCGCGCCTCAAGTTGTTAGGCTTTTGATAGCAATAAGGCGAAGGAGCGTTGAGCAGGCAGGGTTTCAATTTCTAGGTCTAGTTGGGATCACCATGCTGACATTTGGTGTGATCTATTGGCGATACGGTCTGATGCATAATGGTGAACAGATTGAAGTTTCGATCTTCACGGCTCTGTACTTTAGTGTGACGACGCTCACCACATTGGGTTTTGGAGATTTTTCACCGACGCCCAGACTGCGTCATATAACTTCACTTCAAGCGATTATTGGGTTTGTATCACTAGGGGTTTGGATTGGGTTAATTGGTTTAAGTTTTTCCAAAGCACACAACTTTTCCAATCTGACCGATGACGAGAAAAAGTAAACTCTAACGAGCCTGTGGAATTTCACCCACCCCACTTGCCACACCACCCCCACCCCGCTACAAGCCACCAACTGCCCAAGCCTCGGATTCGTCCGGGGCTTTGCGGTTGTGACTAAAGGGCACCTACGGGGGCCTATAACATCAGGTTCCTGAATAGGGACCGCCAAGCAAACGGAAGAAGCTAATCATGGCACTAAAGTCGTATAAGCCGACGACGCCAGGCCAGCGCGGGCTGGTGCTGATTGACCGTTCGGAGCTTTGGAAAGGACGCCCAGTTAAGGCCCTCACACAGGGTCTTACAAAATCGGGTGGCCGGAACAACACCGGACGGATCACAATGCGTCGCATTGGTGGGGGTGCTAAGCGCCTTTACCGTATCGTAGACTTCAAGCGGAACAAGCTGGACATGCCAGCGACTGTGACCCGCATTGAATATGACCCGAACCGGACAGCGTTTATCGCTTTGGTTCAATATGAAGATGGCGTGCAGAACTACATCCTCGCGCCACAGCGTCTGGCTGTTGGTGACAAGGTCATCGCATCTGCCAAGGCTGACATCAAGCCGGGCAACGCGATGCCATTCTCTGGCATGCCAATCGGCACAATCATCCACAACATCGAGATGAAGGCAGGCAAGGGCGGGCAGATTGCACGTGCTGCTGGTACTTACGCTCAGTTTGTTGGTCGTGATGGTGGCTACGCGCAGATCCGTTTGTCTTCGGGCGAATTGCGTCTGGTACGTCAGGAATGCATGGCCACCGTTGGTGCCGTGTCCAACCCTGACAACTCCAACCAGAACTACGGTAAAGCGGGCCGCATGCGCCACAAGGGCGTTCGCCCGTCTGTGCGTGGTGTTGCCATGAACCCGATCGATCACCCGCATGGTGGTGGTGAAGGCCGGACATCTGGTGGTCGTCACCCGGTTACTCCTTGGGGTAAGCCAACAAAGGGTGCGCGTACGCGTAACAAGAACAAAGCATCGCAGCGCCTTATCGTGCGTTCGCGTCATGCCAAGAAGAAGGGTCGCTAAGAATGGCTCGTTCCGTATGGAAAGGCCCCTTTGTGGATGCCTATGTCTTGAAAAAGGCAGAAGCGTCCAAAGAGAGTGGCCGCAACGAAGTGATCAAAATCTGGTCGCGTCGTTCTACAATCTTGCCTCAGTTCGTTGGTCTCACCTTTGGTGTGTACAACGGCAAGAAGCACATCCCAGTTAACGTATCTGAAGATATGATCGGTCAGAAGTTCGGTGAATATTCACCAACACGGACTTACTACGGTCACGCTGCAGATAAAAAAGCGAAGCGGAAATAAGCCATGAGCAAGGATAAGAATCCCCGCCGCGTGGCCGACAACGAAGCACGTGCAAAACTGCGCATGTTGCGGACTTCGCCACAGAAACTGAACCTGGTTGCCGCATTGATCCGTGGCAAGAAAGTTGAAAAGGCCCTGACGGACCTGACTTTCTCTAAAAAGCGGATCTCGGACGACGTGAAGAAATGTCTTCAGTCTGCCATTGCGAACGCTGAAAACAACCACAACCTCGACGTTGATGAACTGGTCGTTGCCGAAGCATATTGCGGCAAAAACCTGATCATGAAGCGCGGGCGCCCTCGGGCACGTGGCCGTTTCGGTAAGATCATCAAGCCATTCTCGGAAATCACAATCGTGGTTCGCCAAAATGAGGAGCAATCATAATGGGTAATAAAGTAAACCCAATCGGTATGCGTCTTCAGGTCAACCGCACCTGGGATAGCCGCTGGTACGCAGACACCAAAGATTACGGTGACCTGCTTCTTGAGGATCTCGCGATCAAAGCGTTCATCAAGAAAGAATGTGCACAGTCCGGCATTAGCCGCGTGATCATTGAACGTCCGCACAAAAAGTGCCGCGTCACAATCCACGCAGCGCGCCCTGGTGTGATCATCGGCAAGAAGGGTGCAGACATCGAAGGTCTGCGTTCCAAGCTTGCTGCTTTGACCGCATCCGAATTGCACCTGAACATCGTCGAAGTGCGCAAGCCTGAACTGGACGCAGCCTTGGTTGCTGAATCCATCGGTCAGCAGCTTGAGCGTCGTGTGTCGTTCCGTCGCGCGATGAAGCGTTCGGTGCAAAACGCGATGCGCATGGGTGCTCTTGGTATCCGTGTGAACCTCGCAGGCCGTCTTGGTGGCGCAGAAATCGCGCGTACCGAATGGTACCGTGAAGGGCGCGTTCCATTGCACACATTGCGTGCTGACATCGACTATGCGCTTTATGAGGCGATGACGCCTTATGGGATCATCGGCATCAAGGTCTTCATCTTTAAAGGTGAGATCATGGAGCACGATCCGCAAGCGCACGACCGTAAACATGCTGAGCTGCAAGAGGGCGCTGTCCCTCGCGGCCCACGTCGCTAAGGGAGCTGATTAAATGCTACAACCAAAGCGTACAAAACACCGCAAACTGCACAAAGGCCGTATTCGTGGTCTTGCAAAGGGCGGGTCTGACCTGAACTTCGGTTCATTCGGCCTCAAGGCGATCGAGCCGGAGCGTATTACTGCGCGCCAGATCGAAGCTGCCCGTCGTGCAATGACGCGTCAAATGAAACGTCAGGGTCGTGTCTGGATCCGTATTTTCCCGGACACTCCTGTGACCTCCAAGCCCGTCGAAGTTCGTATGGGTAAGGGTAAAGGTTCCATCGATTTTTGGGCATGCAAGGTTAAACCTGGCCGCGTGATGTTCGAAATCGACGGCGTTGCAGAACCAATCGCCCGTGAGGCCCTGCGCCTTGCTGCGATGAAGCTGCCTATCAAAACACGCGTCGTGGTACGTGAAGACTGGTAAACGTCATATCCGTCAGGATTGACGGGCAGGCGGCAGCGACTGGCAAGGCCAAACGCGCTTCTGCTCTGGTAGACATAAAAGCCCCCGTCGAGAAATCGGCGGGGGCTTTTGCTTTCGTAAGGCTTGTCACGGGGCGATCAGCGGTCGAAATGGTTCTTAACCAGTCATAAACACATCATATCGTGTCGTTTTGCCACGGATCTGGTGTGTGCATTTTTGAACGCCTTCAATCGGATCGGCCTTGGCGGGCCACTTCAACACGACCCGCTGACGCGCGTGTTTGATCGCCAGTCGCACCAGATCAGCGGCGTCATCGTCGGTTCCGACGATGGCACGGACTTGCCGCAAATCCTGCCTGACCAGCGCTGATTTTTTCCGTTCAGGATGCATGGGATCAATCAAAATTGCCTCGCCGTATAGTTCGGGGATCAAATCCTGGGCGTCGCCTTTCAACAGGGTCATGCGGCCAATAATTTCGCCAAAATGGCCTCCCTCTCTTTCGGCACGTTCCATGCCTTGGGCCAACAGCATATGCATTTCCTCTGACCGCTCGATCAAGGTCACTTGGGCGCCGAGTGACGCCAAAAGAAATGAGTCCCGCCCTAACCCCGCTGTCGCATCAATAATCATGGGTGTTTTGCCAGCGCGCAGGCCCATTGCCTTCGCTAGGTCTTGACCACGTCCACCACCGAACCGAAGTCGATGCGCTACAGACCCTTTGACAAAATCAACGCGCAACGCTGTAGCAACCTGTTTCAAACTTTGGTCATTTCTTTACTCCAGATTGGCCACAATCGCGATGTTGCTCGAGCAATACAGCCTTTCTGGCCTAACCGCAGCCCTAGATTTTAATGGATCAAGACATCGCTCAACATTGCGGGGCCAAATTGCTGCCTTGTGCAATCGTCCGTATGTCCTGTTTCATCATGCGGATACTTCAGCTATGATGTCGGCAACCGTACATAGCAAAGCAAGGCTGCACACATGAAAAACGTCATCAAACCATCTACGGACGAAGATCTGATCCAGCAGTTCCTTAACAAAGGTGGCAAGGTCACCAAAGGCAAGACCAAGCCGATGGCGGATGATCTGGGCCTGTCTAACAACGTTTGGGGCCAGACCCTCACGCGCGAAGAAAAAGCCGCGAAAAAGGGCGACCCAAAGAAATAGGCCTTAGCCCCAGCTATAGTTGAATGACACGGATACCCGCGCGTCTTCGGCGTTGTTCATGGGCACTTCGTGGCGCAGCCAGCTTTCCCATAACAAGACATCGCCGACCTCCGGTTTGACGTAGACAAACTGGCGCAGCCCTTCCGGTGCATCCTTTGTCCGGCCCGGTGAGGCCATCATCATGGGCAGGCGCGGGTCTTCGAATTTGATCGCAGACGTGTTTGCCGGCATCGACACATAGGTGGTGCCGGAGATGACGGAATGCGGGTGGATGTGGCTGGTGTGAATGCCACCTTCGGGCAGGATGTTGATCCAGATATCCTCGAGCTTAAGCGCCTTATCAGCCAGATCGAAATGCAGGTGCTTGGCGAAATCGGCGACATGGGCATCCAGCGCCGCGACAACAGCCGCAAAAATCGGAAACCGCCACGGCAGGTCCGACAATGATGCATAAGACGTGTAGCCCGGAAAATCGTTCTCCTCGCACCAGTCCTGACCCGCGTCGTCGTCCTCTGCAATGACATAGCAAGATTGTTCCAACTCGGATGGATCAATGGCGCCGTGATCGGACAAGGCAGCACGGTAAAGCGGGGTCATAAAGAGCGATTTGATATCAGACATGCCGCAATGTCTAACGCGAATGGATAACGAATGGCTACCTTTGTATGAATATCACAATTCAAAACTGGTGATCGCCTGATTTAACCCTTAGAATTTCATTTAGCTCTAGGAAATAAGGATTTTATATGTGGTATTTCCTAAACTCCAGCCTTGGACTTTTGCTGATGGGATTTACCTTAACCGGCATTGTTGGTGCATTGCTTAATTGGTTGATACAGTCGAAATTGTGGGAGCGGCAGAAAAGCCACGAAATTTTGGTAAAGACCCTTGATGAAGGACAGCACTTATTTGAGCTGCTAACAACTCTGATGAGCCAACGTCTGTACGGATTGCAAAAAGTCGTTTGGGCAATTGAACAAGGTGCAAGTATCGAGGTGATCGATAAGCTATGGTCTGAATATTATGAGACCGTTCAGGTTTGGAACGAGAAGCTTAGGTATTTGCGCTTTAAGATCGAAGCAATTGCGGGTGTCCCTCTCGCAGATGATTTTTTAAGTCTTAGAAGCGAGGCAGAAATGAGTTCGCCGAAATCGGTACACTATAGAATTCGGCAGACCCATATGCTCGTCAAATCTCTTAAAGAGAATTATGATGGTCGAAAGCCACAAGAAGGTATGGTGGAGGCTGCTGCTTCGCTAAATGATTTGCAAGGGGACACAGAGCAATTTGCACATCAGGTTGCCGATGCCCTGCTTTTTTCCAAGAAGACGCTCCGACAGCAGGTTTTCTAATTCGCCACACAAGGCTCTATTTGGAGTTTTCCAATCGTGTTGGCGATAATTTGGAATAGGGTTGCCACATCCCAGTTTCCCTCCTATACGACCAACTTCTACTCCATCCATTGGATTCGGGGTCACGCCTTTGTGCGGCCTCCCAATGTCTGAAACAAAAGGAAAATGGCATGAACGCCAATGAACTGCGGGATAAAACGCCCGATCAGCTCCGTGAAGAGCTGGTGAACCTGAAAAAAGAATCCTTCAATTTGCGCTTTCAGCAGGCCACTGGTCAGCTCGAAAACACATCCGGCATCCGCGCTGCACGTCGCAACGCTGCCAAGGTAAAAACAATTCTGAACGAAAAAGCGGCTTCTGCTGCTTCGGAGGCTTAATCTATGCCTAAGCGCATCCTGACCGGGGTTGTCACAAGCAACCAGAACGAACAGACGATCACAGTATCTGTAGAACGTCGTTACAAGCACCCATTGCTTCAGAAAACGATCCGTAAGTCCAAGAAGTACCGGGCTCACGATGAAAACAACGTATGTAAGGTGGGCGAGCAAGTTCGCATCATCGAATGTGCACCACGTTCCAAAACCAAGCGTTGGGAGCTTGTTGCCTCCTAAGGCCGCAAACCCAGCATAACTCGAAACCCTAGGGGCCCGGTCGGAAATCGGGAACAGCCCTGTAGGTCGAAAAAGGAAACCAAATGATCCAGATGCAGACCAATCTGGATGTTGCTGACAATAGCGGCGCTCGCCGTGTTCAGTGCATCAAGGTTCTGGGTGGTTCTCACCGTCGTTACGCCAGTGTTGGAGACATCATTGTCGTATCGGTGAAAGAAGCCATCCCTCGCGGTCGTGTGAAAAAGGGTGACGTCCGTAAGGCCGTCGTCGTTCGCACCGCCAAAGAAGTGCGTCGCGAAGACGGCACAGCAATCCGTTTTGATAAAAACGCTGCTGTGATCCTCAACAACAACAACGAGCCAGTAGGTACACGTATCTTTGGACCAGTTGTTCGTGAGTTGCGCGCGAAAAACTTCATGAAAATCATCTCACTTGCTCCGGAGGTGCTGTAACAATGGCTGCTAAACTCCGCAAAGGTGACAAGGTCATCGTGATCGCAGGCAAAGACAAAGGCGTTACTGGCGAGATCAAGACAATTCATCCGAAGTCCAATAAGGCAATTGTTGACGGCGTTAAGATGGCTGTCCGCCACGTAAAGCAATCCCAGACAACACAGGGTGGCCGCACGCCAAAGGCGATGCCGATCGACCTGTCCAATCTGGCAATTGTTGATGCAAATGGCAAAGCAACCCGCGTCGGCTTCCGTATGGATGGCGACAACAAGGTGCGCTTCGCAAAGACAACAGGGGATGCAATCTAATGCTTGATGATGCAAAATACACACCCCGTCTGAAGGCTGAATATGCTTCCACAATTCGCGCCGCGATGAAGGAAGAGTTCGGTTATAAGAACGACATGCAGATCCCGCGTTTGGACAAAATCGTCTTGAACATCGGTTGTGGCTCCGAGGCTGTCCGTGACAGCAAGAAAGCCAAATCCGCGCAAGAAGACCTGTCCACAATCGCTGGTCAGAAGGCCATGACAACGATCGCCAAGAAATCCATCGCTGGTTTCCGCGTTCGTGAAGACATGCCTCTTGGTGCGAAGGTTACCCTTCGTGGCGAAAAGATGTATGAATTCCTTGATCGTCTGATCACAGTTGCAATGCCACGTATTCGCGATTTCCGCGGCGTATCTGGTAAATCCTTCGATGGTCGCGGCAACTATGCCACTGGCCTCAAAGAGCATCTGGTGTTCCCCGAGATCAACTTCGATAAAATCGATGAGAACTGGGGCATGGACATCGTCATCTGCACCACCGCAGCAACCGACGCTGAAGCAAAAGCATTGTTGAAAAACTTCAACATGCCTTTCAACAGCTAAGCGGTAGGGAGAATTTAGATATGGCTAAGAAATCCATGATCGCACGCGAAGTTAAGCGTGAGAAGCTGGTCAAGCAGTACGCAGAAAAGCGTGCCGCCTTGAAAGCAATCATCAACGACAAAGAGAAGCCTGTAGAAGAGCGCTTCAAAGCAACTTTGCAACTCGCAAAATTGCCACGGAATTCTTCTGCTGTGCGTCTGCACAACCGTTGCCAACTCACTGGGCGTCCACACGCTTATTACCGTAAACTCAAGATCAGCCGGATCGCGCTGCGGGACCTTGGTTCCAATGGCGAAATTCCAGGCATGGTCAAGTCTAGCTGGTAAGGAGCAAATATTATGAACGATCCTATCGGTGATATGCTGACACGCATTCGTAACAACCAGATGCGCGGCAAATCCACAGTCTCTACACCAGCTTCCAAGCTGCGTGCATGGGTTTTGGACGTGCTTGCTGACGAAGGTTACATTCGCGGCTACGAAGCAACGACTGGCAAAGATGGCCACCCTGCTTTGGAAATCAGCCTCAAGTATTACGAAGGCACTCCTGTCATTCGCGAAGTGAAACGGGTCTCAAAACCTGGTCGTCGCGTTTACATGGGTCCTAATGACATTCCTGTTGTCCGTCAGGGCCTCGGTGTGTCGATTGTCTCCACCTCCAAGGGTGTGATGTCGGATGCAAACGCACGGGCGGCCAACATTGGCGGCGAAGTGCTCTGCACTGTATTCTAAGGAGCCGATCGTATGTCTCGTATTGGTAAAAAAGTGGTTACTCTGGTCAGCGGCGTATCTGCCTCTGTGTCCGGCCAAACCATTGAAGTGAAGGGCCCAAAGGGGACCCGCACTTTCAAAGCAACAGACGACGTGACCATCACAGTAGATGGTCAGGACGTATCCGTAGAACCACGCGGCAAGTCCAAGCGTGCCCGCCAGCAATGGGGTATGACCCGCACAATGATCGCCAACTTGGCGACAGGTGTGACCGATGGTTTCAAGAAAGAACTTGAAATCAACGGTGTTGGTTACCGTGCCACAATGCAGGGCAACACGCTCAAGCTCGCGCTTGGTTATTCACATGACGTAAACTTCGAGGTTCCAGAAGGCGTGACTGTTACGGCAGCCAAACCAACTGAAATCACTGTAGAAGGTATCGACCAGCAGCTTGTAGGTCAGGTCGCGGCTAATATCCGCGCTTGGCGTAAGCCGGAGCCATATAAAGGCAAGGGCATCAAGTACAAGGACGAGTACATCTTCCGCAAAGAAGGGAAGAAGAAGTAATGGCAAACAGCAAACGCACATTGTTCCTCAAGCGCCGTATGCGCGTCCGGAACAAGCTCCGCAAAGTAACAGCGAACATCGGGCGTCCGCGTCTGTCCGTTCACCGTTCCAACAAGAACATCAGCGTCCAGCTGATCGACGACATCAACGGCGTGACACTCGCGTCCGCATCGTCGCTCGAAAAAGCACTGGGCGTGGTTGGCAAGAACAACATCGAAGCCGCAACCAAAGTGGGCGCTGCAATTGCAGAGCGCGCAAAGGCTGCCGGTGTAGAGCAGGCGTTCTTCGACCGTGGTGGTTTCTTGTTTCATGGCAAAGTCAAAGCGGTTGCAGAAGCAGCACGCGAAGGCGGCCTGAAAATTTAAAAACCGTAAGGTGCGCCAGCGATGGCGCGCCTTCGATGATCAAGGACCGCTCCGGTCACTGTGATCGACACTCATTCGGCGCATGGCGCCAACAATATAAAGGATGCCACCAATGGCAGAACGTGAAAACCGAGGGCGCGGCCGTCGTGAAGAAGCCGCTCCAGAATTTGCAGACCGTCTGGTCGCGATTAACCGTGTTTCCAAAACAGTAAAAGGCGGTAAGCGCTTTGGTTTTGCAGCACTTGTCGTTGTTGGCGACCAAAAAGGCCGCGTCGGCTTTGGCAAAGGTAAAGCGAAGGAAGTTCCTGAAGCGATCCGTAAAGCCACAGAGCAGGCCAAGCGTCAGATGATCCGCGTCGCGTTGAAAGACGGCCGCACGTTGCACCACGATGTCGAAGGACGTCACGGCGCAGGCAAGGTTGTTATGCGGACCGCACCACAAGGTACCGGTATTATCGCTGGTGGCCCAATGCGTGCCGTCTTCGAAATGCTTGGTGTACAGGACGTTGTTTCCAAGTCTTTGGGGTCCCAGAACCCTTACAACATGATCCGCGCGACAATGGACGGCCTCTCCAAAGAGCAGTCTCCACGTAACGTCGCTCAGCGCCGTGGCAAAAAAGTTGCTGACATTCTTCGTCGTGAAGATGCCCCAGCAGCTGACGCCGCTCCAGAAGCCGCAGAAGCGTAAGGAACCGATACAATGGCTAAAACAATTGTCGTAAAACAGGTTGGTTCGCCAATCCGTCGTCCCGCCGACCAGCGTGCAACGCTAATCGGTCTGGGCCTCAATAAAATGAACCGTACCAAAGAACTGGAAGACACGCCGTCCGTTCGCGGCATGGTCAACAAGATTTCTCACATGGTGAAAATCATCGAAGAAAAAGGCTAAGCGCGTCACAGCGTAGGATGCGTTTTAACGCATCTACCTCTTTCAGGCGCCTCGCATGCAAATGCGGGGCGTTTTTTTTGCACCATGGAAGCTGTTAACCTTTAAGTTGTGGACGCATGTCATAGTGCATGTAATTGTACCCAATCGCACAACCAAAGGTCAAAGATGGTCCCCCCCACGGATTCGGTTCCAAATCAACGCGCATCCGGACGCGACCTGCTTCCAGTGCTGGGTTTTCTGGTGTTGTCGCTTGCAGCGACGGTGGCTGCTTGGTCTTATGAACGCGCGCGGGTCGCCGATATCAACCGCCTGTTGTTTACCCAAGCAAGCCAAACGATCCGTGACGACACCATCGAAGTCATGCAGCAACACGTGCAGGCATTGCGCGGTGGCGCTGGTTTTTATCACGGATCCGACAGGGTGACGGGGCGCGAATGGGCGCAGTATGTTGCCGACCTTCAAGTTGCCGAAAACTACCCTGGCATTCAGGGAATGAGCATCAATGCAATCATTCAAAGTCCGTCTCAAAAACAAGCACTGTTGAACGACATGCGTGACCAAGGGTCCATTGACTTCCGGATCAATCCCCCCGGCGACCGACCGCTCTCTGTGCCTGTCCTTTATCTTGAGCCCGTCACCCAAATGAACCGCCGCGCCGTTGGTTTCGATATCTATTCAGAACCCAACCGTCGCGCTGCCGTGGATGAGGCGATCATAACGGGGCGCGCCGCGATGACCGCGAAAATTACGCTTGTCCAAGAAGACGCGGCGTCGGGCGACCCCACGCAAAATGGTGTTTTGTTGCTACTCCCACTTTTTGACCCGCAGGCCGATATTACAACCGCGGCGGCTCGGAGAAATGCAGCCCAAGGGATGGTTGTCGCCGCATTTCGCATGGGTGATTTGATGAATAGCGTGTTGGCCCGACATTCAGTGAGCAAGGAACAAGGAATTTCAATCCGGCTCTATGATGCTGCCGACCCTCTGCCCGAGGCGCTGCTATACGGGGATACGGATGTCATCGATGGGCCGTTTACATATCGTGCGACATTTTCGATTTATGGTCGGGCATGGACGCTGCAAACTGCGGCTCCGCAATTCTTTAGCGCGGCTACCGCGACACCCAGCCCTGCGATTGTCGCCGGGGCAGGAGTGTTGCTGTCAATCATGATCACCGCGTTTGCGTGGAACCAGACCTTGCGCGCAAGCGAAAGCAGGCTTGCCGCGACCCAATCGCTCGAGAACAACAAGCAAGTGCAATCCCTGATGCATGAGGTGAATCATCGATCCAAGAACCTGCTGACTGTCGTGCGTGCGATTGCAAGGCTGACAGCCAACTCCGAGCCTGATGCATTTCTCAAACACTTTTCCCAGCGGATCGAGGCATTGGCCGCCAGTCAGGATCTACTCGTGAAAAGCGCATGGAAAGGCACCCAGCTACGCGATCTTGTCGAATCACAGTTGTCACATTTCGACGGCTATGTTGGGTCGCGGATTTTTGCACATGGCCCTGACTTCCAGTTGCACGCAGCCGCCGCACAAACCGTTGGAATGGCGCTGCATGAATTGGCAACAAATGCCGGAAAATACGGGGCGCTTTCGAATGATTTCGGCAAGGTTGCGATCAATTGGCAGGTCCTGCCTCATGATGATGGTGACAAACGTTTGTGTATCGCATGGATCGAATCGGGTGGCCCTACTGTAAGTCCGCCGGCACAGCACGGTTTTGGCACAGTTGTGACAAGCAAAATGGTAGAACACAGCCTGAAAGCATCTGTCACAACAGTGTATGCGCCGGCCGGTTTTGAATGGCACTTTAGCTGTAAAATTAAGGCTGCCCAAGAACCGCGCCCGGCGCCGGCACGCCAAGGTGCAACTGCCACTTGATCCGCACTGCTTCCGCGTCTATACGCCCCTAGTCTGCTCGTTTTCGGGCCGACTCATTTATTCAAACGCCGCGTTTGACCGCTCCCGTCGCTGGGGGTCAGTTCCGGCAAAAGGAGAAGCGACATGAAACTTAATCAACTTTCCGACAACCCAGGTGCATCCAAATCCCGCAAGCGCGTTGCGCGCGGTCCGGGTTCTGGCATGGGTAAAACTGCTGGCCGTGGTATCAAAGGTCAGAAATCACGCTCCGGTGTCGCCATCAAAGGCTTCGAGGGCGGCCAGATGCCATTGTACCAGCGTCTGCCAAAGCGTGGCTTTAGCAAGCCGAACCGCAAGACATTTGCTGTTATCAACCTCGGTTTGATCCAGAAATTCATCGATGCTGGTAAGCTCGACGCAAAATCCGACATCACACAAGAGGCACTGGTTGCATCCGGCGCATTGCGTCGTGTGAAAGACGGCGTTCGCGTCCTTGCAAAGGGTGAGTTCACTGCAAAAGCGAACATCATCGTACATGGCGCATCCGCTGGTGCCGTTGAAGCTGTGGAAAAAGCTGGCGGTAAAGTGACCGTAACAGCGACGCCAAAGGCCGCGGCAGCCGAGTAACGCCTTGTGAGCGGCCCATCGGTCGCCTACATTCGTTAAAGCATTCCCAAACGCCGCCATCGGGGATCCCCGTTGGCGGTGTTTTCATGAAAAGAGAGACGCATGGCATCCGCAGCAGAACAAATGGCATCCAACATGAGCTGGGGCGCTCTCGGTAAAGCAACCGAATTGCGCCAGCGCATCCTGTTCACAATTGGTCTTTTGATCGTTTATCGCTTGGGCACATACATCCCCGTTCCGGGTATTGATGGTGCTGCATTGCGCACGTTCATGGATGACGCGGCCGCTGGTATCGGTGGCATCTTGTCGATGTTCACGGGCGGCGCGCTGTCGCGGATGGGCATCTTTGCGCTTGGGATTATGCCTTATATCTCGGCATCAATTATCATCCAGTTGCTTGGTTCCATGTGGGAACCGCTCAAGAACCTCAAAAAAGAAGGGGAGCAGGGCCGCCGCAAGCTGAACCAATACACGCGCTACGGCACGGTCATCTTGGCCACGGCCCAAGCGTACGGCCTTGCGCGCAGCCTTGAGGCTGGCGACCTTGTTGCCAACCCTGGCCTTTATTTCCAAGCGGCCTGTGTGATCACCATCGTTGGCGGCACGATGTTCCTGATGTGGCTGGGCGAGCAGATCACCGCGCGCGGTATCGGCAACGGTATCTCGCTGATCATCTTTGTCGGTATTATCGCCGAAATCCCTGCGGCAGCGGCACAATTCTTGTCCCAGGGCCGCTCTGGCGCGATTTCGCCTGCGGTGATCGTCGGCGTGATCTTAATGATAATCGCGATCCTGACGTTCGTCGTGTTTATGGAACGGTCCTTGCGTAAAATCCACATCCAGTACCCGCGTCAGCAGCGCGGTATGAAGGTCTATGACGGCTCGTCCAGCCATCTGCCGATCAAGGTGAACCCTGCGGGCGTGATCCCGGCGATCTTTGCGTCCGCATTGCTGTTGCTGCCGACGACAATCAGCACATTCTCTGGTGGCCAAACAGGGCCGGTGATGTCGACTATTCTGGCCTACTTTGGCCCGGGTCAGCCGCTGTATCTGCTGTTCTTTGCGGCCATGATTATCTTCTTCACGTATTTTTACACACGTGAAGTGGCGTTCAAAACCGATGAGGTCGCGGATAACCTGAAGAACCAGAACGGCTTTGTACCCGGTATTCGCCCCGGTAAGAAAACCGCCGAATACCTTGATTACGTCGTGACGCGTATCCTTGTTCTAGGGTCCGGCTACCTTGCGCTTGTCGCATTGTTGCCCGAAATCCTGCGCAGCCAGTTTGCCATTCCATTCTATTTTGGCGGCACTTCGGTCTTGATTATTGTGTCGGTGGGGATGGATACGATTCAACAAATCCAATCACATTTGCTGGCCCATCAATACGAAGGCCTAATTGAAAAATCGCAACTGCGGGGCAAGGGCCGCAGTGCGAAGCGCAAAGGGCCTTCTCGCAAATGAATATCATCCTTCTTGGACCGCCTGGTGCTGGCAAAGGCACACAAGCCCGAAAGCTTGTAGACAGCCGTAACATGGTGCAACTGAGCACGGGTGACATGCTGCGCGAGGCCAAAACATCTGGTACCGAAATGGGCATGATGGTCGCGGCAGTCATGGATCGTGGCGATCTGGTCACCGATGAAATCGTCATCGGCTTGATCCGTGAAAAGCTGGAAGCAGGTGGTGATCATGGCGGGTTCATCTTTGACGGATTTCCGCGCACCTTGGCGCAGGCTGATGCGCTGGGTGAATTGCTATCTGAAACCGGCCAGTCGCTGGATCACGTGATCGCGTTGGCCGTTAATGATGACGTTCTTGTCGAACGGATCCTCGGGCGCGCGGCAGATGTCGCTGCCGCAGGTGGCACCGCACGTGCAGACGACAATGAAGAAAGCCTGAAAACCCGTTTGATGGCCTATTACAAGCAGACATCGCCGCTGATCGGTTACTACCACGCGAAGGGCGATTTGACGTCTGTGGATGGCCTTGCCAGCATGGATGATGTGGCAAGCAGCATCGCCAGAGTGCTTGCGTAACCTGTTTCGGTAACCGCGCGTGCATTAGAATATGCGCGAAGAGTCTGCATCGCGTCTGAATGTCGACGCAGGCTTTACGATTGCTATCGCGGTCAGCTCAAGGACAACCAAAGTGAATTTTTCGCGGGCAGGCTGCCACCGCATCAAGGCATGGGTAAAGACCTTGACTGGGCCTGTCTTGCTATAAATCATCGTGGATGAAGTTGCGCAAGGCTGGGGACTTGACCCTTTGCACAAACGCTCCTAAACAGCCTCATCCCTAGCGGGAATCAACTTGTGATGAACGGGTCGCCCCCAATGATCGCAGAGTACCTCGATATGACGCGGCCCGACGGTTATACGTTCGGGCCTCCGTTGTGAAAAAAGGGTCCGGAATGACGGACCCGCAACGAAAAGGAAATACCACCTTGGCACGTATTGCTGGCGTGAACATCCCAACAGGGAAGCGTGTTCTCATCGCCCTCACATATATCGCTGGTATCGGTTCCGCCAAAGCAGAAGAAATCTGCGAGGCTATCGGTATCGAACGCTCCCGTCGTGTAAACGACCTGTCAGACGCCGAAGTTCTGAAGGTGCGTGAATACATCGACGAGCATCTTACAGTTGAAGGCGACCTGCGCCGTGAAACACAGATGAACATCAAACGCTTGATGGATCTGGGTTGCTACCGTGGCTTGCGCCACCGCCGGAACCTTCCTGTACGTGGTCAGCGTACATCCACAAACGCACGTACACGCAAGGGCCCTGCAAAGGCCATTGCCGGTAAGAAGAAATAAGGGAGGGCATCAGATATGGCACGCGATACGAAACGCACCAAGAAGAAGGTCTCCAAGAACATCGCCGCTGGCGTTGCTCACGTGAACTCTTCTTTCAACAACACAAAAATCCTGATTTCCGACGTACAGGGCAACGCGATCGCATGGTCGTCTGCTGGTACAATGGGCTTTAAGGGCTCGCGGAAATCCACACCTTATGCGGCTCAGATGGCTGCAGAAGATGCGGGCAAAAAAGCACAAGACCACGGTGTGAAGACACTGGAAGTCGAAGTGCAGGGTCCGGGTTCCGGTCGTGAGTCCGCATTGCGCGCACTTGCTGCTGCTGGTTTCAACATCACATCGATCCGTGACGTGACACCAATGGCGCACAACGGCTGCCGCCCACCAAAGCGCCGCCGCGTCTAAGACATTACGAAGCGGTTTGGGGTCATGGATTTTCCATGGCCCCATTCCGTCATTTTGAAACCTCGGGCGTTTGCCTTTCGGACATGAAGGCAGACAGGAATGGAGGGACACATGATCCACAAAAATTGGGCTGAATTGATTAAGCCAACACAGCTTGACGTCAAGCCGGGCAATGACCCGATGCGTCAGGCTACAGTGGTTGCAGAACCGCTCGAGCGGGGCTTTGGCCTGACGCTCGGCAACGCGCTGCGCCGCATTTTGATGAGCTCCCTTCAGGGTGCTGCCATCACTGCCGTACAAATCGACAACGTCCTGCACGAGTTTTCATCCGTGTCTGGTGTACGTGAAGACGTCACCGACATCGTGTTGAACCTCAAGGGTGTCGCGATCCGTATGGAAGTCGAAGGTCCAAAGCGTTTGTCCGTTCAGGCCAAAGGGCCTGGCGTAGTGACTGCCGCTGACATCTCTGAGACTGCTGGCATCGAAATCCTCAACAAGGATCACGTGATCTGTCACCTCGATGATGGCGCTGATCTGTACATGGAACTGACCGTGAATACCGGTAAGGGCTATGTCGCTGCTGAGAAGAACAAGCCGGAAGACGCGCCAATCGGCATGATCTCCATCGACGCGATCTACTCGCCGGTGAAGAAAGTATCTTACGACGTGCAGCCGACCCGCGAAGGTCAGGTCCTCGATTATGACAAGCTGACCATGAAGGTCGAAACAGATGGTTCCATCACGCCGGATGACGCGGTTGCGTATGCGGCACGCATCTTGCAGGACCAGTTGTCGATCTTTGTGAACTTCGACGAACCAGAATCCGCACAAACAGGTGCAGATGATGATGGCCTCGAGTTCAACCCGCTTCTGTTGAAGAAGGTTGACGAGCTTGAGCTGTCTGTGCGTTCCGCGAACTGCCTCAAGAACGACAACATCGTCTACATTGGTGATCTGATCCAGAAAACCGAAGCAGAAATGCTGCGCACACCAAACTTTGGTCGCAAGTCTTTGAACGAGATCAAAGAAGTGTTGTCCGGTATGGGTCTGCACCTCGGTATGGACGTTGAGGATTGGCCACCAGACAATATCGAAGATCTGGCGAAGAAATTCGAAGACCAGTTCTAAGAGTTTAGGGTGGGCCTTCGGGCCCATCCGCACAAATGCCGGCATATAGTCGGGAACATCCTGGACAATTCTGTCCCACTAACGGAGCAGGCGTCATCGCAGCGCAGGCCCATCATAAAACAAAATGGAGACTTTATCATGCGTCACGCACGTGGTTACCGCCGCCTCAATCGCACACATGAACACCGCAAGGCGCTGTTCGCGAACATGGCAGGCTCGCTTATTGAACATGAGCAGATCAAAACAACTTTGCCTAAGGCAAAAGAACTTAAGCGCGTCATTGAAAAGCTCGTGACACTTGGCAAGCGTGGCGATTTGCACGCCCGCCGTCAGGCCCGCGCCCAGCTCAAGCAGGACATGCACTGCGCGAAACTCTTTGAAATCCTCGGCCCACGTTACGCCGAGCGTCAGGGTGGCTATGTCCGCGTCCTTAAGGCCGGCTTCCGCTACGGCGACATGGCGCCAATGGCGATCATCGAATTCGTCGACCGCGACGTCGACGCCAAAGGCGCAGCAGACCGCGCCCGTCTCGAAGAGTTCGCTGAAGAAGAGTAAAACTCTTACATCAAGAATTTCAAAAGGCCTCGCATCTGCGGGGCCTTTTTTGTTCAATATCGCGTTGGCAGTGCGGCATGATGGATGTCATCCAAAAAACATTGGACACAATTTTCGACGTCTTGAAAAACGCCGTCTATTGCCAGATCAATTTTATCCCAATGGCTACTGAAAACGCGGAACTGGTCGGGTGTATCTTCGAAAGCGGTATATTTATAAAGGCGTTCAGCTAACTTCGACGCCTCTTGTGGCGACATGATTGAGACTGTCTCAAACCGTCTCAGAAAGCGAGATAACGTCTTCCACTTGTCTACATTGATTGAGATGTCGCGAAGCACACTCAAAGCGTCAAGAGGACTGCCAGCAAGCGATAAATCGAAAAGCCGAAGGTCCGGGGTCTTGCTAGAAACAATCGTTGAGTCGGCCCAATCGATGACACAGGCAAGGTCGACATAGCCCCACTCTAATGCCAACGCGAGTTCTGCGGCCGCTTGCTCTGACTTCAAATCAATCATCCATAGTATCCTTGCAGGTGATCACACAAGAGCGCCGCTGCGGTGTAGCTTACGCCTTTTCACTTGTAATGAGTATGTTTAGGATCATTCAATGACTGACCTTTTCTCCGCTTCCGCTGAATCCCTTGCTTCTGGCCCACGCCCGCTGGCTGACAGACTGCGCCCGCAAAATTTGGCTGAGGTAATCGGTCAAGAACAGGTGCTTGGTCCTGATGCTCCGTTGGGGGTTATGCTGGAATCCGGCTCTCTTTCATCGCTCGTTTTCTGGGGGCCGCCTGGTGTCGGTAAGACGACGATTGCCCGTTTGCTGGCCAACGTGACCGATCTGCATTTCGTGCAGATCAGCGCGATTTTCACAGGGATGCCCGACCTGCGTAAGGTATTTGAGGCGGCCAAGATGCGTCGCCAGAACGGCAAGGGCACGCTCTTGTTCGTGGACGAAATCCACCGCTTCAATAAGGCGCAGCAGGACGGTTTCCTGCCCTACATGGAAGACGGCACCATCCTGTTGGTTGGCGCCACGACCGAAAACCCCAGTTTCGAGCTGAACGCCGCTGTACTTTCACGCAGCCAAGTGTTGATCCTTACCCGTCTTGATTTGGCCGATCTTGAACGCCTTGCGCAGCGCGCTGAACAGGAGATGGAAAAACCGCTTCCGCTTGATGGCCCCGCCCGCGACACCGCGCAACGACCGCGCCATGAGGCTTTCGTCAAATGACATGAACGGCACGGCCTCCGCCGCAAAGCCCGTATTGTAGTAAGCCGCGTCTGGCGCACCAAACGACAGATCAACTTGATCCAATTCAATATCAAGCTCCTCAGCGATTAGAGCCGCCTGCGAGGATTGCACCCCCTGCCCTTTGTCCGCATGGGGCACGATCAGCGTTACCTTGGCATTAGTGACTTTCACATGGGCATTAAATGCTGCCTCGCCTTGCTCAAGGTCAGCCAGCAAAGGATTTTCGACAGGCCTCTGAACCGCATAGATGCCAAAGGCGACACCGCCCATCACGGCTGTTGATGCTACAAGAAAGCTGCGTCGTG
>ENA-ORXM01002170-ORXM01002170.1-marine-metagenome-genome-assembly--contig:-NODE-2170-length-23905-cov-8.250210_pt1 | contig 23905 bp, 21 predicted proteins | sample MGYA00237867_ERZ511480 | MGnify/ENA primary metagenome ERZ511480 (study PRJEB26309, sample SAMN06266103) | marine metagenome | isolation source: Algal blade | place: United Kingdom:Sidmouth, United... | reverse complement strand
GAATTGAAACCAGCTTTAAACTCAAAACTTGTAACGGCTTTACCTTCATTTAATCGAACCATCTTGGAATTGAAACTTTACTTCGTCATAAACCGTTCCACTGGATTGACAGTCATTTAATCGAACCATCTTGGAATTGAAACTTCAAAAGAAGTGAAGAAGGAAAAAATACCTTAACACATTTAATCGAACCATCTTGGAATTGAAACAGGTAGAACAGATGTTTTCTGGAATCAAACAAGATGCATTTAATCGAACCATCTTGGAATTGAAACATTTGTGTTTGCGCTGTGATTGATAATACCATAATGCATTTAATCGAACCATCTTGGAATTGAAACCGATATTCTTCATCGATTTCATATAGACCTAATTTGCATTTAATCGAACCATCTTGGAATTGAAACACAGAAACCATTGGCGACACATTCAGTTATATGGTTCATTTAATCGAACCATCTTGGAATTGAAACTATCTTAAAGTGATTTTCACGGGACTGTCAATGTTTCATTTAATCGAACCATCTTGGAATTGAAACTTTTTATCTACTTGGCTGTTATTTATTATAGATAACCATTTAATCGAACCATCTTGGAATTGAAACATATTAACCGTACCATTGTGGGATAGAAACTTTGGCATTTAATCGAACCATCTTGGAATTGAAACGGTCTTGAAGTAACCTGCTACTTATGAGGTTTTGCCCATTTAATCGAACCATCTTGGAATTGAAACAACTTTAACCGTAACACAATTATTATTTGTCGTTTCATTTAATCGAACCATCTTGGAATTGAAACTTATCAACAACAACCTACAAATAGAAACGACTTTACATTTAATCGAACCATCTTGGAATTGAAACAGTCAACTGAAAGAGTTTTGCCCCAAGGGTTTTTACCATTTAATCGAACCATCTTGGAATTGAAACCTGGCAGAGAAACGATCATCATTTATCACATCATACATTTAATCGAACCATCTTGGAATTGAAACTATAATAAACGAATATGATACAGCCGTAAAAGATGCATTTAATCGAACCATCTTGGAATTGAAACAGAAAAAGGAATTAATGTCCCGCTTTTTATTTACACCATTTAATCGAACCATCTTGGAATTGAAACACTTGACCTAACAGGGGAGATCAAGGGTGAAGGGAACATTTAATCGAACCATCTTGGAATTGAAACAAAGGTCTTTTGGCTTTTGTGTTTGTACATTATCTACATTTAATCGAACCATCTTGGAATTGAAACACTTCTAAATCTTTATCTTCAATATTGTTATATTCCATTTAATCGAACCATCTTGGAATTGAAACCTCAAATCATGAGTGAAATACTGACGGAGCTTAAAACATTTAATCGAACCATCTTGGAATTGAAACAAGCCTATCCTCATAGGTATCAACTACTTTAGATGGTCATTTAATCGAACCATCTTGGAATTGAAACAGGCTTGGCAAATCGGAGCGAAAAGAAAAACGCTCCCATTTAATCGAACCATCTTGGAATTGAAACCTTAATAGTAGTTTGTTCCCATTTGTCCGAAAGCCTACATTTAATCGAACCATCTTGGAATTGAAACAAACCTTGTCCTTTATCACAACCTTCAATGAAGCCACATTTAATCGAACCATCTTGGAATTGAAACTATTATACAGGTTGTTAATACTAATTTGATTCCTTCATTTAATCGAACCATCTTGGAATTGAAACGCTTATTTGTAGACCTCCAAAAAGGGCTAAAAAAACATTTAATCGAACCATCTTGGAATTGAAACACAGCTTACAAATTGATTAGAGAACTACTACCAACACATTTAATCGAACCATCTTGGAATTGAAACAGTAGTGAGAATTCCTTTCGGGTATCTGTTAACTTCCATTTAATCGAACCATCTTGGAATTGAAACTAGACCGTAGGAGGGCTATTACTGGAAATTGCGCCACATTTAATCGAACCATCTTGGAATTGAAACAGACCTTTTGTGTTTGAAGAGGTTGCCATGTCTGTTCATTTAATCGAACCATCTTGGAATTGAAACAATGGTATTGAAAGAACAAAAAGAGAAATTGCCAAGCATTTAATCGAACCATCTTGGAATTGAAACCAATTAAGATGCTTAGAAAATGGTGGTTCAGAAGTTCATTTAATCGAACCATCTTGGAATTGAAACAAAATATTTATTCCGTTCGTTTGTTCCCAGTGTTGACATTTAATCGAACCATCTTGGAATTGAAACAAGGTTTTCGGCTCTGCTTTTCGCTTCAATTGTGCGCATTTAATCGAACCATCTTGGAATTGAAACATATTTTAGGCATCTACGAAAATAGGGTCTTTTATTCATTTAATCGAACCATCTTGGAATTGAAACTCTTCATAACAGGAGTGACGTGTGTAACTCCAATACATTTAATCGAACCATCTTGGAATTGAAACATGTTTTCAGCCACATCATCATTATATTTTTCTTTCATTTAATCGAACCATCTTGGAATTGAAACGATAAAAAACGCCCTTCGCTCCATCAATGACATACTCATTTAATCGAACCATCTTGGAATTGAAACTTTGAAAATTATATAAAAACTAAAAATGAACATGCCACATTTAATCGAACCATCTTGGAATTGAAACCAGTATTTGAAAATGATTGCAAAACAAAAAGTCTGCATTTAATCGAACCATCTTGGAATTGAAACTTGCCCGAAGCCATTGCCTCTATACCGATGGTAGATCATTTAATCGAACCATCTTGGAATTGAAACGTAGCCATCAGAGAGCTTATAGAAAGGTATGCCAAACATTTAATCGAACCATCTTGGAATTGAAACTACTTTTCAGTAGAATAAACTTGAATTGGCTTTGTCCATTTAATCGAACCATCTTGGAATTGAAACAAAGAAGTTGTAACGGCTTTTACGGCTGTTTTGGAGCATTTAATCGAACCATCTTGGAATTGAAACTACATTGCCAAAGATGGGAGTGTACAGATTGACCGTCATTTAATCGAACCATCTTGGAATTGAAACTACGTTCGCTATTTCGCTACGACGTAGACAACCAACATTTAATCGAACCATCTTGGAATTGAAACGACATAAACCAAGCCACTCAAAAAGTAGATTATATACATTTAATCGAACCATCTTGGAATTGAAACCTTGAAATCACAGATAAAGGAAATTATTATTTATTGCATTTAATCGAACCATCTTGGAATTGAAACAGAAATGATAACAATAAATCAGTATAGAAAAATATTCATTTAATCGAACCATCTTGGAATTGAAACGCCTTCAACGGTTGTTGTTGTACATGAAGTTTCTATCATTTAATCGAACCATCTTGGAATTGAAACAGTATTTAGACTTTTTATCATGTAGTGATTTAGTGACATTTAATCGAACCATCTTGGAATTGAAACTATTTAGGATGTATTTTGATCCAATTTTGTTTCATTCATTTAATCGAACCATCTTGGAATTGAAACAATCATAGCGATCTTTTACCGCTTCGGCTTTCCCACATTTAATCGAACCATCTTGGAATTGAAACTGTCCATCAAGGCATTTTTCATTTTAACCTCGCCATACATTTAATCGAACCATCTTGGAATTGAAACAAAAAATCAGCCAACTTAGAGATGTTGTTATTTCTCATTTAATCGAACCATCTTGGAATTGAAACTTATTCACTATCTCCCAATGTCCTGTATTTGTCGAACATTTAATCGAACCATCTTGGAATTGAAACTAGGACAGACCCACTTACCATCAATCTCAATCATACATTTAATCGAACCATCTTGGAATTGAAACATCAAACTTTGTGGAGGCTATGCTTTCTTTTAGGGTCATTTAATCGAACCATCTTGGAATTGAAACTCTACTATAGGAACTGATTTTGTATTAAAGGTGAAGCATTTAATCGAACCATCTTGGAATTGAAACTTTCCTTCCTGGTCCTGTTCCAAAAAGTGATCCAACCATTTAATCGAACCATCTTGGAATTGAAACGGAATGGGAACAGTGAGATTAGATACTTTTAATTTTCATTTAATCGAACCATCTTGGAATTGAAACTCTGTTGTCCAATTTGCATTACAGCCGACTTGCTGTCATTTAATCGAACCATCTTGGAATTGAAACTTTGTCGAGTGTGCTTATCCGACACCAGATAGTTTACATTTAATCGAACCATCTTGGAATTGAAACAAAAGAATTAGGTTATAGAGTTGAATTACATTACGTACATTTAATCGAACCATCTTGGAATTGAAACAGTATTTTCGTAATTGTTTTTAAAGTACGTTATTACATTTAATCGAACCATCTTGGAATTGAAACTCTCTTGACAAATCAGGTGAATTTTTATTAAAAGCCATTTAATCGAACCATCTTGGAATTGAAACGAATTTGATGAGCTTGACCCAACAATTACAGACGACCATTTAATCGAACCATCTTGGAATTGAAACTTGCTCCCATCAGGGTTGCTCTGTCACTTTTTTATACATTTAATCGAACCATCTTGGAATTGAAACTGAGTTATAAAAAACTGTTCAAATCAGAAAAACATACATTTAATCGAACCATCTTGGAATTGAAACGTGAAAAGTTTGCGGATGGTGCGCTTGGCAAGCTACGCATTTAATCGAACCATCTTGGAATTGAAACGAATATTGGCAACTAAGTTTACGGCTGTTGCTAATTCATTTAATCGAACCATCTTGGAATTGAAACGAACAAAAACTCGCTAATCAGAAGGAGCTTGTTGAGCATTTAATCGAACCATCTTGGAATTGAAACTTTAAAAGTAGGTGGCGTGATTGAGCCTGCTCCCGCATTTAATCGAACCATCTTGGAATTGAAACATCTTCGAGAAAAGATTAAAATAATAGAGAATACAACATTTAATCGAACCATCTTGGAATTGAAACAAACATGAGGAATTGAAAAAAGAATTTGATTCTTTCATTTAATCGAACCATCTTGGAATTGAAACTAAAACAGCATTGGTAATTTCGATATTGCTTCCTGCATTTAATCGAACCATCTTGGAATTGAAACTGTAATACTTCACACCTTTGATGTCAATTTCAGAAACATTTAATCGAACCATCTTGGAATTGAAACTCTCTTCCTGGCATTCAAAGCCAAGAGGTAACTGATCATTTAATCGAACCATCTTGGAATTGAAACCAAGAAGAAGCTTCTGCACAACAAAGAATTGCTGTACATTTAATCGAACCATCTTGGAATTGAAACCTATTACAAGACACTTGCAAGACATTTTCAAAAATGGCATTTAATCGAACCATCTTGGAATTGAAACAACGTCGCACAGATGGAAAGGGAACAACTAAGCGAACATTTAATCGAACCATCTTGGAATTGAAACGGTTTAAAACACTATTAATGAATGATTTAAGCCTTACATTTAATCGAACCATCTTGGAATTGAAACAATAATTACATCATAAGAACCATACATTCCCAAGATGCATTTAATCGAACCATCTTGGAATTGAAACGTGATAAACCTATTCATGATTAAGTCATAAATAGCCCATTTAATCGAACCATCTTGGAATTGAAACATCCAAATCACAAAGCCTATCTTTTTGCCATACCGCATTTAATCGAACCATCTTGGAATTGAAACCTATTTATCTAAGTACCTTTCCATAGCACTAATCAACCATTTAATCGAACCATCTTGGAATTGAAACTACATCTCAGCCATATGGGGAGTAAGAGACCCATCATTTAATCGAACCATCTTGGAATTGAAACTTCTTACGATTTCGTACCAATAAACGCCTCCGATACATTTAATCGAACCATCTTGGAATTGAAACTTCAATCATGTAGTCCATTACTTTCTGATAATTGGTCATTTAATCGAACCATCTTGGAATTGAAACAAACCATCCGATCCTTATTACCCTACCTTTAGTTCACATTTAATCGAACCATCTTGGAATTGAAACTTAGAAAGTCAACAACAGGTAATTAAGAATCAGATTCATTTAATCGAACCATCTTGGAATTGAAACATTGATTCTAAACAATGGATTGAAAAAATTGTCTCATTTAATCGAACCATCTTGGAATTGAAACATGGAACTAGGGGCAGCAGAGGATGGATCAAGCATCCATTTAATCGAACCATCTTGGAATTGAAACATAGAAACAATTGGTATTTTTGTTCTGTGCTTAATTCATTTAATCGAACCATCTTGGAATTGAAACAAGTTCAATGATTTCAATATCATTTTTTGTAGCATCATTTAATCGAACCATCTTGGAATTGAAACGTATGTAAGTTCCTACTGATTTTATGCGGACTTTTTCATTTAATCGAACCATCTTGGAATTGAAACATTTTTACTATTAGCTTGTTGTTTGCAAGCATTTTACATTTAATCGAACCATCTTGGAATTGAAACATTAAGGTTTGCTTTAGCCAAGCAGAAAATGAAGGTCATTTAATCGAACCATCTTGGAATTGAAACAAAAGTTTGAGCCACTAATGGGCTACCCTATTGTACATTTAATCGAACCATCTTGGAATTGAAACTATAAAGACGAAATAGCTTCTGAAATAGGCTCTTTTCATTTAATCGAACCATCTTGGAATTGAAACTGTTATCTCAAATAAAGAAGAGCATGAAGATTGGGTCATTTAATCGAACCATCTTGGAATTGAAACACGAAAGTCGCTCCTGATTTTTTCAATTCAAAATTACATTTAATCGAACCATCTTGGAATTGAAACTGTATAGCTGCCAATGTTAAGAATAAAACATTCCTTCATTTAATCGAACCATCTTGGAATTGAAACGTTATTTTCATCAAGTGGAACGATTTTGTTGATTTTCATTTAATCGAACCATCTTGGAATTGAAACAGAAATGGATGAACTTACCTTACAAAAAATCCAGACATTTAATCGAACCATCTTGGAATTGAAACATGATAAGAAAAACACATCGAAACTTATTTTATGGTCATTTAATCGAACCATCTTGGAATTGAAACAGATTTATTATATTGATACCACAAGTATTGCCTATTCATTTAATCGAACCATCTTGGAATTGAAACTAAACTTTCTTCTGCTGTCATATCAAATTCCTCTAACATTTAATCGAACCATCTTGGAATTGAAACTAGAATTTGGACATCTTTATATTGTATATCCGGATGCATTTAATCGAACCATCTTGGAATTGAAACAAAAAAATATAGTTCTTTGCCGAAGTTGGGAACACACATTTAATCGAACCATCTTGGAATTGAAACTTTATTACTATTGTCGTTGTACTCAAAACAAACACCCATTTAATCGAACCATCTTGGAATTGAAACCTACCTAAAAGCATTCTAAGAATGTGATTAACTACCATTTAATCGAACCATCTTGGAATTGAAACAATTGAAAACAATTTCAAAGAAGCCGCCTAACTTACATTTAATCGAACCATCTTGGAATTGAAACGGTTATTAAAGACCTTAAAGACTTAGGTTACACAAACATTTAATCGAACCATCTTGGAATTGAAACAAGGCTAATACTGTTCCTTTCACGGCTATTTGATAACATTTAATCGAACCATCTTGGAATTGAAACTTTATTATCCTTATGCTTTAATCAATTTTGGTGCTGCATTTAATCGAACCATCTTGGAATTGAAACTCTTGTGTATGTATAATGTTAGAAGCCGTATTTTAACATTTAATCGAACCATCTTGGAATTGAAACATTAATTGTTCAGGTGTTACTGGCTTAATCAAATTCATTTAATCGAACCATCTTGGAATTGAAACATTATGTTCCTGTTGTGCGTTCTTAGGTTTTTTATACATTTAATCGAACCATCTTGGAATTGAAACCTAAGTACATAGGAGACAAAAAAGGAAATCAAAAACCATTTAATCGAACCATCTTGGAATTGAAACAAAGTTACTAAGAACAGAAAAAAGCGACGCAATAAACATTTAATCGAACCATCTTGGAATTGAAACGAAATTCCAACGCTTCATTTATTTGAAGGTGAGTTTCATTTAATCGAACCATCTTGGAATTGAAACATGGGATTATATACTTTCAACTACAATCGAGGTGATTCATTTAATCGAACCATCTTGGAATTGAAACGCCTTTCAAGTCTTTGACCAATTAAAAAAAGCCACTCATTTAATCGAACCATCTTGGAATTGAAACTCCACTGCCTGCGTTGCTGAAAGGGTTGTATACTTAAATGCTATTTAATTTCAGATTCTTGAAATTTTATTTAGCTGATAATCAATAACTTGTGATTTTGCAAATCTAAAAATAATTCACCGTTAGGTATAGTTGCTCATTTAATCGAACCATCTTGGAATTGAAACGTTGAGGAAGGGGAACTAACCAAAGCACAGGCGTTCATTTAATCGAACCATCTTGGAATTGAAACAAATCAAGTGAGAGTGGATAAGTGAAAGGACAGGCACATTTAATCGAACCATCTTGGAATTGAAACCAGCTTTCAACGGAAACCTACAATTTGTAGATAAATCATTTAATCGAACCATCTTGGAATTGAAACTGAGCTTGCTTACGGGGCCATACTCATCGCTATAAGCATTTAATCGAACCATCTTGGAATTGAAACTCGCTATAAGCGTCTCCTGTCTGCAATTGTATCAATCATTTAATCGAACCATCTTGGAATTGAAACCCTCCACCCTCAACCAAATAAGCAAATTTTTCTTTCATTTAATCGAACCATCTTGGAATTGAAACATTGGACGAGTGGCGGCTTCCAAACCCGTTTGTTGCATTTAATCGAACCATCTTGGAATTGAAACTCAGAAGGCTTCAAACCAACTGCTCCAAAATATTCAACATTTAATCGAACCATCTTGGAATTGAAACTAGGTTTTGAAATTACAAGTCTTTAAATCTATTTTCATTTAATCGAACCATCTTGGAATTGAAACCTCAATTAGCACAGCAAAGAAGAAAAGAACACACAGCATTTAATCGAACCATCTTGGAATTGAAACATGAATGGGTTCATAGCGATGTAATCCTCACGTCCTCATTTAATCGAACCATCTTGGAATTGAAACATACCTGATGGGCACAATCTATTCGTAGAAGACTATCATTTAATCGAACCATCTTGGAATTGAAACTCAGCAATAGGGTTGTCAAGACAGAAGCAAAGGTACATTTAATCGAACCATCTTGGAATTGAAACATTATTCTTTTATCGCTACTGAAAAAGAGTTGAAGCATTTAATCGAACCATCTTGGAATTGAAACCTTTGAATCCTTAGAGGACGCCTTGCTCAACAGGCTACATTTAATCGAACCATCTTGGAATTGAAACACGAAAAGCCAAAACGCACCATTGAAACGAATAGAGCATTTAATCGAACCATCTTGGAATTGAAACGATTTCGGCTTTGATGGAGATATGCCCACAACGCCATTTAATCGAACCATCTTGGAATTGAAACAGGCTTCTTTTCAGGGTGTATAGAGGAATAGATGACATTTAATCGAACCATCTTGGAATTGAAACGGAATCACTAACCTCACACCAAACACTGTTCCAACATTTAATCGAACCATCTTGGAATTGAAACAAGAAAACGCCAAAACCAAATCGAAAACAGTCAAAAACATTTAATCGAACCATCTTGGAATTGAAACTTTAAATCAGGCAAAGGAGCTTCATCGAAACTCTCCCATTTAATCGAACCATCTTGGAATTGAAATTTTAAAAAACCTTATTTTCAAACTTATATATTAATCATTTAATCGAACCATCTTGGAATTGAAACATAGATGACTATCACCATCCTTCATGGCTCGTAAGTGCATTTAATCGAACCATCTTGGAATTGAAACCAGAGTAAGGAGAATGAAGTGTTGATTATTTGGTACGCATTTAATCGAACCATCTTGGAATTGAAACTAACCAATATAACGCTTGTTGGAAAAGAAACAATAGCATTTAATCGAACCATCTTGGAATTGAAACGGTAGATGAAGCCATTGCGTATTATGAGAAGAGTGGCATTTAATCGAACCATCTTGGAATTGAAACATCCTAACAGCAAGACACTCCATCAATGTTCCTTTACATTTAATCGAACCATCTTGGAATTGAAACTAGCCTTCTGCTTGTGCCTTTGTGCCAAACCAACCTCATTTAATCGAACCATCTTGGAATTGAAACGTAGATGTGTCTGTTCCAAGTCAATTCATTGCTTTCATTTAATCGAACCATCTTGGAATTGAAACAACTTTGCTGGATTCCATTTTGTTTACAAAATGGATCATTTAATCGAACCATCTTGGAATTGAAACGCGAAAAACTGTGGTAAGACGTTTAAAAGTAGTATTCATTTAATCGAACCATCTTGGAATTGAAACTAGCTTTCTACATTAGCTGTTTTTGTAATATCCCACATTTAATCGAACCATCTTGGAATTGAAACCGTAATTACCTTTACTGAAAACGAAATGTTAAAGAACATTTAATCGAACCATCTTGGAATTGAAACTTTATAGTAAATACGTGATTTACGTTATACGTCCCCATTTAATCGAACCATCTTGGAATTGAAACCTCTTAAATAATGTTATTAATAGTAATGATTTAACCATTTAATCGAACCATCTTGGAATTGAAACTCACATAAATTAAGGTCACCCAATACACTACAATTCATTTAATCGAACCATCTTGGAATTGAAACTAGGGTATTTATCTTTTAAGTACGTGTTTACTTTTCATTTAATCGAACCATCTTGGAATTGAAACTTGAATTGTCGTTATTGGAGATTTTGGTTTTGACTTCATTTAATCGAACCATCTTGGAATTGAAACAAATCTGCCCCGATGCGGACGGATGCGGAGACATGGCATTTAATCGAACCATCTTGGAATTGAAACTAGCTAGTTCCATTGGAAAATCAAAAAATTTCGTAACATTTAATCGAACCATCTTGGAATTGAAACTTATCTGTACCACTTACGAAGGTGAAAAGGTTTTAGCATTTAATCGAACCATCTTGGAATTGAAACAGGGTAATGAGTGATTTACTTACGTTTATAAGTCAGTCATTTAATCGAACCATCTTGGAATTGAAACGGTGTACCGACTAAAGAGTACAGCGACACCTTAACCCATTTAATCGAACCATCTTGGAATTGAAACGGTAGTTTTCCAACTTTTTCATCAACATACTCAACCCCATTTAATCGAACCATCTTGGAATTGAAACTTGCCTCCGCCTCCGCCTCCTTCTAATGATGATGGTCATTTAATCGAACCATCTTGGAATTGAAACAACAGGGGGCAGTGACTTAAATATCTTCATAGAACACATTTAATCGAACCATCTTGGAATTGAAACATGGACATGGCGCACTTATTTAGCCTGCATATGACCATTTAATCGAACCATCTTGGAATTGAAACGCGTTAAAAGCAATTAGCAATATATAAGCCTCCACCCATTTAATCGAACCATCTTGGAATTGAAACGACTTTCAGATGGAAGAAGTTGTAAGGCTTGATATTCATTTAATCGAACCATCTTGGAATTGAAACTGGGCTAAACATATCAAAGGTCGCTACAGTATAGCGCATTTAATCGAACCATCTTGGAATTGAAACTAAAGGAAGGCAATATTCCTCTTTACTAATCTCAACATTTAATCGAACCATCTTGGAATTGAAACGATCATTCTTTACGTCAGATAAAACACCAAAAGCAACATTTAATCGAACCATCTTGGAATTGAAACTTACCTAAAAAATCCCTTTCAGCCATTTTAAAAGTCATTTAATCGAACCATCTTGGAATTGAAACAAAGCTAAAACCGAGTCTAATCAAGATGCTTATAGCCATTTAATCGAACCATCTTGGAATTGAAACTTATATAAAAGAGACTTGCTTATAGAAGATGGATGCATTTAATCGAACCATCTTGGAATTGAAACTTTAGCCAACTAAGACATGTTGAGCTTGATAGGGTTCATTTAATCGAACCATCTTGGAATTGAAACATAAAGATGGTTATTATATTGCACCTTATTATCCATCATTTAATCGAACCATCTTGGAATTGAAACTTATAAGCCCCTAAAGCGATATACACTTTTGTAGATCATTTAATCGAACCATCTTGGAATTGAAACTAGACTTCTGCGATGTCGAAGGTTACAGATATACCACATTTAATCGAACCATCTTGGAATTGAAACGGATATTGGCTACTAAGTTTGCTGCCGTTGCCAATTCATTTAATCGAACCATCTTGGAATTGAAACCTCTTAATACAACATCATCTCCAAGTGGTATCATTCATTTAATCGAACCATCTTGGAATTGAAACACAGCAATGCCTTTGGGGTCTAGTTCTTTTTGTAACATTTAATCGAACCATCTTGGAATTGAAACGCTTGGTTCTTGTATCCACTATATTTAATAGGAGGACATTTAATCGAACCATCTTGGAATTGAAACAAGAACATGAGTCCTTACCTGAATGGATTGTAACCCCATTTAATCGAACCATCTTGGAATTGAAACGAAATTACCTACAATCACGATTTGGATTATGAAGCCCATTTAATCGAACCATCTTGGAATTGAAACGAGGCTCATTTACAACTGTCACTCCGATAGTTGTTGCATTTAATCGAACCATCTTGGAATTGAAACATGATAATGACCATAGATACGATGTGAGAGAGAAATCATTTAATCGAACCATCTTGGAATTGAAACATTACCACCACAAAGACAGCCAACTTCTATTTTGTACATTTAATCGAACCATCTTGGAATTGAAACTTCAAATGATTGAATTTCTTCAAGAAGGTCTGTAACATTTAATCGAACCATCTTAGAATTGAAACTTGGTTGTGAACAGATAGAAAGAATTGTGGAATTTCCATTTAATCGAACCATCTTGGAATTGAAACTAAAGAAGCCCAGTGTCTTCATCTACAAAAATATGTCATTTAATCGAACCATCTTGGAATTGAAACATAGGTAACTTTAGAGGAAGTTGTTTCTTTTATAGACATTTAATCGAACCATCTTGGAATTGAAACATCAATAAATTGCTATCTACTTCTCTTTTAACAAACATTTAATCGAACCATCTTGGAATTGAAACAAGATTCGGGGATTTGCCCAAAGAACGGATCATTCCATTTAATCGAACCATCTTGGAATTGAAACGGAAATGATGACTCACAGAGACTATCTTTCACCTTTCATTTAATCGAACCATCTTGGAATTGAAACAGGATAAAGTACAGCCAAATAAAAATTATTTATTTCATTTAATCGAACCATCTTGGAATTGAAACTATGGTGAACTTGGATTTGGATTAACTACTGTCCAACATTTAATCGAACCATCTTGGAATTGAAACATGTTCTACATTTTCTGTATCAATCTCCATTCCTCGCATTTAATCGAACCATCTTGGAATTGAAACACTTTAGGGGAGATGCAGACAAAATCTAAGCCTTCCATTTAATCGAACCATCTTGGAATTGAAACAGCTATTGAAACGGAGAGAGAGACTGTAAGACGAGTCATTTAATCGAACCATCTTGGAATTGAAACTCAATACCCTCTCTATTTGCTTCTAAAACATCTTTTCATTTAATCGAACCATCTTGGAATTGAAACTAATCCATTGTGCTATCAGATATATGCATACTAGTTACATTTAATCGAACCATCTTGGAATTGAAACTTCACGACATAGATGATAATATAGTAGTTAAGAATGCATTTAATCGAACCATCTTGGAATTGAAACGGGGAATACACAAACCTTTCCCTAATTCTTTTGAGTCATTTAATCGAACCATCTTGGAATTGAAACTTTACAAAACGTTCGTAAGCGTTTTTACGTTCTATACATTTAATCGAACCATCTTGGAATTGAAACTTTGTTACCGATGTCTATACAAATATTATAAACGAAGCATTTAATCGAACCATCTTGGAATTGAAACCCCTAAACGTTTAATTACTTTCTTAGGGTTGAAGTCCATTTAATCGAACCATCTTGGAATTGAAACTTGTTTTATGTTCGTTGCGGTGTCTCTTTTACCGTTCATTTAATCGAACCATCTTGGAATTGAAACGACCTAAAAGAGTATGAAATAAATTAAGAATTTTACATTTAATCGAACCATCTTGGAATTGAAACAGATAAATCTAAAAACCATTTACGTCCAACTTTACCATTTAATCGAACCATCTTGGAATTGAAACTACTACTTTCCGTTGGATTCTTACCAAAACGATTGTCATTTAATCGAACCATCTTGGAATTGAAACACTAATTTAAACAAAAACACCTAACCCTATGCCATACATTTAATCGAACCATCTTGGAATTGAAACACGTTTTGTGCCATGTTTTTAATGTCACCGTACCCGCATTTAATCGAACCATCTTGGAATTGAAACTTTACTTTTAATTTCAACACGTTTACCTAATTGAGTCATTTAATCGAACCATCTTGGAATTGAAACTCTGTTGGTTCACCGCCTAATCTATCAAAAACTATACATTTAATCGAACCATCTTGGAATTGAAACTGTGTGGAATGTGGGGATTACTCAATAGATAGGGTACATTTAATCGAACCATCTTGGAATTGAAACTGTATTGAGTCGGGATTCAATGCTAAAACAGGTTCAGCATTTAATCGAACCATCTTGGAATTGAAACTTTACCCAATTTGGAAGGTAAACACCTAAACCTAACATTTAATCGAACCATCTTGGAATTGAAACAACTTTAACCGTAACACAATTATTATTCGTCGTTTCATTTAATCGAACCATCTTGGAATTGAAACGAAATTACAGGTCGTCACCCTAAATGGAACTTTGAACATTTAATCGAACCATCTTGGAATTGAAACATGGTTATTTTTAGGTTTTTAACATCAGTCTTGTTCCATTTAATCGAACCATCTTGGAATTGAAACACGAAAATCCAATACGGTCTCCTTGTAATTCGCCTTCATTTAATCGAACCATCTTGGAATTGAAACGATTTTTTTAAAATTTTGTCGGGATTTTGCACTGCCATTTAATCGAACCATCTTGGAATTGAAACGCGTATAGAGCTTTGGACAAAGCCGCTGATTTTTCCATTTAATCGAACCATCTTGGAATTGAAACGTGAGATTCAATACAAGGAAACAGAACAGGCATTTTCATTTAATCGAACCATCTTGGAATTGAAACTCTATACCATCATCAAAATCACAATTGCCATCGTCCCATTTAATCGAACCATCTTGGAATTGAAACAAGAACATCTCCTCTTCTTCCCATTCATCCTTGCTCCATTTAATCGAACCATCTTGGAATTGAAACAAGGTTTGTAGTAAGGAATTACATTCTCAACTACAACATTTAATCGAACCATCTTGGAATTGAAACGGCACAATTTCTTTTAAAAGGGACCTTCTCGTAGCCATTTAATCGAACCATCTTGGAATTGAAACGGGGTAAAGGTCGGACCTGCAAGCTCTTTAACCATTCATTTAATCGAACCATCTTGGAATTGAAACGCAGAAGTGTCTATCTCTGTCAGCTTCCCACTCCCCCATTTAATCGAACCATCTTGGAATTGAAACAAGCAATATCTTCTTAGCAGAAGCGATTCTGGCGAACATTTAATCGAACCATCTTGGAATTGAAACCCTTCTGTTTCACGATTAAACACATTGGAAAACTCTCATTTAATCGAACCATCTTGGAATTGAAACTACTTAAACACCTGCGGCCTATACTCGGTTTTGACACATTTAATCGAACCATCTTGGAATTGAAACTAAGCACAACGACAGAGATCCCACTTGATTTCGTTGCATTTAATCGAACCATCTTGGAATTGAAACTCCCTATATCAGTTCCAAAATAGACCCGATAGTAGTCATTTAATCGAACCATCTTGGAATTGAAACTTGCTAACCTATTTATGGCGCAACTGGATAGGTGTCATTTAATCGAACCATCTTGGAATTGAAACTAAAAAGCAAGCACCCTGTAATCTTGGATATTTATTCATTTAATCGAACCATCTTGGAATTGAAACATACTCCTTACAAGATAGCGGACTAAGATTTGCAAACATTTAATCGAACCATCTTGGAACTGAAACGAAGATAGTGTCGTAGCAATATAACACAAAATGACTCATTTAATCGAACCATCTTGGAATTGAAACGCAGATGTAAGAAGTTTTAGTGGCAATTATTCTTACATTTAATCGAACCATCTTGGAATTGAAACATTTCTATTCGGTACAAACCACTTTCTTGGACGCCACATTTAATCGAACCATCTTGGAATTGAAACAGTTCTTTCTTTGAGCCAATCCAAGATGGTACCCCACATTTAATCGAACCATCTTGGAATTGAAACTTTCTTTTCGAGCTTCTTTTATTCGTTGAAGCTTTCCATTTAATCGAACCATCTTGGAATTGAAACCTTTGTTGGTGCAGACGTTATGACGTGGGAAGGTACATTTAATCGAACCATCTTGGAATTGAAACTTGAAATATCCCTTGACCTTTCAAGAATCCTGTCCTCATTTAATCGAACCATCTTGGAATTGAAACATGTATTTGTGGCGAAGTGCCCAAAACAACATGAGACATTTAATCGAACCATCTTGGAATTGAAACTTTGGTACATATAATTTCGCACAAACTTACAATGTTCATTTAATCGAACCATCTTGGAATTGAAACTCACAGACACATCCTTAGATGATTTAAAAGACATTGCATTTAATCGAACCATCTTGGAATTGAAACGTCGATTGGATGCCATGCACAGCTACAGCCTGCCATCATTTAATCGAACCATCTTGGAATTGAAATAAAATAAAGGCAACTACATTGAACATAAAGGACACACATTTAATCGAACCATCTTGGAATTGAAACCAAATTATAGCGGTGTTGCTGTCTTGCATAAAGGCTCATTTAATCGAACCATCTTGGAATTGAAACAAGCAGGAAGGACAAAAGAACATGGCGAAGGTTGTACATTTAATCGAACCATCTTGGAATTGAAACATTACAAGGTTTTCTAATACCTGTTTCTTTTCGTTCAATTTAATCGAACCATCTTGGAATTGAAACTACAACCAAATCCAGCAAACAACCACCGACAACGGACATTTAATCGAACCATCTTGGAATTGAAACAACTCTACCCCCATACTCAAAAAAAAAGAACGAGCTCATTTAATCGAACCATCTTGGAATTGAAACGATTCTATCAAGTCAAAATTGACCAAAAAGTCATCCCATTTAATCGAACCATCTTGGAATTGAAACTAGAGTAGACAAACGCCATTGCCGTATAATCCACAACATTTAATCGAACCATCTTGGAATTGAAACGAACCTACCAACACCAAGAACCGATAACATTAATGACATTTAATCGAACCATCTTGGAATTGAAACAATTATTCCAAGTTAGATATTGGAGTCTATACTTGCATTTAATCGAACCATCTTGGAATTGAAACAAGTATCGTTTGCTGATGTATTCAAGATATGTTCCGCATTTAATCGAACCATCTTGGAATTGAAACCCTGTTGCGCCCAATAGTTGCCCAAAAATAGGTATCATTTAATCGAACCATCTTGGAATTGAAACTTCGTATATTTGGTACAGGTGCAACAGCCACAAAGCATTTAATCGAACCATCTTGGAATTGAAACTAGACAATCCATTCAGTGTAGACATTAAACCAAAAACATTTAATCGAACCATCTTGGAATTGAAACTATTATACAGGTTGTTAATACTAATTTGATGCCTTTCATTTAATCGAACCATCTTGGAATTGAAACCTATTTTTTTGTTATCAATAGTGTCTGCTATGTGCCCATTTAATCGAACCATCTTGGAATTGAAACTTCTATTTGATAGTCTGACATCTTGGTTGTACTTTCATTTAATCGAACCATCTTGGAATTGAAACTCTTGTTACAAGTATAAACCAAAAAAATAACACTTGCATTTAATCGAACCATCTTGGAATTGAAACGTTTATAATCAGCCTGTATAAGCTCTACATATTGCTCATTTAATCGAACCATCTTGGAATTGAAACTTGATAGTTAATCCAGTACCAGATTTAGCTAAATTACATTTAATCGAACCATCTTGGAATTGAAACTCCAAAAGTCGAGAAGTGTGTTTATAGACCTATTACATTTAATCGAACCATCTTGGAATTGAAACATTTTAAGACTTAAATTATTTAAACAAAAACAGAATCATTTAATCGAACCATCTTGGAATTGAAACTAATTCGACTGAATCCAATCATCAAATTTAATTCTCCATTTAATCGAACCATCTTGGAATTGAAACTCTTCTTGTGGAGACGTTCTATGAGTGCTATGCCATACATTTAATCGAACCATCTTGGAATTGAAACGGAGGGAGGGTTCAAGCAATCAAAGGACAACAGGTCATTTAATCGAACCATCTTGGAATTGAAACTTTTCTTTATGACCACATTCGATGCACTCAAATTTACATTTAATCGAACCATCTTGGAATTGAAACTGTATATGTTATGCAGACTTACAAGGATAATCCTTTCATTTAATCGAACCATCTTGGAATTGAAACTTTCTTGCTTCTCCCTTACCTGTTTGCGAAATTTCCATTTAATCGAACCATCTTGGAATTGAAACTTTACTAAGGCTAAAAGGGCTTTGTTTTCATATGGTCATTTAATCGAACCATCTTGGAATTGAAACTTTCAAGGTACGAACAGTATAACCAATTAACAGATGCATTTAATCGAACCATCTTGGAATTGAAACAGTGCCACCCAATTTACAGCGACCTCCGTTGGTGCCCATTTAATCGAACCATCTTGGAATTGAAACGGATAAGTCAGGAGTTGATGGGCAAAGGCTACAAGCATTTAATCGAACCATCTTGGAATTGAAACAAGATTCGGGGATTTGCTCAAAGAACAGACCACTCCATTTAATCGAACCATCTTGGAATTGAAACTTTAATTTAATTGATGATAGCCAAGTAGAATCTTTCATTTAATCGAACCATCTTGGAATTGAAACGGTATAGTTGAAGGCAGGTCACATGCCAGAGATGGACATTTAATCGAACCATCTTGGAATTGAAACTATATTGGCTTTTGCCTTGCCAATGAATAGATTGTACATTTAATCGAACCATCTTGGAATTGAAACACGGCAACAGGAGTCAATGTATTTGAACAGATGCCACATTTAATCGAACCATCTTGGAATTGAAACTATAGGTTGTATATGCTCCTGTAATGTTTCTACTTCCATTTAATCGAACCATCTTGGAATTGAAACATCGAACAATAAAGACACAACCATCCCTGAAGTAAACATTTAATCGAACCATCTTGGAATTGAAACTCTGTAACTGCTAAAGATTTTTCTATATCAATTAAACATTTAATCGAACCATCTTGGAATTGAAACTCGAATGTGGTCATAAAGAAAATGCAGACGTAAACGCATTTAATCGAACCATCTTGGAATTGAAACTTTGTTGTAACACATATAACCTTACCTGTTAGACCACATTTAATCGAACCATCTTGGAATTGAAACGGATTAACCTTAATACAATGACCACCATTAAATTTCATTTAATCGAACCATCTTGGAATTGAAACTTCTCTGTGTGGGCAAGGGTCATCACAGCCACACCCCATTTAATCGAACCATCTTGGAATTGAAACCATTGTTAGCATCAATGAAGTTTATGAAAGTAACGACATTTAATCGAACCATCTTGGAATTGAAACGGAAATGGATATACGCTTTTTACGTTAGCTAAGAATCATTTAATCGAACCATCTTGGAATTGAAACTTTCAAGGTACGAACAGTATAACCAATTAACAGATCATTTAATCGAACCATCTTGGAATTGAAACAAGTTAGCAACCTTATCCGACGGTACGGTAATTGAGCATTTAATCGAACCATCTTGGAATTGAAACTCACATCAAATCTACTCGTTGGTACTCGCTTCTTCACATTTAATCGAACCATCTTGGAATTGAAACATGTCAAGGTGTTTGTTCAATTTAAGGGGAGAAATACATTTAATCGAACCATCTTGGAATTGAAACATCCCATTACAATCAAAATCTTGCACGATTGGGCAGCATTTAATCGAACCATCTTGGAATTGAAACTCAACTGTTTAAAGCCACTCAAAGCCAAAATGATACATTTAATCGAACCATCTTGGAATTGAAACTCAGTTGTTCCCTGAATGTACATCAATGTTACCTTCATTTAATCGAACCATCTTGGAATTGAAACCGAGAAAAGACCAAGCGCAAATTAGCAAAGACCTACATTTAATCGAACCATCTTGGAATTGAAACAAGGAAAAGTTAGGTAGTCAAAATCTGACAGGTAACATTTAATCGAACCATCTTGGAATTGAAACACCCCAATAGCAGGATGCTTTCCAAACGTCCATGTACATTTAATCGAACCATCTTGGAATTGAAACCAAGATTTGCAATTGAGCTTTAAGAATCTTCTTACCATTTAATCGAACCATCTTGGAATTGAAACTGAGCTTGTTCATACACGCCGTTACCAGCAATAATACATTTAATCGAACCATCTTGGAATTGAAACTTTGTAGGTCGGATAGGTTGTTCCAACTTCTACTCACATTTAATCGAACCATCTTGGAATTGAAACGCTATATCTGAGGATGTAGCTGCTTATTTTTATCCTCATTTAATCGAACCATCTTGGAATTGAAACGATGATGAAGGAATCAAAATATAAATTTGAAATGGTCATTTAATCGAACCATCTTGGAATTGAAACTCCTATCAAGGTCGAGCCACTTCCTCCAAAAAGGTCCATTTAATCGAACCATCTTGGAATTGAAACGGTTTGAGTGGATTATCAACATGAACAATGGCTGTACATTTAATCGAACCATCTTGGAATTGAAACTTGTATGTCATGATGCTTTGTTCATACAGCCAAAGCATTTAATCGAACCATCTTGGAATTGAAACGGCTGAACCGACACACAACAACGATTTGTGGGTGCATTTAATCGAACCATCTTGGAATTGAAACGCGTCTTCAAAGAACGGGTCTCCTTTGCGTAACCTACATTTAATCGAACCATCTTGGAATTGAAACATGCGTATTTCTCAGCCGAAGTATGGTCTATTGGCCCATTTAATCGAACCATCTTGGAATTGAAACGGAACAGAAATCACCTTTGAAGTCAAAGTAATAATTCATTTAATCGAACCATCTTGGAATTGAAACACAATAGCCTCCACAGATATTCCATGCTTGTCTTCTCATTTAATCGAACCATCTTGGAATTGAAACATGGATGGGAGTCTACCAATAAAGAGCTTTGTGGTGCATTTAATCGAACCATCTTGGAATTGAAACTATTGTCAAGTCCTGAAATTGGCGCACCAAAAGTACATTTAATCGAACCATCTTGGAATTGAAACATTAAGATTAACGACCTTGTTTCTTTTTATTTTGCCCATTTAATCGAACCATCTTGGAATTGAAACTATTTAGACCCCCCAATGCTGCAATACCTGCGGTCCATTTAATCGAACCATCTTGGAATTGAAACAAGAATAAAGGATGGATTGAGCAAGTAGAAAGTGGACATTTAATCGAACCATCTTGGAATTGAAACTTTGGTACATATAATTTCGCTCAAACTTACCAAGTTCATTTAATCGAACCATCTTGGAATTGAAACAAGTAAAAATGAGGATTTTTTGAAATATATAGAAATCATTTAATCGAACCATCTTGGAATTGAAACAGGCTTATTCCAATTCCAATATCGACTTGGCTATCCATTTAATCGAACCATCTTGGAATTGAAACAAGACAATCAAGACATAGATAAAATCATATCTCAATCATTTAATCGAACCATCTTGGAATTGAAACTTACTTTTTTGTAGGTATTTAAATCTGCCTGCCCAACATTTAATCGAACCATCTTGGAATTGAAACAAAACAAGAGGTTATGGAGTTATTAGAAGTTTATCGCATTTAATCGAACCATCTTGGAATTGAAACTGGCCCAGAAATGAAGTGCTAAATATCTGGATTGTTCATTTAATCGAACCATCTTGGAATTGAAACTGTCCTCTCCTTTTATTACCACAACTCTAAATTTACATTTAATCGAACCATCTTGGAATTGAAACAATCAAAAAGAATTGTTTTTAAATCAATTGATTTTGCATTTAATCGAACCATCTTGGAATTGAAACTAATGTAGCTATGACTACGGCTGTTAGCACTACTGACATTTAATCGAACCATCTTGGAATTGAAACTTTTGTCCTATGAGTCCTTGTAAATTTGACATTATTTCATTTAATCGAACCATCTTGGAATTGAAACACGTCCTTTAAATTTATAAAGAACACTTGTAGGGTGCATTTAATCGAACCATCTTGGAATTGAAACGTTGCTCCTGCCTTACGTTTTGGCTTTTCAGACACCATTTAATCGAACCATCTTGGAATTGAAACTCTTTAGCACCTGCCAATCCAAATAAATAAAATAATCATTTAATCGAACCATCTTGGAATTGAAACTTGGCGCAGGTGGAGGAAGATCCGTATCTCCTAAACATTTAATCGAACCATCTTGGAATTGAAACTTCCAACACAAACGATTGCACCATTCTCAAATGTCATTTAATCGAACCATCTTGGAATTGAAACCTTTGGGCGTGTGTGGAATGTGGCGACTACTCAATAGACATTTAATCGAACCATCTTGGAATTGAAACATCTCCTTTCCCTGTGTAGAGGCATAGGGCTTGATTCATTTAATCGAACCATCTTGGAATTGAAACGACAGAGGACAGCCGTTTTAGTTGGAAGGGCGTAAACATTTAATCGAACCATCTTGGAATTGAAACAAGTGATGGTGATGATGGAAATTCTATTGTTATTACATTTAATCGAACCATCTTGGAATTGAAAATAGCCATTTCCAATGCAAGTGACTACGATTTAAACTCATTTAATCGAACCATCTTGGAATTGAAACCAAACTGCACATAGCCAAATACCTACTACTGATATTCATTTAATCGAACCATCTTGGAATTGAAACATCTCCTTTTTAGCTCCTCCGCATCCCTCTTTTCCCATTTAATCGAACCATCTTGGAATTGAAACTTAACTAAGTCGGCTATGTCTCAAACCAAAGACGCTCATTTAATCGAACCATCTTGGAATTGAAACTTCCTTACACTTTGTTTGCCATTACACAATTCAGCCATTTAATCGAACCATCTTGGAATTGAAACAGTCTACAAGATACGTTAGAGGAAATAACTAAAGCGCATTTAATCGAACCATCTTGGAATTGAAACTTATCACCTACTGCAAGCCTATCTATTACAACATACATTTAATCGAACCATCTTGGAATTGAAACAAGTAAAATAGGCTCTCTAACCCCTCCACTTTTTACATTTAATCGAACCATCTTGGAATTGAAACAATCATGTTTGAAGAAATCCATAATATCATTGTGAACATTTAATCGAACCATCTTGGAATTGAAACTTTGTTGTAGCGTTCCAAACTAAAACTGTACCTGTTCATTTAATCGAACCATCTTGGAATTGAAACTTTAAAGGACGTATTCCTAATGAAAGAACGATTGGCCATTTAATCGAACCATCTTGGAATTGAAACTTTAAAGGACGTATTCCTAATGAAAGAACGATTGGCCATTTAATCGA
>ENA-ORXM01002169-ORXM01002169.1-marine-metagenome-genome-assembly--contig:-NODE-2169-length-23908-cov-4.290462_pt1 | contig 23908 bp, 17 predicted proteins | sample MGYA00237867_ERZ511480 | MGnify/ENA primary metagenome ERZ511480 (study PRJEB26309, sample SAMN06266103) | marine metagenome | isolation source: Algal blade | place: United Kingdom:Sidmouth, United... | reverse complement strand
AAAAGAATTGTACAGATTCCGACAAACCAAAAGAACAGTGCAATGTTATCCGTAAGACTATAATACCGCTTAGCCTCCTCCATGGCACTCCATACAAAAATAGCATTGGTATCTTCCGGATCAACAGTGTGAGTTTCCTGTAAATAAGATTGCAGGTTGTTTTTAAATTTAATTGATTTGGCAACTACCTCTTCAAAATTATCCGAAGGAGGCAAAGTATACGAAAGATTATTCACCCGGTCTCCACCATTAAAAGTACTTTGCGCAGTAGTTACCGGTATGAAGATGCGTTCTTCTTCACGGTCTTCGGTTTCATTGAATATTCCGATTATTTTAAACGGCAAACCCGATATTTTAATGAATTCACCTACGGGGTTCTCTACCTCGGTAAACACATCTTCAGCAATTTTCTTACCAATTATCGCAACCTTAGCCCTAGCGAGCTCATCTTGATGATTTAAGAACCTGCCCGCAAAAATTCTTGCATTTTCAATTAATTGAAATTGTGGAGAAACCCCCTGAACTTGATATACCAATGCCTCATTGCCATAGGTAACCGAAACATCGCGAACAAAAACCCTAGGTGATTTAAACTGAATATCATCTTCTAGTAGCCTAGCCGAGAATTCATAATTTGCATTCGTTAGCTGTATATTTCTACCGGGGTTAAGGCCTTTATACTTTTTTGTAGTAGTTCCCGGCCAAACCCAAACACTGGTTGCAGCATCTTGCTCAAACTCATGAGCAATGCCATTGCGAAAGCCTTCGCCAAAACCTAATAGAATAACGAGGATAAATATTCCTGATGCTACGGATAATCCTGTGAGAAATGTTCGCAATTTATTTTTGCGAATAGTATCAAAGATTTCCTGCCACCTTTCGATGTCTAACATGTAGTTGATTTTGATTGATTGATGAGCACGATTGGGGATATCGTACAACTACAAGACTAGCACGGGGAAGATTTGTTACACTAGAATGCCAAAAAAAATGTTAAACTTCTTCTGGTGACCTGTTTTTCATCTTTTTATAAACAAAATAAAATAATCCTGCTACAAGAATATAAGGCAACGCCATAAGATATACGATGCCATTATTGATACCCTCTGCAGCTTTTACATTCCCGCTACTTTCTAAAGCAGCGCGACACATGGCACATTGCGCCTCCAAAGTCTGGGGCGAAACCAAAACAGCTAAAATCAAAACTATAAATAGGGTCTTTTTCATTCTTATTGATTCAAAAAATAATTTACCTATTACTTTTTTAACTCACGTAATAAGGCGAAATCATAAGGTATACCACAACACCGGTTATGGCTACATATAACCAAATAGGAAATGTAATCTTTGCCCATTTCCTATGGTTTTCAAACTTTTTGAGGTACGCGAAAGCATACGTTTTGAGCACCAAAGGTATAATGATAATCGAAAGGATAATATGTGATACCAAGATAAAGAAATAGATATAGCGCATAATTCCTTCCCCACCGTAACTGGTAGATTCCGAGGTCATATGATATCCTATATACATCACTAAAAACAAGAGGGACAAACCTATACAGCCGGTCATTATATTTTGATGTAATTTCTTCTTACCATTTTTAATCGCCCACACAGCAACAAGTAACAAAACGGCCGTAAGTCCGTTTATAGAAGCATAGATAGGCGGTAGAAAACCAAGTCTTTCTACATTTGGTATTTTCACTCCAAACAATATTGCCACCACTATGGGTACCACTATAGATACAATGGTAATTAACTTGTTAAACTTTTTTTCCTTTGCTAACGTCTCCTCCATCTACTCTGCCAATAATCGTTTAATATCTTCTTTTAAAATTGAAATCTGTTCTTTTTCACCATGATCATTTTCGCCCTGCTTTTCTGTAATAGCTCCACGATAATAGATTATTGGGTTACCAAAATCGTCCGTTCTAGACCTCAGAAAACCTTCTTTATCTACTAAGGCAAATAATCCCGAATGTTCAAAACCACCCGGTGCATCCTCCATTTCCGCGGCAAAAATATTGAATCCATTGTTGGCCAGATCAAAAACTTGCTCTTTGTCTCCGGTCAATAAATGCCAATCCATATCGGTAATACCATATTTTTCGGCATATGCCTTCAAGACACTTGGTGTATCATAATCCGGGGTTATTGAAAAAGAAGCTATTCCAAAATTTTCATCAGCCTTAAATTCGTTTTGGATAGTTACCAAGTTTTCTGTCATTACTGGACAAATAGATGGGCAACTCGTAAAAAAAAATTCAACAACAAATACCTTTCCATTATAATCAGAATTTGAAATGGCCAAGCTGTCTTGATTGATAAAATCAAAAGAAGGAACCTTTTTTTTCTCTCCGTTTAAAGTGATATAGGACAGTGTACTTTTTGCATGTTCAACATTTAACCTATCATTCTGCACAATGGTTCCGCTAGAAATACGGTCAACAATCCTGGGAACGAAAATAATTCCGAAAATCAGTATTATCAATGATACCCAAACATATGTATATTTCTTCATTGCAGTTCGTAAATCAAAAACTGTTATTATTCTTGCCTATCGGCATTATTCTTTTTAAGTGCCAGACGGTATTCCGCCAATATGATTTTTACATCATCTACCATCTTATTGTTTAACTCGGACACGGACGTTGCATCAAAACCATACAAAGTAGCCTCTACCCCATCTTTTGTTCTACCTCTAAGATTTAGCTCTTTATCTATAATAAAGGCATAAGGAGTACTTAAATCATTTTCTAATTGTATATCTGTTTTTAACGAAGAGAAAAAATCCTTGACCTGTTTTTCATCACCAAAAACAAAATTCCACTTTTGCATATCTACTAAATGGCCCAACTCTTTCTTTAATTCCGTTGCTTGTACTTCCGTTCCTTTTGGCATTACCATTACAAACTGAAAATCTTTAAACTGATAAAAACGCTTATAAATTTTTTGATTAAGGTTAAAGGCATTACCATTTTTCTTATCAGGATTATTACCTAACAAACCAACTACGGTAATCTTATTCTTAAAGGTCGCGTTACCTTCCATATCAGTAACATCATTAACACCATTCGTCAAGATAGGAAGCTTGCCAAAGTTATTGACCCCAGAAGCAAAAAAAAGATATGCTACTATAGGTAGAATAAACAAAACAATTAAGACCACATATTTTTTTACTTGCATAGGAAAGGAGTGCGCCGCACCATATTTTCGACAGCTACAAAAATAAAAAAGACGGTTGTGAAACCGTCTTAGTATGCTGTTAATTTATTAAGATAATGTTTCTTAGAAATTCCACTGTATAAAGCCATCTTTATACACATTGTAGATATAGTCCGCTTCAAAGAGAAGAATGAACAATAAATAGGCTACAAGGAAAATTGGTGTCCATACAATTGCTCTTCTTAAAGAATTTTTTTCATCACGTAGATGCATAAAATCCCAAGCAATGTAGTAAGCTTTTACCAAAGTAAGAATAATGAATACCCAGTTTATTAACTTCATTCCCACAAAATAAGAATGCGTTAATGCTCGAGGTTTAGCAATACCTAATGCTACTTCTACTGCTGTTATTAGGGAAAGAAATATAAGTACTCCCCAGATTTTTTGGGTATTGGACTTGAATTTCAACAGTCCTCTAAAAATCTCTAGTTTGTGTCCGTGTGCCATATTATATTAATCTCAAATGCGTTATATGTCGTTTTAAACAGAAAATATAGGTTATACCAAATAGAAGAAGGTAAATACAAATACCCAAACTAAATCTACAAAGTGCCAGTAAAGACCTACCTTTTCAACCATTTCATAATGGCCTCTCTTTTCGTAGGTTCCTAAAATCACATTAAAGAATATGATTATGTTAATAACTACACCAGAGAAAACGTGAAACCCGTGAAAACCTGTTATAAAAAAGAAAAAATCTGCGAATAGACGACTACCATATTCATTACGAATAAGATTAGCGCCTTCAACTACCAACTTACCATCTTTGATTTTCTTTAAGGTCTCCTCTCTATTCAACAAGGTCTTATGACCTTCGTGCTCACCTTCCTGAACTATAGCTTCCGTACGGATAAGAATACTTGGATTGGCCTTAAGCCCCTCCATAACTTCGTTAAAAGAATAGGTTGGTTGATAACCTTCATCAAAAAACCAAATACCATTTTTATTCTCATGTACTGCGCGCTCACTAGGAATAGTCTTAGCAAAATCACGTATAGCCGCTCTTTCCCCAGTTTCAGCATTTACGAATTGTAAAATCCTACCACCTTTAGTCTCAACCGCACCGTAGTCTCCTTTTATAAAAGTTCCCCATTCCCAGGCCTGAGAGCCAACGAAAATAGCACCACCAATAATGGTCAAGAACATATACCAAATAACGGCATTCTTCTTCATCTTATGACCTGCATCTACCGCTAACACCATAGTTACCGAAGACATAATAAGAATGAACGTCATGAAAGCCACATAAATCATTGGGAAATTCCCATGAAAGAAAGGAACGTGGGTAAACACCTCATCCGCGATTGGCCATGTTTCAATAAACTTAAATCTTGAAAAGCCGTAAGCAGCCAAGAAACCCGAGAAAGTTAAAGCATCGGAAACGATAAAGAACCACATCATCATTTTACCATATGATGCTCCTAAGGGGCTATTTCCGCCTCCCCACACGTTTTCTTCCGCCGTACCAGTTGTTACCGTTGAATCCATATATTTTGTAGTATGGTTAGATTTTGCACAAATTTATAGTTTTCTTATGTATCGTGAAAGCACTATACACATGAAAAACCAACTTTATTTAATTTTATTACCCTACGAAGTACATAAATGCCAGTAAATAAACCCATAGCAGGTCTAAAAAATGCCAAAATGTAGCTCCTAGATCTACTCCTAAATATTCTTGAGGGGAATATTTGCCCTTAATCTGATTATAAAGAACCACTAATAACGTAATAATTCCAGCTGCAACGTGCACAATATGCACCATTGCGATTAAAAACACGTAAGATAGCTTAATATTACTTGTTGGCCCTGTAAAATAGTAGCCCGTAGCTATCATTTGGGAAAATCCGTTAAATTGAAATGCAACAAATGCTATACCTAAGCCTAATGTTGCCAATAACCAATTGGTCCCCATTGCCGAGTTCCCACTTTTAATTGCATTCTTGGCCATTATATAAGTTAAACTACTTAGTATGATCAGAGCAGCGCTTATAAAGAAAGAACTAGGCAAATGCAAATCACTGATCCAATCTTCCCTTGAACTACTAACAATATACGCACTGGTCCAACCTGCAAACCCCATAAGAAGGCTTACGATTCCAAACCAGAGCATCATTTTTTTAGCCCGATCGTTCTTTTCTTTCCCCGTTCCTCTAGTTAAATCCATGATTCTATTTAAATAAACTTATCTACTACGTACACCACTTGCATAAGCGTAATGTAACTAACACTTGCCAACATTAGTTTTCTAGCAGTAACATTATCTCTTTTCTCGTATAAAAGAAAAGCGAACACTAACATTACCATTCCCATCAAAAATATGATTACCGCTGCGGGAATAGAAAGTTCCAATCTACCAGTAATACCAAATGCAGGAATTACAGAAATAACCAACATCCAAATAGTATACATTATAATCTGAAGCGCCGTACCCTTATCCTTCTTCCCTGTAGGAAGCATTTTAAAACCTCCTTTTTTATAATCATCGTCCAACATCCAAGCTAATGCCCAGAAATGCGGAAACTGCCAAAAGAACTGTATCATGAATAAAGTACCCGGCTCTATGCCAAACTCATTTGTTGCGGCAACCCACCCTAACATAAAAGGAATTGCCCCAGGAATTGCCCCAACAAACACCGCCAATGGCGTTTTAGTCTTTAAGGGTGTATAACAACTTGTATAGAGAAATATAGAAATTGCTCCGAACATAGCTGTCTTGGGATTCAATATATAAAGTGAGATAATACCCAGAACGGTAAGTAATACAGCAATAGACAATGCTTTATTGACGGATATTCTTCCTGCAGGTATAGGCCTGTTTTGCGTACGTTTCATTAACGCATCCAGATCTTTTTCAATAATCTGATTGTAAGCGTTGGATGCCCCAACCATGCAATATCCACCAAAAGCCAATAGCAAAAGTGAAACAACATCAATCTGATGGGCACCTAACAAATAACCAGCTAAAGAAGAAAAAACCACACTAATTGCTAGTCTAGCTTTAGTAATTTCTTTAAAATCGGCCATTGCCAGTGCCAAAGTAGGAACTGTTGCCATATTCACCGCAGTCTTCATTCATCTTTTTTCGAACGGCAAAGATAGCTTTCAACCTCTATTTCTGCAACCAATTGGTCATCTTTCTATTATGAGCTTTTACGAGCTGATCAATAAAGCAATTACGGTACAACCTGTAACAAAAAAAACCCGCCTAACAAGTAGACGGGTTTTTAATATATTTTTTTGTAGCTAGAGCTTACTGCAACTTAAATGTAATAGGAATACTAAATGGAACCCTTACAGCCCTACCACGTTGCTTACCTGGTGTCATTTTAGGAAGCTTACCAATAATACGAGCAGCTTCTTTCTCTAAGTTTTTATCCGGGCCACGCATTCTAACGTTACCAATGCTACCATCTTTCTGGATAGTAAACATTACACTTACTCTACCCTGAACACCCATTTCTTGGGCTATTTCCGGATATCTGAAGTTCTTACCAATATGCTTCTGCATCATTTTTTGAAAACAAGCTCTTTTATCAGACTCACTTTCGCAACCTGGAAAAATTGGAACATCTTCGATTACCGCAAAAGGTACATCTACATCTTCTACCTCTTCTTCAACAAGAACATCCTCTACTTCGATGATTTCTTCTTCCTGACTGGTTTCCGTAGACTCAATTACAGTTTCTTCTACTTCCTCCTCATCTTCAACAACCTCAATGATTTCAGGTGCTGCTGGTGGCGGTGGCGGTGGTGGCGTTTTAATTTGCTCCGTCATAGGAACCTCTTCGTCCAATTCATCATCAACGTTCATTGAAATATCGTAATCATTGGTCTTGTCATACGTTTTCCACTCCAACGCAGTATACACTAATCCCATTGTAACTGCCAGGCCAATAACAAAATAAAGTCCGCTATTGCGGCCTACATCTGCTTTCGGGTTCTTTTTCGGTTCCATAATTTTGTATTTTAATGTGTGCTAATTTAATTAAATAATTCTTTAACAAGCAACTAATTTCTCCATTTTAACCACCTTTCCGTAGAAAAAATGGATTTTATAAGCAATGATCCCATGATTGCACCCACACTATTTGCCAATGCATCAAAGATATCGCCATGGCGATTTGCCGTTAAAGCGTACTGTAATACCTCAATAACTATACCATAACCAATAGCTCCGAACAATGCTAGTAAAAAGGCTTTGCGCAAAGGCATTGCCCCATTAGTTACCTCTCTAAAAAAAAGTACAGCCAGAAAGGCAGCACCAAAATAAAAAGAAAAGTGTACCACCTTATCAAGATTTGGAATATCTATATCCGCAACATCCGTATCGGAGAAAGAGGCCAGACTCATATAGGTAACGAATATCATCCAACCAAAAAATGCTATCGTATACCTACGGTTTTTAAGCACTAATAAGCGATTTATACGCATCTGCAGACAAAAGGTCGTCTACTTCCGAAGCATCACTAATTTTAATTTTCACCATCCAACCATTTCCATAAGGGTCAGAATTTACGTTTTCAGGAGCATCTTCCAATGCTTCATTAAACTCAATAATTTCACCACTTAAGGGCTGAAACAAATCAGAAACGGTTTTTACCGCTTCAACCGTTCCAAAAACCTCTTCTTTATCCAAAGTCTCATCTACGGTTTCTACTTCAACATAAACAATATCTCCCAATTCACTTTGAGCGAAATCAGTAATACCAACGGTAGCAATATCACCGTCTATTTTAATCCACTCGTGATCCTTTGTATATTTTAATTCTGCAGGTATATTCATGGTCTTATTTTTATGAAAACAAATGTATCGTTTTCTGAAGGAGTATTCAAAAAAACACGACCAAGTTGACAAAGAAATGAGAAAAATTATCCTAATTTAAAATTAACTACTCCTCTACAACTATTTCCTCAATTTCATAAGGCGATAAATTAATTACCGAAATTGTATCTAATAGTGAAACCCGTATTAATAGTAGTCTGCGGAAAGGCTGTTGACACGGCAAACTGGGAGAATGAGTGATCGTAAAAGAACAGAGCATTTAAGTTTTTACTTAGCGCATAATCTGCAGTAAACTTAATGGACAGCAAGTTTTGTCCAGAAGTAATTTGATTATTATCTATATCGAGATTTCTTATAATAGTAATATTATCCCTTAACGTAACATCTGCCTTTAGGTTTAAATCACCTTTTAAACGGGTTTTGTTCCCACCAATGTTCGTAACAAACTTTACATCCTTAAAACGATACCCTAAACCAACCGTATATTCCTTACCGTTCATTTCGGTCATAAGGTTATTATCAAAACTAAGTGCCAAAGTTCTACTGGTTCTCATTTCCGCTAAAATGCTCACTGAGTTTTTCATTTCGAAATCCAAACGAACTAGCGGATTGAACTCATCATTCAACACTACGTTATTTAAAATAAGGTCGGACATTTGGTCACCTGTCTCTGCATCTAAGGTAGATAGTCCATCATTCTTCAACTGTACTTTCTCAAGATTAGTCTGAAATGAGTTGATACTATAGGCAGCACGATACCCGTGGCTCAAAGAAAAACGCTGAAATGTCTTCTTAAACCACTTGTTACGCATAAGACCCGTAAACTTCAAGTTCCAATTAGGAATGGGAATATCACGAAAAGCATCCAAATTTACACGCTTCGCATCCTGACCCGTATACGCAGCAAAGAATGCCGGAAGCAACACTTCTTGTTGTGTTTTCCCATACCCCTCCGGAAACCCTGTATCCGGATTAATAACCGGGGTCTGCCCCCTATCTTCCAACAAACGATTCGCTATAGTAATTCGGTTTTGTTTGAACTGCTCAAATGTTTTTGAATCAAATTCATCACTTTTATTAAAAACCGTACCGATCATAACCGTAGATATACTAAAGTTACCATACTGGTTCCCCAAGAGGTTATTATATTCCAATGAACCATCTGCATTATTACGCACTACGCTGAAATTCTCTTGATAGCTATTTGAGTATTGCCTATCCGCAGATAAATCTATAGTAAGATCCTTAATAGGTTGTGCTGTAGCGGTTATATTAAGCTGCTTGTTCACATTTTCTATATACTGTTCATTGAATTCTCCAAAACCGGTTAACCACCCTTTTCTAGCAGCATCAAAACGTACATCTGCCTGACTACCGAATACAAAACCAACCGAAGGCTTCAATGACCCCACAAAACCAACCGATTGTGTATATCCTGGCAACACCTTACCTCTACTTTCATTATAGTTGACATTTAAACGCTTAACCATAGTTAATACATCTACTGCCGTATTGAAGAGTCCACTACTTTTCTTTTTCGTTTTTTCCTCATCAGATGCCGGGTTTCCTGCTTTATCCTTTCGAATCGGAGTTCGTTTAGCATCCGGTTTGCCACTTCGCTTTTTAAGTCCGATCAAATCGTAGAACTTTTGCATTGTTAGATTGGCCGTAAGATTATGAGTACTGGCATTCTGTACTGTATTAATATCTTCTAATGCCACTTCTCTTAAAGCATCTCCACCACGTTGCCAATCAAAATTACTGGTATAGCTGTATTGCGCATTGATAAAATCCAGCACGGGTATCTTACTAAACGGTAGGTCATAATTCAACTCCAACTGTTGTGCATGTCTATTGGGCTCTCCTAAATCCCAAAAGCCGTCCCAAAGACCTAAAGCATCATTAATTCGTTGATCTTCCTCACCCGTATCAGTCAAATAATCTTCGTAATAATTTCTTACGATATGATTGTTACTGGCCGTCATATTTAAACGTAATGACTTCGTAAGACTATAGTTTACGGCATACTGCCAATTGAACTGGTAATTTCTTTGTTGCAATGTAGGCAACTCTAATTTATCTACTCCCTCTTCCACAACATCTCTAAAACGTTGTTGATTAAACTGTCTATCTATATTGGAATTTACGGAAACACTAGTAGGCAGTAAACTTAAGTTCAGTTCTTTTAGCCATCTCCAATATTGACCTGTAAACAGCGAATCATTTTTAGCAAAGGGTGCCACCTCTACAGGTTTAAAATTATGATTATACACAAAACCTGCAGCAACGTTCTTATCCTCCAAAGAGGCTATTTCAAAATCTCTATGATTGGTTTCATTATATGAATAGTTAAAAGTAAAGTTTTCTACATCATAGAAATTAGCATCTGCCTCTTCACCTCTATCCTTACGGACCCCTATAAAGTTTATACTTGTTCTTTTTGTATAATCTTCTGCCTGCTGCTCAATAGCTTTTGCATCTTCGGGATTATCAGCAGCATCAATTCTGTCCTGTAATTTTAAATCGTCATAAACCGGATCAAATTCCGGAGTTATCATTTGTTCAGATATACCATAGTTAAATGGAAGTTGAATTCCCCATTTATTAGGAAGCAATTGTCCTAGGTTTACATTTGTGACTACATCGTACGAAAGCGCATCTTCACGTGCACGTTCGTTAGGCATCTGATCAATAGCACCAAAACCAGAGGTACTAGTACTACCTGTTGCTGATACGTTTGCAAAATCTGCAAAATTAGCATCTACCGCAGCTAAAGCCGCCCATCCGCCTTCATTATCCAAACCGGCCAAACGTAGTTCATTAAACCAGACCTCTCCTCTTGCGGGAGTCCTACTAACATTTTTCACACCCACCATCATACTACGGATGCTACCCAAAGACGGGTTACCCTGTATACCTATACGCAACCTACCAGGTGTTCTTGCAGAAAGGGGGTCTACCGGTATTACCTCACCCTCTATAACTTCAAAATATCTTATTTGACTAAGGTCACTTCCTGCTATCCAAACCGATTTTACTTTATTAAGGTCAGCTAAGACAATTTCCATTTGGTTATTATCTGGCCAAACTGCTTCTTCGGAACTAGCTCCAAAAGCAGTAAACTCTAATGGTATCTCTAGCTGGTAGAAGTTTTCCGAGAAATCTGTTCCTATTCGAAGGAAACCTATTAAAGGTTGATCAACATCGTAATTATCTGTTTCTAGAATTTTCTCGGCGTGTATGAACATTTTCAATTTCTCATACTGGCGCACATCAATATCAAGACTCTTAAAAACGCCTCGGGAATCTTGTGATTCCAAGTTTTCCACTACCAAGGATAGTGATTGCTCATTCTGTTGAATGATTGTGTTATTATTATTCAGTTGCTCGCGAAGTACCCCTGGTGGAAGCACATAAGGAATTGGCGTTCTACTTTCGTTCTCTTGAATATTTACCGCATTAACATCTAGTGTAGTAGCGTCATCTGAAGTATTAGGGTCATCTATATCTAGAGATTTTGTATACGTTCTCCAATCTCCACGGACTAAATCCAAAGTAGCAAAACGTAAAAGCACATCGCTAGAAAAGCCGGTCATATACATACGTAATGAGCTTATAGAACGAAAATCATTGATACCGCCTACCGCTTCCGTAAAATCGCTCAAAGGAATTTTATACTGAATCCATCTTGTACGCACCGTACTTTCGTTTGGAATTCTATTTCCGGAAAGCACCAGTGAATCACGAATATCCGTTACATATTTGTCATTGATGGTCGTATTAGGCTTAATAGGAATACGGTACTCATAATAACTATTAACCGTGTTCATGGTAAGATCACGATCAATATCCTCTACATCCGGTAGGGTTGTTGAGCCCCTATTATCATTGGTAACCTCAACCGGGGAGTTTCCTTGTGGGTTGTTAAAATTTAAATATCGATTTAATATTCCACCTTCCCGTTGCAAGAAATACTCATAGTTGTCCAAAGCCGGATCCTCAGGGTTATCAGTACCATAAATAGCGGTTTCGGCCGCATCATCTAGACCATCAAAACCAACATCTTGCTGAGAACGACTACCTTCATCTACATCAAAAGCATAAACTAATGCTTGTGTTGCTGGCACAGGTCCCCAAATAGGGTTTTCTGGCTTAATACTACCTTCCCCGTTAATTGGCAATCCGTTTTCATATTGCTTAAGACCATCGGATAAGATATCCTCAGAAATATTACCTAAGTTAAAAACCAACTCACCTTGGCTAGTGGCAGTTCCTTCTAAATAAGGATCCATTACCCAAAATTGTACAAACTCAACATTAGCCTGCTCAAAGTTGGTACTACTCAATGAGCGCATGATACCACCCCACTTATCATTAGGAGCATCCGTATTAAAATTTGCATTGGCATTATATGGGCCTTTTAATTCAGGGTAATAGGCTAAATCCAATGTAGTTTGTTGTCTGGTCTGTCCTTGTGCCTGTTCCACATTGGGAAATACCTCATCTATAAATATTCTTCTTGTGGCGTTGGTAGAAATATCATTATCGCTAATACTAGAAGGTCTTTGGTTGGTGTAGAAAACCGGATCAATTGTATACCAAGCTGTTTTTGCCCTTCCAAAACCTGTTTCCAGTCCCTTTTGGGTAGGCGAATCCAAAAATTCCAATGGTGTACTGGCCAATGCCCAACCAAGTGAAGACCGAATATCGATTAATGCTTGCGCCCCTTCAAAATCATCTAAATAAGTGGTTGTTTCCCCTTGAAAATCGGCATTTTTGGGAGAATTTGGCTTTAACCAAGCTACCTCTCCACGCACCGAAATATTAGACGGTACATCTGTATCAATATTAGGAAGCTTATTTACCAAACGGGTCAAAAATGGGACTTCGGTTGAGAAATTTCCATTAAAACCAAATACCGTATTATTTACGGGCTCTACTCCAAAATTGGACTTTTGCGTTAATGGACGCTCGTTTAAGTTTAACAAAGTGGCGCCTAAAACAAAATTCTTGTTGAACTGATGTTCTACATTTACTCCAGTAAAACGGCGTGTTTGCTGACCGAAAACCGCATTGTTCTCTACTGAAATATTAATAGGCGTATTGGATGCTTCCAAACTAGGATCAAGAATCTGAACTGTACCCGCTTGGTAGTTTACCGTATAATCTATACCTTCTTGTAATTGTCTTCCTCCTGCGGTAACACGCACAGAACCTCTTGGCACATTGAATGCTCCAATAGGAATACCGTTACTTCCCTCTGACTTATATCTACCTTTTAATAAGAACTTATCTTTTTCAGGATTCTGCAATGCAGCTGATTTGGTCAGCTCGTACATATCTCTAAATACGTACTTTTCTTGGTTAGCGTTATAACCCGTTTCCGTATTGTAATCTCCTCCGCCCAAACGCTCAAAAAGATACTCTCCAAACGGCTCGACTTTTGTGAAAATAATTTGTCCATTTTGGGTATCTACCGTTATACCGGGCACAAAATCAAAGAAACCATCACCACCTGGCTGTAAGTCATTGTAGGCATTCAACCTATCAAAATTAAATATCTCCAGAAGTATCCGCTCTTGTAAAGGCTTGCCCCCATCTGTCTGCCCAGGAAAATCCTCTACCGGAGTAATATAGTTTCTTGGCGTTGGATTCGAATACAGAATATTCATTTTAAAATCTTCCTCACTCAACCTAAAAGCGCCCGTAGCATAAATGTTCTTCATCATCAAATCCCAGATAGGATCAGACACGTTGGTAATATTACTTTTCAGTAATTTTAAAACCAGTGTATTGTTGTCAATAATAGGATTGTCAATAGACCCAGAAACCGTAGTTGCATCTAAGCCCCCATTTGCAAATTCACCTACTTGGTACACTTTACCGTTATACGTATATTGAAACGCTACTGCTAAAACCTCGTCATTACTTAAACGCTGGTTTAATGAGATATAACCTAATTGAGAGTTAAATTGAAAATCTCTATTCTGTTCTAATTTTCTAGCATTCTCTAAATAGGCATAATCAAAACCTTGGTTAGGCTGATAACCTGCAATATTAAAAGCCTGTTCTATCGTTGCTACATCTCTTACACTCTGTGTAAGCGCTCCACCCTGACCTATTAAAGCAGGATTATAATCATTGGCGTCGTTACGAGGTAACTGATTAGGCTGACCGGTATTGGTATTAAAGAAAGTTCCTGGCGCATTCTGACCGATCCTAGTTTTTGTTTCACCGGCCAAAAGAGGATCGTATTCCCCCAAATCCTGTATACCAACTATGTTACGAACGTTCAATGTTTGCTGGCTACGGTTCGTAACCCATACTTCTAAACGCGTAATCTGAACTTGACTTCTTATATACGGATAGTCTGCTAAGGCAGCATCATAATTATCTCTAAAGTATTGTGCTAAAAAAAAGTGCTTATCCTCATCATATTGTAAAGCAGAAACCGAGAATTCGTTCACTGTACCACCACCCTGCGCTACAACCGTGTTATTTTGAGATCGTTGCTCAGAAAAGACCGCTGTAACCGTAGTTTTACCAAATTGAAGCTGTGTTTTAACTCCAAAAAGACTTTGCGCCCCTGTTATTAATGAACTATTAAGCGGCATATTTACGTTACCTACTTCTATAGACTGAATAATATCGTCCTCTGTAGGCGTATAATCCAATTTTACAATATTCTGAAAATCAAAAGTTGCCTCTGTATCGTAATTAGCGGTTACTTGCAACCGCTCTCCTATCTTACCCAACATACTTAAACTTATACGTTGATCAAAATCAAAAGAAAGATTGGTCCGGTTTCTTGGAGATAGTGATGGGTTATCGTTTTTCTGCCAGATGACACCTAAATCCATAGCCACGGATCCCTGTGGTATCACCTCTATAGTATTGCCTCCAAAAATTGATTGAAAGAAATTATTGTTTACGTAAAAATTAGGGAGTAAATTTTTTCGAGCTTCTTCGCTGCCTTCTTTTTTACCAGCGTAGGCATCTGCTTTTTCTTTGAAATATCCTTTAATTCCCTCTTGGCGCACCAACTCATAGTACTGATCAGGAGTAAGGATTACAGGGTATCCAATATCAAAATCACCTACCTTTTCAGAATAGATGTACATATTTAGGTTTGGATCGTATTCGTATTTAGAAACAATACTTTCCGGGTTTTCCATTTTGAGCTTACCCAAAGAAAAACCGGTTTTTACGGAATCCACTTCTTGCTCTTCCCTATCTTCATTTTCTGTTTCTTGAGCATACGATATACCGGAGGAAACGAGCAAAAATAAAAATAGGAGTGTAAGCTTAAATGGTGATTTAAGAAATAGTTTGGCCCCTGTTTTCAAACTTGTTATAAATTTTTAAGCGCAAGTTTAATTATGTTCTCTACGCTGAGAGAGGGATCTTGGGTAAGTACTTTATCAACTACCTTTTCGGCTTGTCTTCTTACAAAGCCAAGAACCTCTAAAGCAGATAACGCTTCTTCTTTATTTGTATTGTTCGCGGGTGCGGAAACTTCGCCTATATCGTAAACTTTTAAAATCTTATCGCGAAGGTCTAGAATAACACGTTGGGCCGTTTTGGCTCCTATACCTTTGATAGATTGAATTGTGGGCACGTCTCCGTTAGCAATAGCATCCCTAATTTGGGCCGGTTCTAATGAAGAAAGCATAGTCCTAGCCGTACTTGAACCAATACCTGAAACCGATAACAAAAGACGGAAAATCTCGCGCTCTGATCGCTCTGCGAAACCAAATAAAGTGTGAGAGTCTTCTTTCACCTGAAGATGGGTGAACAAACTGATATTTTCCGAATCCCCAACCTTAGAAAAGGTATTTAAAGAAATATTGACAAAATAGCCAACTCCAGCACATTCTATTACTACAAACGTCGGATTTTTTTCTACAAGCTTTCCTTTAAGGTGAGTAATCATGGTTGGGGCGGTTTTGGTGGATTATTATGTCCGGCCATTACAACCGGACTGTAGTTATGATTTGACCGTTGTTTTGGCCTTTTTTCTTTTTTCTCTTTCCTGGGCATCTATAACAGCAACTGCAGTCATATTAACCATTTCATCTACATTTGCTCCTAATTGAAGAATGTGAACAGACCGTCTAAGACCCACCATAATTGGTCCAATACTATCTGCCTGATTTAATTCTTTCAATAGTTTATAAGTGATGTTTGCGGCTTCCAGATTGGGAAAAATCAAGGTATTCACCTTTCTTCCCGCTAATTTCGAGAACGGAAACTGACTTTGCAACAATTCCTTGTTCAGCGCAAAATCTGTTTGAATTTCACCATCTACGATAAGGGCAGGGTTACTTTCATGTAGAATACGGACCGCCTCTCTTACTTTCTTTGCATGTGCATGATCAGAAGAACCAAAGTTAGCATAAGAAAGTAAAGCCATTACCGGCTCAAAACCAAAGGTTGTGGCAACATTAGCGGCATTTTGGGCTATCTCAGCTATTTCCTCCGCATTAGGATTTATATTAATAGACGTATCGGACAAGAACAAAGGTCCTTTATCTGTAATCATAATATTAACCGTAGAAACTTTCTTAACACCGGAAGCCCTACCTATTACTTCAAGAATTGGTTTTACCACCGTTGGATATGCTCTTGAATATCCAGAAATCATTCCATCCGCATCACCTTCCAGCACCATCATAGCACCAAAATAATTACGCTCGCGCATTCTTATTTTAGCACTGTAGAGGGTTGTGCCATTACGTTTTCTACTTTCCCAGAACTTGGTTGCATAGCGTATATGCTTCTCATCAAATTCTTTGGAAGTAGGATCAACAATTTCAATATCGGCATCAAAATCCAACTCTTTTTTTAACTCTAATATAATTTCTTTATGGCCTAATAAAATGGGTTCCGCAATACCTTCTTCGTAAACGATCTGTGCAGCTTTAAGAACATCTAAATGATCTGCTTCTGCAAAAACAATTCGCTTTTTGTTCATTTTTGCCCGGTTATGCAATAGGCGCACCACTTTATTATCGTTACCTGAACGTTGTAAAAGCTCTTCTTTGTAACGATCCCAATCTGCAATAGGACTTTTAGCCACACCACTTTCCATTGCGGCTTTAGCAACGGCAGGTGGAATCTCGGCAATTAAACGTTGATCAAACGGTTTTGGAATTATGTAGTCCTTACCAAACGTCAACCTTGTTTCGCCATAAGCAATGTTAACTTGCTCCGGAACCGGTTGTTTTGTAAGCTCGGCCAATGCTTTAACAGCAGCCATCTTCATTTCTTCATTAATGGTGGTCGCTCGCACATCTAATGCCCCTCTAAAAATAAAAGGAAATCCTAGTACATTGTTTACCTGGTTAGGATGATCAGAACGTCCAGTAGCCATTATAATATCCTTACGTGTCCTTACTGCCAAATCGTAGTCTACCTCAGGATTAGGATTGGCCATGGCAAACACAATAGGATTTTTAGCCATTGAAACCAGCATTTCTGCTGAAACTATATCCGCTATAGAGAGGCCAACAAAAACATCAGCATCTACCATAGCTTCGGAAAGTGTATCTATTTTTCTATCCGTAGCAAATTCCGCTTTTGAGGAAGACAAGTTTTCGGCATCTTTTCTAATCACCCCTTTACTGTCTAACATGACAATATTTTCAGCTTTTGCCCCAAAAGCTTTATATAATTTGGTACAGGAAACAGCTGCAGCTCCCGCCCCGCTTATTACAATCCGTACTTCTTCTATATTTTTTTCGGATAACTCTAGTGCATTCAATAATGCAGCGGCAGAAATTATTGCCGTACCATGTTGGTCATCATGCATTACTGGGATATCAAGCTCTTCTTTTAGCCTTCTCTCAATTTCAAAAGCCTCTGGGGCCTTTATATCCTCAAGATTAATACCTCCAAAAGTAGGAGCTATCATTTTTACGGTCTGGACAAACTCATCCACATTTTCCGTATTCACCTCAATATCGATTCCATCTATATCCGCAAAAATCTTAAACAACAAACCTTTACCTTCCATCACTGGCTTAGAAGCTTCCGGCCCAATATTACCCAAACCTAAAACAGCAGTACCGTTAGAAATGATAGCTACTAAATTTCCTTTGGAAGTATATTTATAAGCATTTTCCTTATCCTTTGCAATTTCAAGACAAGGTTCTGCCACACCAGGCGAATAGGCCAATGCCAAGTCACGCTGGGTAGAATATGGTTTTGTAGGAACGATTTTTATTTTACCAGGCTGAGGTTTAGCATGATATATCAATGCTTCCCTTCTCAGTTTTTGATTCCCCATAAGATTATTCGGTTTTAAAAAACAAATTTAAGAGTATTCTTCGGATAAGTGAAGCGCGTTCGAAGTATTAATTTCTTATACCCCAATCTATAAACAATATCATCAGTTAGTTTATTCTTACTTCTCCCCTTTAACATTAAGCCGTAATGAAAACACAGCCGCCAGAATAAAAAACACTCCGGCAAAAAGGATGGCATTAATAGAGTTCCCGCCAAGAAGATTTTTAAAAATAGGCCCGAAAGTCAAGGTTTCTATACCCATAGGAATTACGATCATCATATTCAAAATACCCATGTAGACACCTCTTCTGTCTTGCGGAACTATTTTAGATACCATGGTATAAGGTATACCCATCATGGCCGCCCAGCCTACACCAAAAAGAACCATTGGCAACAATACGATAAAAGGATCAGAGATATAGGGGATGGCAAAAAGCGCTAATCCTGTGCCGAACAAACTTGCAGCATAGACTTTTTTACTTCCATATTTGAGTACTATTGGGACCAAAGCTAGCGCGACAACCATTGTCGTAACATTATAAGTCGTACTCATTTTAGCTGATTGAGCTGCCGCTCCGGAAAGATCAAAACCCATGGTATTCATAAACAGGGGCGTAATAAATTGCCAATACACAAATAGGGCATACCACTGAAAAAGGTAAACTACGGAGAGTTTCCACATAAAGGAAGGCATTTCTTTTACCGCTTTTGATATTTCAACAAAAGGCATTTTAAAACGCTCAATAGATGATAACGCTTTGTGGGCCTTGATTTCTTTAAATTCTTCTTCGGACGGCGGAATTTCCGGTGTTTTTAATACTGACCATAAAATTGTGGCTACAGATAAAAATGCTCCAATAAAGAAAGAATAATATAACCATTTTGGAATAGAACCGGCCACATCCACAGCATCTGCCACACTAAACCAATCTTGAAACAAGAAAATAGATGCGTTGGCCAAAACAATACCAGCTCCTACAAATAAACTTTGCATCTGGTAACCAAGACTTAGTTGTTTTTCGGGTAATTTATCGCCTACAAAAGCACGATAAGGTTCCATAGCCATATTATTACCCACATCCAATATCCAAAGTAATCCAACAGCAAACCAAAGGGCGGGACTTAAAGGAAATGCAAACAAACAAAGACTACCGATTATAGCCCCAATTAAGAAGAAGGGTTTACGCCTACCAAAACGGGGCGACCATGTTTTATCCGAAATAGCGCCAATAATAGGCTGTATTACCAAACCCGTTACAGGACCTGCAATATTTAAGATTGGCAACATATCTTCCGATGCTCCTAAAAATAAAAAGACAGGATTGATTGCAGTTTGCTGTAATCCAAAGCTGAATTGAATGCCCAGAAAGCCAACGTTCATGTTGAAAATCTGCCAAAAACTTAAGCTTGGTTTATTTATAAAGTTCATGAGAAGTTGATTTTGGTCTTAAAACTATCTAACAAGATAGCATAATAAATCATCGACAGAAAAGAACTTTACCAGAAAATATGAGAGGGACCGAACTCTAACGTTTTCGATGAAGCCAGAATTATTTCAAGAACTCAATATTCCGCTGTAAACCTGAAAATTTAGTTCTTTTTACAGCTGATTTTTGAAACACTTTTCTAAATACATCTTCCGTAATTTCCTCCCAATCCTTTTTGGACATCGAAAGAAGTTCAGGGTGTGGATTGAACAGGGGTTCTTGGTGAGGTTTTGAAAAACGGTTCCATGGGCACACATCTTGGCACACATCGCATCCAAATGCCCAATCATTAAACCTACCCTCAAACTCAGCAGGAATTTCATTTTTAAGCTCAATAGTGAAATAGGAAATACACTTACTACCGTCAACCACGTACGGCTCAACAATGGCCTCCGTTGGGCAAGCATCTATACAAGCGGTACAATTACCGCAATGATCAGTGACCTTATAATCATATTCCAACTCTAGATCAACAATGAGTTCCGCAATGAAATAGAAGGAACCAACCTGTTGGGTAAGTAAATTGCTGTGTTTTCCTATCCAACCTAATCCGCTTTTAGCTGCCCATGCCTTGTCCAACACAGGGGCCGAATCTACAAAAGCCCTTCCTCCAACTTCACCAATATTTTCGGAGATAAAATCTTGCAACTGACGCAACTTAGATTTGATGACGTGGTGATAATCTTGCCCGTAGGCATATTTAGAAATTTTATAGGTATCACATTGCTGAGTTTCCTCAGGATAGTAATTCAGTAACAAAGAGATAACGGACTTAGCTCCATCTACCAATAAGCGAGGGTCCAAGCGTTTGTCAAAATGATTGGCCATGTACGACATCTCGCCGTGCATGTTATTATTAAGCCATTTTTCTAGGCGAGGTGCTTCTTCCTCTAAAAAATCAGCTTTGGAAATTCCACAGGACAAAAAACCGAGGCGTTTGGCTTCGGTTTTTATAAGTTCGGAATACTTCCCTCTTGATTTCATACTAAAACAACCCAGGTTGCACGCCTCCTTTAAGTTTTCCCAAGTGCTTATAGGCCAAATCCGTAACTTCCCTACCTCTTGGCGTTCGCATAATAAAACCTTGCTGTATTAAAAAAGGTTCATAAACCTCTTCAATAGTCTCCGAACTTTCAGAAACTGCTGTGGCTAAAGTAGTTATACCCACAGGACCTCCCTTAAACTTATCTATAATGGTTGTTAGTATTTTGTTATCCATTTCATCCAACCCATGTGCATCTACATTCAATGCTTTTAGACTGAATTTTGAGATTTCGATATCTATACTACCATTGCCCTTAATTTGAGCAAAATCACGTACTCTTCTTAAAAGAGCATTACAAATTCTAGGGGTACCCCTACTTCTACCGGCAATCTCAATAGCAGCATCTTGTGTAATAGGCACTTTTAAAATCTCGGCACTACGCTCTACAATGGTTGAAAGCAGTTCCGTAGAATAGTATTGCAGTCGACTTTGAATACCAAAACGTGCGCGCATAGGAGCCGTCAGTAGCCCCGAACGAGTTGTTGCTCCAATAAGTGTAAACGGGTTCAAATTTATCTGTACCGAGCGGGCATTTGGACCCGACTCGATCATAATATCAATCTTATAATCCTCCATTGCAGAATAAAGATATTCTTCCACAATAGGACTTAAACGGTGAATCTCATCAATAAAAAGCACATCCCGCTCATCCAAATTTGTAAGTAGACCAGCCAAATCTCCGGGTTTGTCCAGAACCGGACCAGAGGTAATTTTGATTCCCACCCCTAATTCACTTGCCAGAATATGTGCCAAAGTAGTCTTGCCCAAGCCTGGAGGGCCATGAAATAAGGTATGATCCAGTGCCTCTCCTCTTTGATTGGCGGCTTCAACAAAAACCTTTAAATTCTCCAACACCTGCTCTTGCCCGGTAAAGTCATCAAAACTTATGGGACGTAAAGCTCTTTCTATATCAAATTCTTCGGGTGTGAAGTTTTCTCCTTCAGGATCTAAGTACTCATTCATATTAAAACAAAGATAGCAGAAAAAGAAACAAGCCCACTATACTTCATTACCCTAATCTGCCGTTTTCTATATGGCAAAAAGCCGCTCAACCTTGAAGATAATTTTCGTAATTTCATTGCATGCAAGACTCTATTTACTCCTCAGAAATACTTCAGTACATTCCTTTTTATTATGTTATTTGGTCTGACAATTTACTGACCGAATCCGAAATTAACGTTGTTCATAATGCTATTGATGCAGATAAAACGCTGGCAGAACAGAGTAAGAAGCAATTACTTGCATGGTTAGACACCAACAATCCGCCAGCTGATGTAGAGCTAAAAAAATGGAAACAAACCATTTCAAACTCAGCCGTGAATCTAATAGAAAGTGAAACCTACCCCCTTACCACTTTCAGTAAGAAGGTCGTATGTCACTATAAAGACGAATGCCCGTTTAACGAACAACTGAAGCATATTGAAATACAATTGGGCATTCAACCAAATCACTACAATCACCTTTTTGATGTGGAAGTATCGCATGAAGCTACATCGGACTTTTATAATGCCACAGAAATTGACTGTATTTTAAAGGGTAAGCATGCAAAGGTGGTAGATAATTTCAGAGAAATACTTGCAGACCCAATTTTTAAATGGGATATATACCGAGACAAAGAAGAGTTTAGAAAAGTGGTTCTAAACCAAGTCAAATTTCTGGCGGATAAAGGTTATGGAGCCATGGCATATCCAGAAGAATACGGAGGAACCAATGACATGGAAGGCTATGCCTATATGTTCGAAAATATGATGTATGCAGATGGCAGTCTATCTATAAAATTCGGAGTTCAATTTGGACTTTTTGGAGGGAGCATACAAAAATTAGGAACTAAAAAACATCATGACCAATATTTAGGTGCAACAGGAAAAACGGAGCTTTTAGGATGTTTTGCTATGACCGAAACTGGCCACGGCTCCAATGTTCGTGGCATAAAAACTACGGCAACCTATAACAACAAGACAGATCAAATTATTATTCATACCCCTGGTAAGAACGATAACAAGGAATATATTGGCAATGCATTACACTCCAAGATGGCCTCCGTATTTGCCCAACTTATTGTAAATGGAAAAAATGAAGGCGTACATGCTATACTTGTTCCCCTTAGAAACGAGAAACACGAACTTTTACCAGGCGTAGTTATTGAAGATAATGGTTATAAATTGGGCCTAAATGGTGTTGATAATGGTAAAATATGGTTTGACCAAGTTGCCGTACCTAGAGAGAATCTACTTAATAAATATGGAGACATCAGAGAAAATGGCTCCTATTATTCTGATATTAAAAACCCGAACAAGCGCTTTTTTACTATGCTTGGCACTTTAGTTGGCGGAAGGATTTGTGTTGCCCGAGCAGGTTTAGGAGGTGCCAAATTTGCTTTAACCGTGGCTATTAAACATGCGCTTAAACGTAGACAGTTTAATGACAGCATTAAAATTCAGGAAGATCTGTTGATGGATTATCCAACACATCAGCTACGTCTTACGCCTTTGGTAGCTAGCGCCTATGTCTACCACATAACTTTGGACAATATGATGACGCAGTATTGCGACACATCTCAGCCAGACAAGCGAAAAGTAGAAACCCAAGTAGCAGGATTAAAATCTATCATTACCTGGTACGCAAATGAAACCATTCAAGAATGCAGGGAAGCATGTGGCGGAAAAGGTTATCTAATAGAAAACAGAATTGCGGATTTAAAAGGTGATGTAGACATCTTTACCACATTTGAAGGAGATAATACCGTACTTCTGCTATTAGCTGCAAAAGGGGTTTTATCCGACTTTAAATCAGAATTCAATAGCGCAGGGTTTTCTGCCGTATTGAAAATACTGGGTATACAAATAAGTGATAAATTAACAACTATTAACCCTGTTTACACGAACAAGGTAGACAAAGACCATTTATATAATCCAAAGTTCCACAAGCACGCTTTTGACTATCGTACGAGACGCTTAACTTATTCCTTAGCTATGCGCATTAGGGATTACATTAAAAAAGGAGTTCCCTCATACCAAGCTTTTCTAAAAGTTCAAAGTCACTTAGTTGCTTTAGGGAAAGCATATAGCAATGAACTGG
>ENA-ORXM01002167-ORXM01002167.1-marine-metagenome-genome-assembly--contig:-NODE-2167-length-23911-cov-4.390241_pt1 | contig 23911 bp, 25 predicted proteins | sample MGYA00237867_ERZ511480 | MGnify/ENA primary metagenome ERZ511480 (study PRJEB26309, sample SAMN06266103) | marine metagenome | isolation source: Algal blade | place: United Kingdom:Sidmouth, United... | reverse complement strand
AAAAAGAGGAAGTGAAGTTAGAAACTACGACTGAAGTTGCACGTTTATATAAATTCAAAAATTCAAAAATCAAAAAAGCTTTGTCTTTCACTACAAAAAGAAATAAATCAAAAATGGCTTAATCGTAAAAAGCAGTTTGTTTAATGATCACTATTTATCATTCGCTCTAGCTATTGACTAATTTTAAATATCTTTTTTAGAAAGAAAAGAAAACTCTCGTTCTAGCTCACGTTTTAAATAGCGAATGCTTCTTCGCATTACCAGATAAGGTACTCCAATCATGAACGTCGCATGAAACAACAAAAATGGAATTGCTGCAAAACTAAATTCTCCTTCAATTGAATTAGAGAAAATTAAGGATATAAAGAGTATGATGTAAAAAAACGGAACAAACAATAAGAATGGTACCATTACTCCTCTAAACCCATTTATCTCTGTTTCTATAATTAATAATTCCTGTTGCTGTTTGAATTCGCCACTAGCTAGGGCTATATTAAAACGCATATCAAAGAGTTGCTTTTTTCTTCGAATCTTAAAACTATGAGCATCTACTTGGCCTTTATACAAGTTTTTGCTTGAGGAAAATATATCAAGAATATCAAATAAATAGCCCATATTGGTTTTATCAACGATGCTATTCAGTTTCTTCTCAAAATCAGATTGATTCATTTCAATCTGTACGCTAAGGTCTTGTACTAACTTTATTTTTCTTAAAAAGTCTTTCACATAATATAGGTCATAAAATACCAGTAATTGTTACGCTTTTTAAAGCTAAATTTTTGCCTTGTTTACTTGAATATAGTTCATGATTTGGTACTTAAAATTCAAGAATTAACCGATTAAACTCAAATTCAATCGATAAGCGAATCAGCGCATGTAAAACACTTGTCGAACTTTTTTTACTTTTCATCTGATTTTTCGTAAAGCACCGAAAAACGGGGTGTTTCAGCGGTTTCAAACCCATGAAAACAGTACTCTGAGGTTATATTTATGTAACCCAAATTACTGTTATGAAATCTATTTTAACTCTTCTTTTAGTCATTTTTTGTGGTTTTGCTTCATTGGCAAACACTACGGACGAAACTGAATTAAACAACCCTAAAATTGAAAATTATGATGAAATTAAATTTGCTAAAATGGGCGTTGTTTTGGATACTGGCATTATTGTTGTTACCAAGTATAATGAGGTTGAAAAATTACGTAAACACGATGTTACCCGTTTATACAAATTCAAAAACTCGAGAATAAAAAAAGCATTGGCTTTTAGAACTAAAAGAAATAGAACAAGACAAGCTTAAGGTATTTTAACCGTTAGTTTTTTGTAATACATCTAAGAATTTATTGTTTAACTAAAATACTTGTATTTCAACGGTTTACTAAGGTTTTTAGACATTAGCTACGTATCTTTAAAGAACGATACAACAAGTGATAAAAGGTAATTTTAATACTAAATTTAAATTATAGGGGCTATAGCACTTGCATAAAATAAATGCAAATGATTAAATGGGCTTTTCTTAAATGGGTATTATTCTGGATACTAGCAGTAGCGGTTTTAGCTTTAATTTTAAAGGTAAAACGTTGGAGTAAATAAAAAAGTTTAAAAACGCTAAATATATATATATTGGCACAGTAATTGAAAGTATATTTATAGTTACTACAAATGGTAGCAAATTAATAAAAAAGATATGATAGAACTTCTAATAGTAATTTCGGTAGTATTTGTAGGGTCATTAATTTTTAATTACAGAGAAAAAAGAGCGGCTTTACGCCCAATAAAAGTTCCTCTAGAGAAGAAAAAATAAGTTTATACAACAGGATGTAGTTGTTGTCCTATTTCTTGGAACTTAATGATATAGTTAGTTCCTTTTTTAGAAATATCTCTTATAACAGAACCTTTTAGTTGCCTTGTTAGGCTGTATATTAATTTTAATCCTAAAGACTTTGAGTTTTTATGGTTTACAGTTTCTGGAAAACCAACTCCATTATCTCCTATTATTAATACATATTCTTTATGAAGCTCTTTCTTAATAGCTATATGTATTTCTCCTTCAGAATCGTCTACAATACCATATTTTAAGGCGTTTGTAATAGTTTCATTTATTAATAATCCTAAAGGTATAGCAGTATCTATCCCTAATTTAATATCTGGAATATCTATAGTAAGTTTTACTTTGTTTTCTATCCCTTTTATAGATTTTATTAAATACTGACTTAGTTCTTGTACATAGGTTTTATACTCTATTTTAGAAAGGTCATTATGCATATAAAGCATTTCATGTATCATAGACATGGATATTACTCTATTCTGAGTACCTTTAAGTAATGTTTGTAGTTCTTTTTCCTCCATGTTTCTAGATTGCATGCTAAGCAGACTAGATACAGTTTGTAGGTTGTTTTTTACTCTATGATGAATTTCTTTTAATAGGGTTTCTTTTTCTAATAGTTTTTTAGATAAAGTATTATTACTACAAATAAGACTGCTATTTGACAGTGTTATTCTTTTCTTTAGAAGAAAAGAATTTATGAAAATTAGAATCCCGAAAATTAAAAATGCTATTGCTACGAATAAGTTTATATTAAATACAAAATAACATACTCCAGCAAATAATATTGCAACTAGTGAAGAAACATAATTGACTATTAAAAAAAAGTTAGTTTTTTAACAATGTTATCTAAATGTTAAGATTTTAGATTTAAAAATTTTAAATTTTAACACACTGAATATCAATAAGATATTTGTATAAATTTTTAATGAATTTTTTTTGTGATTTTTTATATATTTTGTGATAAATCGTTCAAAATTTCTCAAAAACACCCAATCCAAAAAGCGCGAAATCATATTTTACAGGATCATTAGCATCCAGCTTTCGAAGATTCTTATCCAATTCGACCACGGCCTTGGCATCGTTTTGTTTACGTTTAAGTAGTCGAAGCTTTCGGGCTACATTGCCGGAGTGCACGTCGAGCGGACAAGATAATTGACTTGGGCGAATACTTTTCCATAGTCCGAAATCGACTTCGGTGCTGCTGTCGCGTACCATCCACCGCAAAAACATATTAATGCGTTTTGCAGCGGAGCCTTTCAACGGGTCGCTGATATGTTTGGTGACGCGCTTAGGATGGGGGAGTTCAAAAAAGCTTTGCTTAAATAATGAAATCGATGCCTGAAGGGAATGTTTATCCGCATTTTTGGCAAATAAGCTTTCAAGCCCACCCTCTTTTTGATAAATATGTTTTAATCCAGTCACAAAATACGCAAGGTCCTCCCCATTAAAGGTACGGTGCACGAAGGTAGACAGTTTGTCAAGGTCACTATCGGTATGGTTACTGACAAAATCATGCGGTGCGTTGTCGAGTATTTGCATCAAACGAGATGCGTTGTTGATAATACTTTTTCGGTTGCCCCAAGCAATGGTGGCGGTCAAAAATGCGCTGATTTCGATATCTTCTTTCTTCGAAAAGCGATGTGGTATCTGTATAGGATCCGTTTCCAAGAACTTTGGGTGCTCGTATTGCAGTACTTTGGCATCCAAAAAATCTTTGAGCTCGGAGCGATTCATTTTTAGGGAATTTTGAAACTTAATTCACACTATTAAATAGCTTATTTATAATGATTTATAGGGAGTTATCCAAACCTTTACCTCTTACTTGATCCAATATTAAACAACCACTTCCTTGTTCACGATTTGGCCGTCGACCATCGTCAATTTACGGTCAGCCATATCGGCCAATTGTTCGTTGTGGGTAACGATGACAAAGGTCTGCCCGAATTCTTCGCGCAGTTCGAAAAAGAGTTGATGAAGGTTGTCCGCACTTTCGGAATCCAAGTTTCCGCTGGGTTCGTCTGCGAAAATAATCGATGGATCGTTGACCAAGGCCCTTGCAACAGCGACGCGTTGTTGTTCCCCACCCGAAAGCTCGCTTGGTTTATGGTCGTAACGTTCCGAAAGTCCTAAAAAATCCAAAAGTTGTTTGGCTTTTTTTTCCGCCTGTAGCTTCGGTGTGTTTTTGATGAACGCAGGAATACAAACATTTTCTAAAGCGGTAAATTCCGGCAGCAATTGGTGAAACTGAAAGATAAAGCCGATATTTTCGTTGCGAAATTTGGCCAGCTGTTTGTCGGAAAGCTTTGTCATGTCCGTGTTGTTAATAATTAACTCACTATCAGCAGGATTAGATTGTACGTCTAAGGTGCCCAATATTTGCAAGAGTGTAGTCTTTCCGGCACCGGATGCCCCAACAACGGAGATAATCTCCCCTTTTTGTATATGTAGGTCAACGCCCTTTAGTACTTGTAAATCTCCATAAAATTTCTGGATATTTTTGGTCTTTATCATGCGATGTCCTTTTTAAAAGCGGCGCTTATAGGCAAAAGTAAGGAAATTTGAAGTTTACCGTACAAAGCTTTAATTTGCCGACTTGATTGTCTGCGAAATCCAACTTTATGTTGTATTTTTGTTTAATATTTAAGAGAAAAGAATAAACAAAATTTATTTAAAATATGGCCCCCTATCAAAATTTAGAGGAGTATAATTTAGAAGTCACTACTGAGGTAAAGGAACGTTTTTCAAAAATTATTGACGAGATAGGGGAGGATGTTTCTCGTGAAGGATTGTTAAAAACTCCTGAAAGAGCTGCAAAAGCAATGCTATTTTTAACACAGGGATACAAGCAAGATGCGGAGGAAATATTGAAAAGTGCCATGTTTAAGGAAGACTATGATGACATGGTCATCATTAAGGATATTGAGCTGTATTCCCTTTGTGAGCATCATATGCTACCTTTTTTCGGGAAGGCGCATGTGGCCTATATTCCAAACGGACATATCGTCGGCCTGAGCAAAATACCGCGTGTCATCGATGTTTTTGCGAGGAGGTTGCAGGTGCAAGAGCGACTGACCCATGATATTTTGGAGTGTATCAATAACACTTTAAAGCCAAAGGGTGTAGCGGTTGTCATCGAAGCTTCCCATATGTGTATGATGATGCGCGGGGTACAGAAGCAGAATTCCGTTACAACAACATCAGGATTTAGGGGCCAGTTCGAAAAAATAGAAACCCGTAATGAGTTTTTGAAGTTGATCAGTTCCGACTTGTCTTAAGTAAGCTCAAATACAAATACAAATACAAATACAAATACAAATACAAATACAAATACAAATACAAAGGCAAGCTCAATCTTTAAAAAGGGGTTTAAAAGTTTAGTTTTTTTGATTACTGATTACTGATTACTGGATACCACTCCTGCCAGCTGAGCACTTCCATCCTCAAATAAGTACCTTCTTTGGCATTCTTATTGCTTTATCAATGGAGAATCGCTAACTTTTCGTTATGTCAGAAAAACAGGATAGTAAATATAAAAAGCTCTTTATGGGTTTGCTTTTTGACGCTATCGGAATGCTCTCTTTCGCCGTACCTTTTATAGGCGACTTTTCCGATATTATTTGGGCGCCCTTGGCGGGTTGGCTTATGACCAGAATGTATAAGGGCAAAATCGGTCAGGGCGCTGGTATCCTTACCTTTATAGAAGAAATCATTCCCGGCTTAGACGTTATTCCAACTTTTACGTTAATGTGGTTATATACCTATGTTTTTAAAGGGTCGGCAACCAAGAAAACAATGGAGGTATAAGGTGCTAGGTTCAAGAAAATCGTATACGATTTAAAAAATCAATGAAAACCTATAGTAAGCCTCTAGGCATGTCATTTCGAGCAAAGCGAAGCAATTGATCATCTACTGATTACTTCCCACAGCTACATTCGAAAGATTGTCCAATGCCCCGGTAATGGTTTCCAGTACCCCTTCACTATCGGTCAACCCATGACGTTTTACGAAAAAGGCAGGGTCGTTGTAGGAAACATATGTCACTTCATCATCGTCCGTCCAGATCAGCATTTTCTGCGGTAAGTCTAATGCTATGGTTTGTTCATCTTGCATCAAAGGTGTTCCTAAATTAGGATTTCCAAAAATAATGATGCGTGTCGGGTTGAGTTCTAAATCGACGTTGGCTGCATTGGCTTGATGGTCCAATTCGGCAATGATTTTCAGGTTTTCATTGTTTTCAATGGCCATACGCAAGCGATTATATGCTGTAGTCGCGTCGCCATTAACCATTTTGGTAATAACGCCTTCCCCAAGGCTAACTTCATTAGTGCTAGCTTCTGTCAATGTCGTTTGCCCAACATTTTGTAAAAAATTTGATAGGGCCGCCTGTATGGTGGAAAGTGTTTCCACATTTTCTACGTCATGGCGAGCGGCCAAATAACGACTATTGTTAAAACCCAGGTAAACTTCTTCATTATCATTTTCCAAGACCACTATTTTTTGAGGCAAGTCGAGACCGGCCAACTGATTGGCTTGCATCAAAGGTGTACCAAGGTTTGGATTTCCAAAAAAGATAATCCTCGTGGGGTCCAGCGTGAGGCCTGCGGATTCCGCATTGGCCATATGATCGACTTCGGCGACGATTGTTATATTAGGGTTGGCATCGATGGCTGATTTAAGGGCCGTATACGTATCTTCAAAAGTTGAACTACTTTGGGTGACATCCATTCCAATCGCTTCGGGCAGGTTCTGCTCCCCTGGGGTTGGGGTATCATCTTCTTTGTCATCGTCGGTACAGGCCAAAATAAATATTGATAAAGCGAGGCCAAGTAATTTCATTTTCATAGTAGTGCTTTTTATTTGTACTATAAATACGAAGAAGTACGGTCATTAGATGCGCTTAAACCTATTTTTTTATTCAGTAGGTGTTTGATTTGAATGTATAGCTTTGCTAACCTGGTTCAATAATAGTCTCCTACAACTAAAGGTGGATTCAACCTAAATTGTTCTAACTTTACAATGGAATACAACAAATTATGAAGCGACGTAAATTTGTAAAGGGTAGTGGGCTGGCACTATTTACTGGCCTAATCGGTGCCGAAATCGTATACGGTTTGAAAATGCCGGTAGACTATATGCCCGTGGCATTACAAGACCCCGACCCTTTCAAAATGTTCAATATAGCTACAGAAATGGTAGTATTGAACGATAGACCATGGAATATTGAAGCACAAGCGCATTTGTTAGACGATATGGTCACCCCGAACAAAAGCATGTTTATTCGTAACAATGGCCTTATTCCTCAGGATATCGATGCCAAAACATGGACTTTGACTATTGATGGGGAATCAGTAAAGTCTAAAAAATCGTATACGATTCAAGAATTGAAATCCAAGTTTAGAAAGCATACCTATCAGCTCACGTTGGAGTGCGGGGGCAACGGACGAAGTGAATTCGACCCTCCTGCCAAGGGAAACCAATGGACTATCGGGGCCGTTTCTTGTGCCGAATGGTCAGGAATACGTTTACGTGACGTTCTTGACGATGCCGGTATTAAAGATGATGCTGTCTATATTGGCTACCATTCCGCAGATATGCATTTAAGCCGAAATCCCGATAAAGAACCGATATCGCGTGGAGCTCCGATGGCCAAGGCATTACAAGACGAAACTTTATTGGCCTTTGAAATGAACGGGGAAGATATTCCACTCGCACATGGGTATCCGTTGCGCTTGGTTGCAGGAGGTTGGCCCGCATCGGTTTCCGGAAAATGGGTGCAGCGTATCAGTATTCGAAATAAAGTGCATGACGGTACAAAAATGGGTGGGAGTTCTTATCGTGTGCCCTGCACATCGGTAGCTCCCGGAGAAAAAGTGACCGATGAAGATATGTGTATTATTGAATCTATGCCCGTTAAATCCTTGATTACCTACCCTAAATCGGGGGCTATGTTCCCCAAGGGCAAAAAGCTAAATATACGCGGACATGCGTGGGCAGGTGAACTTGAAGTGGAAAAAATGGAATACTCCATCGATTTTGGTGCCACTTGGAAAAGCTGCCCCGTTGAAAGACCTCTAAACCGGTTGGCTTGGCAACATTTCTCTGCTACAATTGATTTCCCTAAGAAAGGATACTATGAAGTCTGGTCAAGGGCCACAGACTCCAAGGGGGTTTCCCAACCGATGCTTTTGCCCGGATGGAACCCTAAAGGATATTTGAACAATGCCTGCCATCGAATCGCAGTAAAAGTCGTCTAAGTGGAAAAACACGAAATATCGCCGAAAAATTCAAGAAAAGCCTACCGTTTTCTGATTATTGTCTGCACGTTGGCCATCATAGCTTCAATTCTTATTTTTTATAGAAACGAGGATATGCCCCAAGGGGAGTCATATACAGAAATTTCGGAAGACGATCCGAACCGTATCGAGAATGGGGTACATCTGCGAACCGGTCTTGTAGAAGCTCCCGGGCTTACTGAAACTGTAAACAATTGTACCACATGCCATTCTGCCAAGTTGGTAGTGCAAAACCGCATGAGCGCAGCGCGTTGGCATGCGACCATCCGCTGGATGCAGGAAACCCAAAATTTGTGGGATTTGGGTGAAAATGAAGAAATTATTGTAAACTATTTGGCGACGAACTATCCACCAGAGGAAAAAGGCAGACGATCGGTTTTAAAAGATATTGATTGGTACCAGCTTAAGGATTGATTGATTTTTACGACTTTATATTTGTTTTATAGCGAAGAGTTTTGGAAAAATATTTCGACGCATTTGTAAACTCCTTTTTAGGAACAATCGATTGGACTTGGAAATCCATACTGTTCGAGGTGCCTTGGTATACCAATTTCTTTTGGGGTGTCGTGGCGATATCTTTGTTCGTTTGGATTTTGGAAATTCTGTTTCCATGGCGAAAGGAGCAAGCGATTTTTAGGAAGGATTATTGGCTCGACGTATTTTATATCTTCTTTAATTTTTTCATCTTCGCCATAGCCATAAGTGGATTTTATAAGATTCTGGAAATAATATTTTTAGATGTTGGTATTTCTATAGATAGTTTATCTCTTCTAAGCATGGATAACCTTCCAATGTGGGGTCAACTTCTACTATTTTTTGTCGTTCTTGATTTTGTACAATGGTTGACGCATATTCTATTGCATAGGTTCAAATTTTTATGGCAATTCCATAAAATTCATCACAGTGTGAAAGAGATGGGTTTTGCGGCACATATGCGCTACCATTGGATGGAAAACATATTGTACAAGCCTTTAAAAACCTTTGGGGTGATGCTTTTGGGCGGTTTTGAGCCCGAACAAGCGTATATCGTACATTTCGCAGCTATAGCAATAGGTCATTTCAACCACGCGAACATAAAGATAACCTGGGGGCCTTTAAAGTATTTGTTGAATAACCCTGTTATGCACCTCTATCACCACGCATATGCCTTGCCCAAGGGAAAGTTCGGGGTCAACTTCGGTATCAGCCTTAGCGTTTGGGACTATATCTTTAAAACCCATTATATTCCCGAGGATAGCGGAAAGATACCTCTGGGCTTTAAAGAAGATGCTAAAGTGCCCACTAACTTCATAGGCCAATTTAAATTCGGATTCGGAAAGCCGAAACAAAGCAGTGCTCAAAAAAGTAAGCAAAGTTAACCCCGATACTTGCCTTATTCTACGGTAACATTGAAGGTCTGGGCAATATCGGTCTCTCCACCTGCATCGGTTAAAGTACCATCGTTCGGCTTTTTAGGCTGATGTCGCAGAGTAACCGTCAATGAACCGTCACCGGCCATACCCGTAGTTAAGGTAAAGGAAAGGCCAATCGGATTACCATCTCCATCAGTATCTGAATATGATGTCTCTGTCAGAGCCCCGCTAACAGTAAAGAAGAACTGGTGTTCATCATCTTCTTCTTCAATTTCTTCGGTTACATTTTCGGCGGGAGACTCCGTTTCGTTCAAGAGTGCAATACTACCTGTGTAGGCCGTCTCTGCCGATAAATTTCCAGAGATGGTGATTTCTGGAGCATTCGGGCCGTCGCCATCCAAATCCTTTGACTGTAGGGTGATATTTCCGTTACCGCCTGTTTCTGTCAGTGTAACTGTCATTGTTGTTATGGTTTCTTCTTCCTCTACAGGCTCCGGATTATCTCCGTCGTCGTCGGAGCAGGCCAAAAAGAATAGACTAAAGCAAACCAAAAGACTTGTACTTAAAGGTTTCAGGAAATTTGAATTTTTTAAAACATTTTTTTTCATCGTTTTTATATTTAGAAGTTAATAATTAAGTTTTAAGCGAATTGAAAGATTCCTTCCGAGATCATCGGCGTAATAACGTAGCCGGTTCAGATAGTCACGGAAAGAGCGATTTAAAATATTGTTGACAGTAAGGCCAATAGAAAGAACATTCTTTGTATTTAAAGGCAGCTTGATGGAACCATCGATACCGATTAGGTGGTAGGCGCTCGGTGGTGTATTAATGTCTAAAAGCACTTCTTGGCCCTGTTCGGGGGAGAACACCATTATGTTGGACAGAAATTCGTTTTGGCGGAACACATACTGACTTTCCAAACTGATTTTCAGGTCTTTAAGGGCCGGATTTCCATAGGATATCGAATTTCGAAGATTTGCTGCGGGAATGTTGATGAGGGGTATTTCCAATTCCGTATCCTTTCCTTTTACAATTGAAAAAGTATGATTCGTACGCCAGTTTTTAGTCCACTGCCAATAGAGATTTGCATCAACGCCTAGAAGCCTTGCTGTTGTCTGGCGATAAGCCCAGACCGGAAACGCGCCACGTATATTGAACTCGACACCTGTCGGTTCCAAAATGATAAAATCATTGATGAAATTAGCGTAGGGGGAAAGGTTGTATCCCCATCTATTCCCTTCTTTATCAAGAGATAAAGAAACTTTGTGTGAAGTCTCACTTTTATTGCGTAAATCGCCAAGTTCGATTCTTGCCGCCGAATGGTGCAAACCATCACTAAAGAGCTCAGAGGGATTGGGCGCCCGTTGTGCCAATGCATAATTGAATCGGAACTCGGTATCGGAATCTATTTCGTATTGCAGCCCCAGTGTTCCTGAAAAGTTATGGAAAGTAAACTCTGGATTGGTCAGCAGTTGTGTTCCTAAATCTTCGATAACCAAATCCGAAAAGTCCAAATCGTACTCCCGCTCTTCCCATCGGGACGTGCGATAGAACTTTTTGGCATCGATTCGGTTGAAATCATAACGTACGCCTGCATCTACTAATAGCTTTTCTGAAAATGTATATTCGCCGGTAACAAAGGCACCGAAATCGTATCTGTCATAATCGGGAATTAAACGTCTTACCCCAGTCTCGGGATTCGCAAAATTCGTTTGGTATAGCGCCTTTAAGCCAAAGTTTAAGGTATAGTCGCGTTTAGCATCGATTTTAAAATCCGTCGCTAGTGAATGCGTGATCAGTTGAAGGTCTATAGAAGGCTTCTCGCTATCGTCACCGACCCTAATATCGAACTCAAACCTTTGATTGTGCTGAAAATCATACTGAAGGCTCCACTTCCCTAGACCCTCAAAGCGATTGTATAGCTTTAGCTTCGCCAAATGATGGGTCACTTCTTGCCTTGGTTTGTTTATTTCATATCCAAAATCGCGAACAATCAGTGGCTCTTGTTCGTTTATGGCACGTATCAAATCATCGATATTGCCAATATCGGAAGCACGAAGTATCGCGATATCGGTATCGAAGTAGGAGTAATTAACATCCCAGCCCCACACAAAATTGCGTTTGCCCAGTCCGACCGAGGCCCCAATTTCTGAAACGCCTGTGTTAGATAGCACGTAATCAGGAGCTTCGAAATCGCCGAACCTTTTAAAGGACGCTTGGCCCTTTAAAAACCATCCGCTACCATAGGCCTTAGTCAATTCAGAGGTAATATTTCCGCCTCTTCCGTTTGTAGCCGCGCTCAAAAGCGTTTTCCCATATAGAGTATCCATTTGAGGAATACGCGCCGGCTCCATCAGGATTACGCCCCCAATAGCATCACCACCATATTCCAAAGCCGCCGCGCCCTTGATAACCGAAACATGGTCTGTAGCATCGATATCCACATTTGGGGCATGTTCATCGCCCCATTCCATATCTTGCATACGCACGCCGTTATTTAGAATTAGCACTCTGCTACCATTAAGGCCCTGTATTACCGGCTTGACAATATTAGCGCCGGTATTCAGTGAACTGACACCGCTGATTTCCTTTAAGGCGTCTCCGAGGTTGCCTGCAGAATAGCGTTCCAAGGTTTCGATTTTCAACAGCGCTTCCTGTGCGGAGTTTGTAGCATCCGATACAGCATCGCCGGTTACCTTTACTTCCTCAAGTTCTTCAAGATGGTGTTCTAGAGTGATTTTTTCTTTGGTATCGCCGTTTATTTTGATTTTTATGAATCTTGTACTGCATTCGGGATGCGAAACCTCTAGTTCATAAATACCGTTGCAAAGTGAACCTAAACTAAAGTTACCTTCGAAATCACTTAGTACGGCATTGGTGTTGCCCGCTACCTGAATCGTAGCACCGACCAAAGGGGTACGGTCATGGAAATCTATAACGGTTCCATTGAGTACGTTAACGCAATTTTGGGCCATTGAATACGAAATGCCCGTCATCGCTAAGAACAGCGTAAGAAGGAATAATTTCATTTTGAGAGAAAATAGTTCAGCAATTGCCCTTATTCGGTCAAAAGAGTGCCGAGGGCAGAAAAGAAATACATGCTAAACCAAGAAGGGGGGAGGCCTACAGTAACATTTGCCTAATGAAAGTTTCTCAGAGAAAAGAACAATATGGTTTGCACTATTGGGCGAAACGAATACGAAAGATGCGACCGGAAGCGAATTGTTACTTGCTGGAAAGCTAAGTTCCGAAAGCTGGTTTTCTACGGCAATGTCACAGATGGAACAACTTTCAATTGTATTGGAAGATTCGTTTTGGTGGGTAAACACATGAAAAGCCGATACCTTACAAAGCATCAGCGTAAAAAGCAATATGGCTAAGCCAAAGCGTTTTTTGTTACTTTTCATTTTGGTAAAACTAATCAAAAGGCTCCGTAGTTTTAAGTTAACAAACCCTTAAATTATTTTAACAAGAACCCTAGTCCCATACGGCGCAGCATTTTCTTCTCAAAATTCCAAAAGAAGCGAAATTGGCCGAAAAGCCATCCGAAAGCGACCAAGAGCACTTGGTAGATGGGGAAGATAAGTAAGATTCTAGCTGTCCAATACAACCAAACGTTGGTAGTCTCCCTCTCAAGCCCGATAAATTCGGTAAGTGGTTCGGCCAGTTTTGCCGCTGTAGACCCCGTGATAGCGAAGACAATGAAAATTACGACAATCTGAAAATTGGATTCTATGCCCCACCGTCTTTTTAATTTCTCCATAGCATTTTTTCGGGGTAAATATAGGCAATCAAATTCTCGGGACAAAAGGCCCCAATCGCTGATTGTATTTTCGTTGGAAATAAATGAAGTAATTGTAGAGTTTATAGTTCAATTCGTAACCATAGTCGATATTAACGTTATAATCGATTTGCAATTGGTACAAATCTGGCTTATAACGCTGTGGTTGCAGTACCCTCTGATTATAATTGATTACGAATATTTGATTTCTATTCTCTAAAAAAGGTTGTGAATAATAGCCTTCGGGCCTAGCAACACTCTGCAACCAAAAATTGAATCCCGGATCGATAATGATTACTTCATATTCAGTGCTATCGCTTGCTATCTCTACCGTGTCGGCTTCTTTTCGGTTGAAAGCCATTTTTTCCTCTTCCGTTATTTCGACATCAAAATAACGTTCCGACATTTTCTTTGAACTGTTACAGCTACTTGTAAATAACGTTAAAAAAAATGATACTCCACCTAAGACGATATAAACTTTTTTCATAACAATGTATTCTAACCATTTGATTACAAAAGCCATACCAAGGTATAAAAAAAAGCCGCTTGTATCTACAAACGACTTTCTTCTACTTTTTCGTAGTTGTTAACTATTTTCCGAACAATCCGCCAAGAAGACCTCCAATGCCGCCTTTCTTCCCCCCTAAGGCCATTGAGGCGACGTCATCGAGTATGCTGCCATCGCCATCCGAATCTAAAAAGGATTCGATAAGGGATTGTTGTTTGTTGGCAGTTGACCCACCACCCATCAAACCACCTAGTAAGTCTCCAATTCCGTTGGAATCGGACACATTCTGTTGGCGGGTTTTTTGACCGATCATTCCCATTAGTATGGGGGCGGCAACTTTAAGAATAGTGCCTATTGATCCGGCATCCATACCTGACTTTTTACTGAGAGCATTTTCGACTTGGGGTTGTTTTCCGCCAAAAACATGTCCCAAAATGCCTGCCCCATCGTCCATAACCGACTGATCGACGCCACCCCCGAATAAACCTCCCAAATCATTCAGTATACTGCCGTCGTGTTTGTTTGACAAAGCATTCATTAAACCCTGAGCGCCTTCAGGCGTAGAAGCATTTTTTTTCATGGCGCCCATTAACAAAGGTAAGGCCATACTAAGAACGCTGCCAGTTTGGTCCGTCGAATGGCCAGTCTGCCCTGCAACACCGCTTATCAATTGTTTGCCCATGGGGCTACTTAGTAAATCTAATATTCCTGACATTTTATAAGTGTTTTATGTGAATTAACAATGTACGAAAAAGATTGGTTTAATAGGAATAAGGGGAGGGAAAATAGTAACAAGCAGTTTATAATCACAGTTCAGTAAAGGGGCGAGGTTGATTCTTGGCCTACAGAAGTGTGTTCGGTATCCTGAAATAGTGAATATTCCGGAAGCGGTCAGATCTTTGTGTATTTCTTTATTTCAGAAGTTTGATAATCTGCTCGGCCAGTTCGGTACCGATACGGTTTTGCGCTTCTCCGGTTGCTGCACCAATATGTGGGGTCAATGAAATGTTCGGATGCATCAGAATTTTTATTTCTGGAGTCGGTTCAGATTCAAAGACATCAAGGCCGGCAAAGGCTACTTTTCCTTTTTCTAGCGCATCGATTAACGCAACTTCGTCTAAAACGCCACCCCGGGCCGCATTGACGATGCCTACACCTTCTCTCATCGCTTCGAACTCTTTCTTTCCTATGACATATTCTTTTTGGGCAGGAACGTGTAAGGTGATAAAATCAGATGCTGTGATGACCGCTTCCTTGCTTTGTGATTCAAAATCGAAAGCAACAGACCTACCGTCAAAAAATGGCACTTCTATGGAAGCCTTTTCTAAAAAAGGGTCGAAATAGATTACTTTCATACCTATTCCCAAGGCAATCTTGGCGGTGGCCCTACCAATTCGGCCAAAACCGATTACCCCCAGCGTTTTTCCCCGTAGCTCAGTACCGCCAGCGTAAGACTTCTTTAATTGTTTGAACTTGCTATCACCCTCGAGCGGCATATTTCGATTGGCGTCATAAAGAAAGCGCACGCCTCCGAACAAATGGGCAAAAACCAATTCGGCTACTGATTCTGATGATGCGGCGGGTGTGTTGATGACGTAAAGCCCCTTTTCCTTGGCGTAGGCAACATCGATATTATCCATACCGACCCCACCGCGACCGATAAGTTGTAAACTTGGGCAAGCATCTATAAGGTCTTTGCGCACCTTGGTCGCACTGCGTACCAACAAACCGACAATCTGGTTTTCATTGATATAGTTTTGAAGTTGCTCTTGGGCAACCGTGGTCGTGATTATCTCAAAACCTGAATTTTCAAGAGCGTCTATGCCGGATTGTGCTATTCCGTCGTTTGCCAGTATTTTCATTTATGGATAAATTGGTTCATTAGTAATTGTTTCGAAATGAGATAAATGAGAATATTCTTTTTGTTATTGGCTACTCGACATTCGGCGACTTTAAATTGTTGAAATTTCCTTTTTTTATCCTGCCGCTGATTGCTGATGTTACTGCCAACTAAGAACTAACCCTTCCGTTCCATTTCACTCATCACATCGACTAGCACGCCAACACTTTCAAGAGAGAGGGCGTTGTACATCGAAGCCCTGTAGCCGCCTACGGAACGATGCCCGTTGATACCATTGATACCGGCTTCTTTGGCCATACTTTCAAAAGTATCCTTTAATTTCTCTTCCGTGAGGTTGAAGGTTGCGTTCATATTAGAACGATCTTCTTTGTTAGCGAAACCTTCGAATACCGGATTCAAATCGATTTCGGAATAGACCAGTTGGGCCTTCTTTTGGTTTATCTCTTCTATTGCCTCTATTCCGCCAAGATTTTTTAGCCATTCTAAGGTAAGCATAGAGGTGTAGACGGCGAAGACCGAAGGCGTGTTGAACATACTATCTTTTGATATATGCACCTGGTAATTCAGCATTGAAGGGATTTCCCGGGATACTTTACCAAGAATATCCTCTCGTACCACTATCAAAGTAGTACCGGCGGGACCCATATTCTTCTGCGCTCCCGCATAGATGAGTCCAAATTGCGAAAAGTCGAGCTGTCGCGAAAAGATATCAGAGCTCATGTCACAGACCAAAGGTGCATCCGTTTTTGGAAACTTCTTGACTTGTGTACCAAAAATGGTGTTGTTCGAAGTCAAATGCAGGTAGTCAAGACCCTCAGGAATAGTGTATCCCTTTGGGATATAATTGTAATTCTCGTCTTTTGAAGAGCCGACCTCAACGATTTCACCAAAAAGTTTGGCTTCTTTGATGGCCTTATCACTCCACGTACCGGTGTTCAGGTAGCCGGCCTTATTTTCCAAGAGGTTATAGGCCACCATCAAAAATTCGAGACTTGCGCCACCTTGCAAAAAGAGGGCCTTGTAGCCTTTGCCCTCAAGGCCAAGTAATTCAATGGCCAGGGCACGTGCTTTTTCCATCACCTCAACAAAGTCTTTGCTACGGTGTGATATTTCGATAAGGGAAAGTCCTGAATCATTAAAGTCCATAACGGCACCTGAGGCCTTGAGTAAGACTTCTTGGGGTAAAATGCAAGGGCCGGCGCTGAAATTATGTTTTTTCATATTATACTGAATTTTAATCAATAGCCTTTTTCAAATTAAGGTTGCTAAAGGTCATGAATTTATAAGGAATTAGAACTACAGAAAATCAAAAATTCTGTTAGGTTTTTAACAGGAAATCAACAGTGTCGATACCGTCCGCATAATCACTCAAAGAAGGAAGCTGTGTTTGGCCAAACGCTACTTCATCGGTTGTTATTCCATCGGCAACAAGGCACTGCAATTGACTTTTTTCTTTTTTCAGCTGTTTTTTCAGCTCAGCTATATTGTTGTAATACTCATAAAAGAGTGACGCGATGGGCGACGCATAGCTTTCATCTTCTTTGAGTATCAAAAAACCATTGTCCAATATTTTAAAGTCCGACATCAGGTAAACGGCTTTGTTGTAGTCGTAGTTGTTGACATATTTATGTTGTTCTATAATGCCGTGATATTTATATACCGACTTGAAGAAGTTATCAAAATCGTAGTTTTTAGGAACAAAGACTTTCGAGACGCTCCTGCAGCCCAATCCATAATACCGAAAGATATCTTCTCCAAGGGCTTCTAGCTGTGCTGAAGATTCCTTGCCCGTAAGCACTGCTACTGAATTGCGATTTTTTCTGATGATATTGGGCACTTTGCCAAAGTAATACTCAAAATAGCGGGCGGTATTATTGCTTCCGGTTGCTATTACAGTGTCAAAATTTTCGATTCTACCTTCTGTGAAGGTAATTTTATTTTTAAGTGATGATTCAATAAATATTAGATAATCCGTTATAAAACAGATTAGTACAGAATCAGTTGATGACAGCTTTACTATCGCTTTATTTCCTGTTATTAAAACGGAAAGAAAATCGTGAAAACCGACCAAAGGAATGTTTCCGGCCATAATCAAAGCTACTTTTTTTGACTGATTTTGACTCAAGCTATACGGCTCAAGCCATTTGGTGAGCTTTTCTTCCGTAAGCAGGTCTCCCCAGTTTTTCAGGGCAAAATGTATATTTTCTTCGGTGAACCATCCATTTTTATGTCGGGCAGTGATAATCGCTTTTTTTAGTTTTTTAGACCATTCGTTTTCTAGAGGCTTTGGACTGCAAAAGGCCCTTAGAAAGCTACCAAGTTTGGTAAAAGCAATAAATGTTTCGTGATGGTCGTTCATAATATTTGCGATCGATCGTTCTAGGCTTTACCTTTGCATAAAATTGATTGCAAAAGTAAGCATACTAATATAGATGCTACATTGAATGCTAGATAAGAAGAAATTATGGCGATAATAATAACGGACGAATGTATCAATTGCGGAGCCTGCGAGCCTGAATGTCCTAATACCGCAATTTATGAAGGGGCCGATGAATGGCGTTATTCTGATGGTACATCCCTCAACGGAGATGTTGTACTAACAGATGGCAAGGCTGTAAATGCCGATGAGGTTCAAGAGCCGGTTAGCGATGAAGTTTATTATATCGTACCCGATAAATGTACCGAATGCATGGGCTTCCATGAAGAACCGCAATGCGCTGCAGTGTGCCCGGTAGATTGTTGTGTGCCCGATGAAGACCATGTAGAGAGCGAGGAAACACTTTTGGGGAAACAGGCCTTTATGCACCCCGATGGGTAATTGTCAGACATCTACGCTTCTAGAGACTAGAAGCAAGACTAAAAATACGCCCGGACTAATGTTCGGGTTTTTTTATAGAAACGCAAAAGGAATATGAAGGCTTTTGGAAGAAATTAGGGTCTTACACTTTCTATTCGTGTAGCTATTGTAGTAGTATTTGGTATTGTGTATCTAATCTTCCAAATATGGTCTGTTTAGATAACACTTATTAATTGAAAACTTATATTTGCGCCCGAATTTGATCATTTAATAGGTCGCATAGATTCCCGCCTCTGCGGGAATGACATAAAATGAAGTATTTATGAAAGCAGGTATCGTCGGATTACCCAATGTAGGTAAGTCAACCCTTTTTAATTGTCTATCGAACGCCAAGGCGCAGAGTGCTAATTTTCCATTTTGTACCATTGAACCCAATCTTGGTGTGGTCAATGTACCCGATGCAAGGCTTGAAAACTTAGAGAAGCTTGTGAACCCTGAACGGGTAGTGCCGGCGGTTGTTGAAATTGTCGATATTGCCGGTTTGGTCAAAGGCGCCAGCAAAGGTGAGGGTCTTGGCAACCAATTTTTAGGGAATATCCGTGAAACGGATGCGATTTTACATGTTTTGCGCTGTTTTGATAATGATAATATTGTTCATGTCGATGGATTTGTTGATCCTATTCGAGATAAGGAGACTATCGATATGGAGCTGCAATTAAAGGATTTGGAGACAGTAGAAAAAAAGCTGGACAAGGTAAAGCGAGCCGCCAAAACCGGAAATAAGGAGGCCCAAAAAGAAGAGGTAGCCTTGAACAAGATAAAAACCGGATTGGAAAGCGGAACTTCGGTTCGAGCCATAGAATTATCTGATGATGAGCGGATTGAATTTACCAACCCCCTACAGTTTATTACTGATAAGCCCGTAATGTATGTTTGTAATGTCGATGAGACGTCCGCCGTATCGGGAAATGGTTATGTGGAGAAAGTAAGGGCCGCGGTCGCCGACGAAAATGCTGAGGTTGTTGTCCTAGCTGTCGGTACCGAAGCCGATATTACTGAACTCGACACCTATGACGAACGCCAAATGTTCTTGGAAGATCTAGGACTTACCGAACCTGGTTCTGCCAAACTAATCCGTGGTGCTTACAAATTATTGAATTTGGAAACCTATTTTACCGCAGGGGTTAAGGAAGTCCGTGCATGGACTATTCCCGTTGGGGCGACCGCACCACAGGCGGCAGGCATTATCCACACCGATTTTGAAAAAGGATTCATTCGTGCCGAGGTCATTTCCTACAATGACTATATAAGCTATGGGAGCGAGGCGAAAGTCAAAGAAGCCGGCAAGATGCGGGTCGAGGGAAAGGATTATGTGGTAAAAGATGGTGACGTCATGCATTTTCGGTTTAATGTGTAGGCCCCCTAGCCCCCAAAGGGGGAATTTTTATTCGAATACATGAGCTCCGTTCATTCTTACTAGAAACTTATCCCCTCTGCGGGGTTCGGGGGCCAGTACTATCAACAAAACCGCATATTTTATTGTTAATTACTTTAACAAATAGGGGTTTTATCTTTTTAATTGTCGTATTATCTTTAGCGATACGTTTCCGCGAAACCCCTGAAATATGTCTGCTAACTCCCAATATACTGAAGATAATATCCGATCACTTGACTGGAAGGAGCATATCCGTCTCAGGCCCGGTATGTATATTGGTAAACTCGGCGATGGCTCTTCTGCCGACGACGGCATCTACATCCTGTTAAAGGAAACCATCGACAATTGCATCGATGAATTTGTTATGGGGGCGGGCAAGACCATCGAGATTTCTGTGCAGGGCGATCGTGTCATCGTTCGTGATTATGGCCGTGGAATTCCATTGGGCAAAGTCGTTGACGTAGTTTCCAAGATGAATACCGGTGGAAAGTACGATACCCGTGCGTTTAAAAAATCGGTCGGTCTTAATGGTGTCGGTACAAAAGCGGTGAATGCGTTGTCTAGCTATTTTAGGGTGGAAAGTACGCGCGATGGTAAATCAAAATCTGCAGAATTCGAAATCGGGGAACTGAAAGATGAAGAGCTGCTCGAAGAAACGACCCGTAGGCGAGGTACAAAGGTAACTTTTGTGCCTGACGAAGCGATTTTCAAGAAATATAAGTATCGAAACGAGTACATCGAGCGGATGCTCAAAAATTATGTGTACCTCAATCCGGGGTTGACCATTGTTTTTAATGGGGAGAAATTCTATTCTGAAAATGGATTGAAAGACCTGCTCGAGGATAACAATAATGCCGAAGACCTGCTTTATCCGGTCATCCACCTGAGGGGCGATGATATCGAAGTTGCCCTGACCCACAGCAAGACGCAGTACAGTGAAGAATACCATTCGTTCGTTAATGGGCAGCATACGACTCAAGGGGGTACGCACCAGTCCGCTTTTCGAGAGGCCATCGTGAAGACGGTCCGTGATTTTTACGGAAAGAATTACGATGCGTCCGATATTCGGAAGTCCATTATTTCTGCGATTTCCATAAAAGTGATGGAGCCGGTCTTTGAAAGCCAGACCAAAACGAAACTGGGTTCTACCGACATGGGAGGTAATTTTCCGACGGTACGTACCTACATCAACGATTTTGTGGGAAGGTATTTAGACAATTACCTACACAAGAATACCGATACGGCCGAAAAGTTACAGCGCAAGATCATCATGGCCGAAAAAGAGCGTAAAGAGCTCTCCGGAATTCGAAAGCTGGCCCGAGACCGGGCTAAAAAAGCGAACCTCCACAACAAAAAATTACGGGATTGTAGAGTGCATTTAGAGGATATGAAAAACGATCGGCGTTTGGAGAGTACGCTTTTCATTACCGAAGGGGATTCCGCTTCGGGATCAATCACTAAATCCCGCGACGTAAATACGCAAGCGGTCTTCAGCCTCCGCGGAAAGCCATTGAACTCCTATGGCATGACGAAAAAAATCGTATACGAAAACGAAGAGTTCAATTTGTTACAGGCGGCCCTCAATATCGAAGAATCGATGGAAGATTTGCGTTACAATAATATCGTTATCGCTACGGATGCCGATGTAGACGGCATGCACATACGTCTTTTGTTGATTACGTTCTTTTTGCAGTTTTTCCCGGAACTGATTAAAGAAGGCCATTTGTTCATTCTACAAACACCATTGTTCCGGGTGCGAAATAAAAAAGAAACGATTTATTGTTACAGCGAAGAAGAACGTCGAAACGCTATCGAGAAACTTTCAGGCAAACCCGAAATCACTCGTTTTAAAGGTTTGGGCGAAATTTCTCCCGATGAATTCAAACATTTCATCGGTGATGACATCCGGTTAGAACCGGTGATGTTGGACAAGGCGATGTCGATTGAGCAGTTATTGAAGTTTTACATGGGCAAAAACACGCCCGACAGACAGGAGTTTATTATCGAAAACCTTAAAGTAGAGGTTGACTTAGTGGAAGAAAATCAATTATAATACAGCTTGTTGAAACAACAAGGCAAAGAAACGAGTCTTTCTGAATGGAAGAAAATGACGAACTAAACTTACCCAACGGAGAAGAAGGATTGCCTGAAAGCGAATCTAATCTTTCGGATGACCAGAATGATGAAGATACCGACGGCAGTTCTGTAGCTGCCGGCAATGAAAATTCGCAAGAAGACGCACTCACACGTGTGTCGGGCATGTACAAAGATTGGTTTCTAGACTATGCTTCATACGTAATTCTTGAACGCGCCGTACCGGCCATTGAAGATGGTTTTAAACCGGTTCAGCGCCGTATTATGCATTCCTTAAAGGATTTAGACGATGGCCGATATAACAAAGTGGCTAATGTTGTTGGTCATACCATGCAATACCATCCCCATGGCGATGCAAGTATTGCCGATGCCATGGTGCAGATCGGGCAGAAAGATTTGTTGATAGATACTCAGGGAAACTGGGGTAATATTTTAACGGGAGATCGGGCTGCCGCTTCGCGATACATAGAAGCCCGACTTTCAAAGTTTGCGCTTGAGGTCGTTTTTAGCCCCAAAATTACAGAATGGCAACTTTCCTACGATGGCCGTAAAAAGGAACCGGTAAACCTTCCCGTAAAGTTTCCGCTGCTTTTAGCCCAAGGTGCCGAAGGAATTGCGGTCGGCCTTTCCACCAAGATCATGCCCCATAATTTCAATGAGCTGATAGACGCCTCTATCAAGCATTTGGAAGGAAGGCGATTCAAGTTGTTTCCCGACTTTCCGACGGCCGGCATCATCGACGTGACCAATTACAACGATGGCATGCGGGGCGGTAAGATTAGGGTGCGGGCTAAAATTGCCCAACATACCAAAAGCACCTTGATTATAAGTGAGATACCTTATGGTACTAATACTTCTTCTTTAATAGATTCCATCTTAAAGGCAAATGATAAAGGGAAAATAAAAATTAAGAAAATCGAGGATAATACTGCCGCAGAGGTAGAGATTTTGGTACACCTTCCTTCTGGAATATCTCCCGATAAAACTATCGATGCCTTGTACGCATTTACGGCCTGTGAGTCATCCATTTCACCACTTGGCTGTATCATCGAAGACAACAAGCCGCTCTTTATCGGGGTCAACGAAATGTTGCACCGTTCTACCAATGCAACAGTAGACCTCTTGAAGCAAGAGCTCGAGATACAATTGTCTGAACTTGAAGAACAATGGCATTTTGCATCCCTAGAACGCATTTTCATTGAGAACCGGATTTACCGTGACATCGAAGAGGAGGAAACCTGGGAAGGCGTTATAGCGGCAATTGATAAGGGATTAAAGCCGTTCACCAAGAATTTGAGACGGGCCGTGACCGAAGATGATATCGTTCGATTAACAGAAATACGTATTAAACGGATTTCGAAGTTCGATCTCGATAAAGCCCAGCAACACCTTGATAATCTGGAACAAAAGATTGCTGAAGTCAAGCACCATTTGGAGAATTTGGTGGATTACGCCATAGCCTATTTCAAGAACTTAAAAGAGAAATACGGTAAGGATCGGGAGCGCAAATCGGAAATCAAGATTTTTGACGATATCGAGGCCACCAAGGTAGTAATCCGCAACACAAAACTCTATGTAAACCGCGATGAAGGCTTTGTAGGCACTTCGTTGCGGCGTGACGAATACGTGACCGATTGTAGCGATATCGATGATATTATCGCCTTTACGAAAGAGGGCAAAATGATGGTTTTCAAAGTAGATTCCAAAACCTTCGTCGGAAAGGGCATAATCTATGTCGCCGTATTCAAGAAAAAGGACAAGCGTACCATCTATAATATGATTTATAGGGATGGCAGGGGTGGAGCGACCTATATTAAGCGTTTTAACGTGACGAGCATTACTCGCGAGAAAGTCTATGATGTGGGTAAGGGTAAGGCCGGTACCGTGGTGTATTATTTTTCAGGAAATCCGAACGGGGAGGCGGAGGTTGTTACCGTGCATTTACGTCAAGTCGGAAGTATCAA
>ENA-ORXM01002166-ORXM01002166.1-marine-metagenome-genome-assembly--contig:-NODE-2166-length-23919-cov-4.127967_pt1 | contig 23919 bp, 22 predicted proteins | sample MGYA00237867_ERZ511480 | MGnify/ENA primary metagenome ERZ511480 (study PRJEB26309, sample SAMN06266103) | marine metagenome | isolation source: Algal blade | place: United Kingdom:Sidmouth, United... | reverse complement strand
AGCAAGGTCGGTAAACCTATGCTTGGCTGATTTGAAAACAATCTCGGCGTCTTCAGGAACAACCTTATCAAGCGATTGTGTAGATAGGGCGTTTTCGAGTACCGCGGGGTCGAGCGGCTGCTTGAGAATTTGTTTGCCAAAGACCTGCGCGACGACAGCCGAAACATCTGCTGAACTTTGGGTCGAAAAGCCGCCTGTGGTTAGAACGTTCAAGTCACCCTCATCGGTGTAATACATACCCGCAAACTCAGGCACAAATTTGGCAACCTCTAGAAATTGCTCATCCAGGGTAAGGGGGTTGCCAATCGGCTGCTCAGGTGCACTTGGTGTAGGTTCGGGGGGTGTTTGGTTTTGGGAACAAGCGCTAATAAAAAGCGTAACGGCTAAAAACACTGCAAATAAAATCGAACGGTATTTCATAAATAACTCCTTGGTATTTTCTCTAGGCGCAACAGGGCACCTTGTACTTGGACACTCATCTTTTCTATGGGCATCTTTGCCTGACGTGTCTTTAAGCGCGTTACCAAAATGTAGGACTGACGTTCGCGCCCAAACCCTCCTTATTCCTGAAATTCTCTAAAACTTTTAGAGTGATTAGAAGATAGGAAACCACCGTTAAAACAGCGTTAAAATGAAGGCTGGTCTCGCTAAACTCTTGACCCTTCTAAAGAGTAGAAAAAGTATGCGCTAAGCCGCCTGAACAAGCCCTGAACGTTGTTTGGTGAAAGTGTTATGAGTAGTCGCGAATTGCCGTTCCTTACGGGATTTATCTTGGACTCGAGTGTCAAAGATAGCTTCTAAAGTGCTCCGCAAAAATCGGTAGACGTAGTAAGTGTTCGTAGCCTCCTAGTGCTGCACCAAACTTCTTTTGACAGTTTTGTGCTTCTGACGCAGATTTAGCTTTCATGCTTGTGCATCACCAACGCCGCTCCTTTTTCACCTCAGTGCTAAGGGTAAATACTGCTTTGGTTGAACCTTTCTATTCAACCAAACAGTAAACCCCCACCAACCCCCGTCTTATTAACTCAGTGACGAAAGCTTGCGCCGCTTCTTATCTACACACCATCTAAGTTATACTGACCCTGGTGAGTGAAGAATCGCAACAAACGTATAGCGCACGTGAAATTGTTTTAGAGCTTTTTCCGGCGACCCATAAACGCCTTATTCCTGATAGTAATGACTACCGACTCGAGCCCGACCCTAACGGCAATTTGATTGTTTACGACCAGGGGGACGCGGCCTTGCTCAGCCTTAGCCCTGTAACCATTTCAGGGCGCGCCAGCACACAATTATGCTGCGACTTTTGTCAGCACAGCGCGGCGCGGAATTATCTGCAACTCTTCCGGGCCGAAGTGCCGGGGTCCAATGGCAGACGTTACTGCTACGTGTCGCTGTGCCGCGATACTGAAGGCTGCAATACTCGGCGTTTGAACGATGAGCCGCTGCGGGCACTGTTAGCCCGCGTCCTCTCTTAAACTTTTTATAGGAAGCTTACTACTGCCACGGGCAATTACATGCCCAAAGTTGACATGCCCAAGGGCAAACGTACTCTATGCTAAGAGGGTGAACTCACTGTCCGCAGCTACCACGCTTTCCACGGTGACGCTCAATGTTGCCAGGCTCGAGCCCACCGTTACCTTTTATAGAGAGGCCATCGGCTTGCAACTGCGCTCACAAGCGCCGGGTCGGGCCGTTCTTGGGAGTGAGGGCGAGGACATTCTCGAGTTGCTCGAGCACCCCGAGGCCAAACGCGAAGTGGGTACAACGGGGCTGTATCACCTGGCGATTTTGCTACCCAGCCGCCCACATTTAGCGCAGTGGTTACGCCACGCTTCAGACCTCGAGCTAAAGCTCGGCGCAGGTGACCACGACGTGTCCGAAGCGTTTTATTTAGATGACCCCGAGGGTAACGGCGTCGAAGTATACGCCGACAGGCCGCGCAGCACCTGGCAAAAAGATGGCGACGGTATTTACATAACGACTCGAGAGGTTGATACGGAAAACCTCTTAAAAGAGGCTCCAGCGGCGGCCTGGCAAGGTGTTCCCGAAAGTACGACCCTCGGACACGTACATTTACGCGTGAATTCGCTCGATGATGCAAAGGCGTTTTATGTTTACCTACTCGGATTCGACCTGATGTCCAACTACGCAGGCATGGGGGCACTGTTCGTGGGTGCAGGCGGCTATCATCACCATATTGGGCTCAATGTCTGGCAAAGCCAGGACGCCCGTGCACGGGCAGAAGGTGCGCTGGGTCTAGCGCATTACAGTATTGATTTACCCACAGAGCGTGATGTCAAAGAGATTAGGGGTAGGCTCGAGCAAGCCCATTACCCTTTTGAAATGGATGGGGGAGGGCTTAAGCTTAAAGACCCCGCGGGTAACGGTCTGAAATTCATTGTCGCCCAGACCCACCCTATTGAATAAAAAATAAAGAACAATACATCGTTAAGGCTTGAACTAACAACTGAAAACTGATAACTAAAAGCTTAGAACCGACAACTTAAGGACTTTAACCCTTGCAAACCTACTCCCACTTTTTAATCACTGCCGCGCTGCGGCGCCCTTTAAAAAAACGCGTCGAAGCTAAAGACCTGCCCGAGCTGAGTACGAGCGCCCTGCTTATCGGTTCTATTATTCCCGACGCCCTGCTTACGCTGTTGACGATAGTTTTCGCACTTATCGACCTGTCTCGAGGGGTCACCTTAAACCCGAACAGCGAAACCGTTGCTGATTCGCTAGTGTGGCGGCTTTTCGACGACTGGTTTTTTAACAATACCTGGGTTATCGCGGCGCAAAACCTGTTTCACAGCCCCCTGCTCGTCGCCTTCTTTATTGCCGCCGCCTATTTTTTCTGGAAACGCGGCGTGCGCGGGATGGGCTGGTTTTTTTGGTTGTCATGTGCGGCGATGTTGCACACGCTTATTGATATTCCCTTACACCATAACGACGGCCCGCTGCTGCTGTTTCCCCTCAACTGGACGCTCCGTTTTGAAAGCCCGGTAAGCTACTGGGACCCTGAACATTTCGGGCGGCAGTTTTTTGTTTTTGAGCACTTACTAGATTTGGCGTTGATTGGTTTATTTGTGTTTCGATTTGTGGTGAGGCGGCGTAGCAGGGTTGGGAAGGGTGAGGCATATTAACGGCTGTACTCAACAATTTGTCATCTTTGATAGTGTGATTTGATGGGACGATTCCGAATGGGTTGCAGCGCGTAGTTATGTAGCAGACTCACGCTGCTCTTGCCCAACACGCTCCTGTAACCAGAGGTTGAGTAAGGTTTCAGCTGAAACACCCTGCTGTTTTGCCACTTTACGAAGTTTTTCGCTCAGGCTAGCTTCAATGGCAAAGTAAGTTCTAGAGCTTTTAATATCAACGTCAAAATGAACAGCTTCTGTTTGCTCCCAAACCTCACCTACATCGTGGTTATCCCAATATTCACCGGCTTCCGCGTAAGAGCTGGCTTGTGAGATGGATGTTTTAGTGTTTGCCATACAGCTTCCTTTCTGCACTCGTCATGGTGCGTGAAGAGATAATCAAAGCCTCATTATTCTGTTTATAAACGAAAAAAGTTGTTAGATAACGCCCTGAATCAGTTTGTCCCATAGCTGCGTACACATTTTCACCTTCATAATGCCCTTTTTCAACAAAGCGGAAGTGGGGTTTATTTTCAAACAGTTCTTCGGCTTCAAAAGTTTTTACTTCGTGTTTCAGCCAAAGCTTCTCGATAATATCCTCGAGCCAAATGATGCCTTCAATCTTCACATGTCATTGTACTCGATTGAGAAAAAGGTAGATGAAGAAGCTTAACGGACTGCACTCAGGAGTGTAGAGTGCTCGGTATATACAGCTTGTAACATGCTACAACTCCTTTCACGTTTGCAGCGAGACGATGTCGCATCCCTGACAGTGCCAATTAAGATGCGGAATGAGAGTCTTTTGAGAGTAATCGTTTGGAAAACACAGGCTCGATACGTTTTGCAGGGAAAGAAACAAACTCACGCCCGCTTTCCTTCTGTTGCTTCTGAATATCAGCTGCGACTTCCTTAACATCATAGTTGAATTTCTTAGCGTGTTTATTTCGTGCTTTTCTTACTTCTTCAACAATGCGGTCAATCATAGTTCCCCCATTAACTCTTCGATTAGATGCCATGAGCAATAAGATAATCATCAATTGCCTTGCACTCTTTTTCTAAAAAAGGTCCGATACACTCAACGTTATGATAAGAGAAAAATCTTTGAATATCACCAAAAGGTGTCCATTGATAGTCACTTGCCGCATAGCCAAAAACGACTTTTTCGATGCCGCTCCAAGCAATTGCTGAGGCGCACATGGGGCATGGTCTTTGGGTTGTAAAGAGTTGGAAACCTTTTAACTCTGGACCATGATTAGAGATTGCAACTTGAACCGCTTTAAGCTCAGCATGTGCAAGGGGGTTCTTGTCAGGCTCTATTGAGGTAATTGATTTCTGAATAATCTCTCCATTTTTTATGATGTAGGCACCTGTAAACGTTTTATTTTCCAACGCCCATTCATAAGTGTAGGCAATGAGTGATTTCATAATTTCTGTATCAGTCAAGATTAATCCTTTTGGACATATTTGTAGTTATACGGCGAATGTCTGATAATATGTCTCCAAAGCGTGTTTTACAACATCCATTATAAGCAACGCCAAAAAAGCGTGCTGACATCCGTACTAATCATTTTGTAACGCGTCCTCTACCGGGTTCAAATGCAAGCTATTACCCGTATACGCGTGCTTTTCAGCCACCTCTTCATCCAGTTCAACCCCCAGTCCTGGCGCTGTCGGCGGAATCACATATCCGTCCTGCCAGACAATCGGCGTTTTCAAAATCTCGGCGTGAAAGCCGCCCCAGGTTTGAATACTCTCGAGAATCAAAAAGTTGGGGCTACAGGTGGCGATTTGTATATTCGCCGCGCCCACCACAGGACCGTTGTAGAGGTGCGGGGCGATTTGTGCGTAGTGAGCTTCGGCCATACTGGCAATTTTTTTAGCCTCGAGAATGCCTCCTACTCGCCCCAAGTTCATCTGCAAAATCGAGGCTGCCCCGCTTTGCAAGACTCTGGCGAAGTCGTGTTTGGTGCTCAGGCGCTCACCTGTGGCAATGGGAATACTCGTGTGCTGCGCGACCCGCGCCATCTCGTGGGTGTTTTCGGGTGGGGTGGGTTCCTCGAGCCACAGGGGGTCATACTTTTCTAGGCGTTTGGCAAGTCGGATGGCGCTCGAGGTCGTCATCTGACCGTGGGTGCCGAACAGCAGGTCGGCCCTATTGCCAACAGCCTCGCGTACCTGTTTCGTATATTTTTCTGAACGGTCTAGGGTCTCGAGTGAAAGCTGACGTGGGTCGAAGGAGGTAAAGGGGGTAGCGGGGTCGAACTTGACGGCTGTGAAACCCAACTCGACATACTCGGCAGCGCGCTCGGCTGCTAGGTCGGGGTTAACATAAACGTTTACCGCGTCACTCTCTTTTGGGTAAAGATACGTATACGAACGCAGCTTTTCGTGAACCTGTCCGCCCAACAGTTCATAGACAGGTTTACCGAGGTCTTTGCCGATGAGGTCCCAGCAGGCCATTTCAATCGCACTCAAAATCGCCATGAGTGACAGGTCAGGGTGAGATGTGTAACCGCTGGCGTAAATAAGACGCCAGAGTTTTTCGATTTTATAGGGGTCTGCGCCGATGACGTAGCGCTCGCAGACATCCTCCATCATTTGGGTGACGACGTGGGGTGCAAAGGGCAGGCCGTAAGCCTCCCCTAAACCCTCGAGACCGTTATCCGTTTTAAGTTTAAGGAAAATAAAATAAGGGCCGCCGAACTGTGGTGGCGGGTTTTCAACAACGTAAGTTTTAACTTCGGTGACTTTCATGGCTCTCCTGACGCTTTTAGACGTTTTTTCGATGTTGGAGATATACCATGTATACCAGCTCCTTCGTTGGATTCGTAGTCGAAAGCCTCACCATACGGTGGCGTATTGACATCTGGAAATAAATGGGCTATGCTTTCCATACGGTGGCGTATGGAAAAGGCTAAACAACTTTCACAAGAAGACTGGCTGGGGGCTGCCAGGGTCGTTATGAGCGAGCAAGGGGTAGAAGCAGTCAAGGTTGAAGTGCTCTCCAGGCACCTGAAGGTAAGTAAGGGCAGTTTTTACTGGCACTTTAAAAACCGTGATGATTTGCTTGGGGGGCTGCTCGAGCTTTGGGCAAGTTCCACGGACTGGCTTATTGCAGAGGCAAATAAGGAGAGTTCACCTGCGGATAAGTTGAAGCTTTTGTTTCAACTTATAGCTGAACTTGGCATTTCGGGTGAATCCTCCATTCACGTGTGGGCAAAGCAAGACGTGCTTGTGGCGGAAAAACTTAAAGAGGTTGAGCGCAAACGTCTTGCCTTCTTAGAAACTCTTTTTAAAGATGCAGGTTTTCGCAAACGTCAGGCAAAAGAAAATGCTGAACTTTGTTATTTGGCCTTTTTGGGCTACGCCTTTAAGGCGGGGCAGGCGTCTGTGTTTGACTTGGGGCTAAACGTGCTGGGAAACAAACTTAGTGAGTTATTCATTCAAAAGGAGAGTTAATATGCAAGGGACAAAACTAAGTGCTTATCTACTTATAGCAACAGGGGTTCTTCACAATGCCATCGGCTTCATAATCAGCGCCCCCGTTTTAGGTGATATCGCCAGCGAGGGCTTTTTCAATACGGTTGTGATGCAGCATGACCGTAACGCTGCTTTCTGGTTTTTATTTTCGGGTTTCGCGCTCATACTCATGGGCTTGCTTTTACTCGAGCTGCGCCGCATCCCAAGAACATTTGCCTGGGCTCTGCTAACGCTCAACATTATTGGTGTGGTGATTATGCCTGTTTCAGGTTTATGGCTCGTTTTGCCCCAGGCAGTCTATATGCTCAGGCAAAATGTTGGCAAGCGCTTAGTAAGTATCTGAAGTATGGTGCTCCTACTTGCCCTATGTCTGGGAGGGGTTTTGGTTATTCTTTCAGGCATTCATATTTACTGGGCTTTGGGCGGTAAGGGGGGCAGCGCAAACGTCGTACCCACCCAGAATAATGAGATGCTTTTTGAACCAGGGATGGCGGCGACACTAGCGGTTGCGACGGCCTTATTCGTTGCAGCCTTATTGGTCCTGGCTAGGGTGGGTCTGTTGCCAAACGTGCTACCTGCCTGGATTCCTCTTGTAGGCTTATGGTTTATCGGCGTTGTTTTTGCCCTACGCGCTATAGGAGAAGGTCACTATGTTGGGTTTTCAAAGCGGGTTAAAGGTACAGAGTTTGCGCGTATGGACACTCTGATTTACAGTCCTTTGTGTCTTATTCTCGCGGCGCTGGCTTTTGCTGTGGCTTCCTTATCACCCTGAGGCTAATATTTTTAGAAAAAGCCTCTGAGTAGCCAAAATGCGCCCATCCCAACGGCAATACCCAACCACAAACTGCGCCTGTACCAAATCACCAGAGAGGCAATGAGCGCCGCTACCAGGCGAACTTCAACCTCACCTGAATTGCCCGGTAGCGCGGGCGTGATAAGTGCTGCAAAGACAGCAATGGGCACAAAGTGTAAAAAGCGTCGCCAAAAACTCGATACGCTACGTCCTGACAAGGCGAAGCCTGCCAAACGCGGCCCGTAAGTAACAAGTGCCATGAAGATAAGGGTTAGCGTAATGCTCACGGGTTTTCCTCTAGGGTTACGTCATCTCGAGTCCACCACGCGCCCAGAAGCGCCCCTGCTACACCTGTAAACAAAATAGTGAGGCCGCTGCTCAAATAAAGCGACAACGTGAAAGCCGCGACGCCCGATACCAGGGCAACGCCTAAATCTTTACGCGTTTTAAGTAAAGGGATAAGCAGCGCTAAAAACGCGATAGGAAAGATAAAGTCAATCCCGAGAGCTTCGGGGTCAGGCACAGCTTCGCTCAGCAGACTGCCCGCTAAGGTGCTTACGTTCCAGCTGAGAAATAAACTCAGCGCCGTACCCATGAAAAAGGGAAAGTTGAGTTGTTTGTGAGCGAGCGTGACGCCGAAAGCCTCATCGGTTGTCAGATGCGCCGCGATGAGTTTTTGAGACCAACTGAGATTCATAGCTTGGCCCAGCGTAAGCGTGTAAAGAAAGTGCCGCATGTTGATAACAAACGTCGTTAGGATAATGCTAAGGCTCGAGGCGCCCAAACCAAACAGCCCCGCTGCGCTAAACTGCGAACTCCCCGCAAAGACAATCACACTCATAAGCTGCGTTTCCCAAAGGCTTAGCCCGCTGCTGCGTGCCAGGACCGCGTAGGCCATGCCAAAAGGAACGACGCCTGCCCAGAGCGGAATTATGGCGCGGAAGCCTTGCCAGAAAAGCTTCATTCTTTAGCGTGCGCGCTTGAAGGATTTCGCCATAACCACTAGGGCCACACTCACCAAAATAATCGCCATACCCCCGTAGCCCAAAGGACTAATGACCTCACCTGCTAAACCGACGCCTAGCATCACGGCGATAAGTGGATTGATATAGGCGTAACTCGTCGCCAGCGCGGGGCGAACACGCTGCTCGAGTAAATAAATATAAGCGCTATACGCTACGATAGACCCAAAGAAAGTTAAATACAAAATGGCTAATCCTGAGCGCAGTGAGGGCACGACATACGCCTCGCCGCTCAGCCAGGTGAACAGACCAAACACCACGCCCGCGACGAGCATTTGTACGGCGCTCGACATAAGCCCTTTAGGTTGAGAAAGCTTGCGGCTATACGCTGAACCAAAAGCCCAACAAATCGGACCAACGAAGACAAGCAGCGCTAGAGGGTGCGCACGTAAATCCGCCTCACCATTAAGCAGCGCAACCCCAATCACGCCGAGAATCATACCGATAATTTCAATGAAGGTAGTGCGCTCACCAAAGAAGCGGGAGAATAGGGCTAACCACAGTGGCATGGTGGCAACGATGATGGCGGCTAGGCTCGAGGCGACCCACTGCTGCGAAAAAACAACCAGACCGAGACCGCAATTTAAGAGCAAAATACCTGCTGTCCCCGACGCTTTCCACTGCTGACGCGTTGGGTTGGGTACGCCGCGCAAGCGTAAGAACGTGTAAAGAAGGGTGCCTGCCAGTAAGAAACGAATCGTGAGCATAGGGAAAGGTGCGACTGTTTCGATGGCGATTTTGTTGCCCAGGTAGGTTGAACCCCAAACGAAGTACAAAAGCAATAGGGCGATGATGACGCCCAGGCGATTACTTGGCTTTGTTGAGGTGGTTTGGGTGATTGGACTAGCCATTAAGATGAGGTTGTTTTTATTGGGCTTGGATTGAAGGGGATTAGCGTTTTAAGAATCACGGTAATGGGTTGCTCGAGGGCTGGGTGGCAGTTCATTCTGGCGGTGGATTCGTACCTTGTAGGGGCGCACGGCCGTGCGCCCCTACAGTAAGCTGAAAACAGATAGGGGCCGTTTTAGTCCCCAGCGGCGCCTGGCCTTTCCTGATACTGCAACTCGTAAAGCTTACGGTAATAGCCGTCCTCTTCTAACAATTCCATGTGACTACCCGATTCGATAAGCTTGCCTTTGCGCAGCACCATAATCCGGTCAGCATCTTGAATGGTCGATAAGCGGTGAGCGATGATAATGCTCGTGCGCCCCTGCATCAGTTTTGTTAGCGCGTCTTGAATGAGTTCTTCGGTTTCAGTGTCAACGTTGGCAGTAGCTTCATCCAGCACAAGTAAAATGTCTGGGTTTTGAACGAGGGCTCGAGCAAACGCCAAAAGCTGTTTTTGCCCCGTCGAGAAGCCTGCACCGCGTTCGCGTACTGGGGTATCGTAGCCCTGAGGTAGTTTTTCAATAAAGCGGTGAACGTTTACGAACTTGGCAGCTTCGATAACCTGCTCTAAAGGAATCGTGTCGTCATTCAAAGTAATGTTGCTGCGCACCGTCCCACTAAAGAGAAATGGGTCTTGCAAGACAATGCCCACGTGACGGCGCAAATCGACCTGGTCATAGTCGCGTACGTCTTTGCCGTCAATCTTCACTGCGCCTTTTTGAACATCGTAAAAGCGGCTTACCAGGCTGATAATCGTTGTTTTACCCGCGCCTGTGTGACCGACAAAGGCGACGCTCTCGCCAGGTTTAATCGTAAAGTCCAGGTCGCGCAGCACCCACTCTTCATTTTGATAGGCAAACCAGACATTCTCAAACTCGACCTCACCGCGGAACTTGGTTTCAAAGTTAAGTGGGTCGGGTCGGGTGAGAATTTGCTCGTCGGTGTCCAACAGACCAAAAACTCTTTCAGACGAGGCCATCGCTGCCTGCATGATGTTGTACTTGTCTGACAAGTCTTGTAAGGGCCGAAAAAACATTTGTGCGTACTGAATAAAGGCAAAGAGAACCCCTATGGTCAGGGCGCTCTCGCCTGTAACCTGGTAAGCACCGAAGGCCAAAATAGCGGCCAGGGCGAGCGAGCCGATGAACTGGACCGACGGAAAAAAGAGGCTGAACCAGCGAACCTGTTCAATATTGGCATCTAGTAAATCGAGGTTAATTTCGTCGAATGCCTGAGCACTTCGCGCCTCACGGTTGAAGATCTGCACGGTTTTCATGCCGTTTAAGTTTTCGGCCAAAAATGCGTTCGAGCGTGATGTTTGTAAGCGTACCGCTCGGTAAGCGTCGCGAATGCGTAGGCGCAGCATGTTGAGCGTGATGAACAGGAGCGGCATCACCGCTAGCGTCACCAGGGCCAGTTGCCAGTTGATGCTGAGCATATAAACCGTCAAGCCCACAATAATGCCGATATCTGCAATCAGGCCAACGACGCCGTTGGTCATCATGTTCTGAATAGCGTCAACGTCACTTGTAATACGGGTCATCAGGCGACCTACGGGCGTTCGGTCGAAAAAGCCCATGTGTAGGCGCTGAATCTTGGTAAAAATCTCTTTGCGCAGGTCGTAAATAACGTGCTGACCGAGCCAGGCGATAAGGTAAGTGTAGCCGTAGCGCAAACCGAAATTGAGCACCTTTAGACCCAGGTAGATAAGGACAATGGTGAGGATGCCCTGAAAACGTGCGTCGGTATCGAGACCTGTGAACGGCGCTTCTTGCGGATTGATATAGCGGTCAATGGCCCGCCCGATAAGGCTTGGAAAAGCAGGGGCAATCGCGCTGTAGCTGAGTAGCAGAATAATACCGAAGGTAAGCTGCGTGCTGTAGGGTTTTAAGTAGCCCAGAATGCGCCGCATGATTTGCCAGTCGAAGGCTTTTTTGAAAAGTTCGCCGTCTTCGGTGTAGGTGCCTTCGGCGCGAATTTGTTTGGAGCGCTCGCGGCGTTTGGCTTCGTGGCGGGCTTTGGCGTCGTTGACGCTGTAGCCGACGGCTGACATATCGGTTAAGCCGTTCTTTCTATTACGTTCTTTATCTGCCATCAGGCGGCCTCTAAGTCTTCCTCGAGCTGTTGGCGCCTATCCATGTCGGCGTACCAGCCGTCCAGCGCGACAAGCTCTGCGTGCGAACCCTCTTCGATAATCTTGCCGTTTTCTAGCACGAGGATGCGCTCGGCGTTTTGAAAGGCGCTTATGCGGTGGGCGACAATTAAGGTCGTTCGGTTTTGGGCGACGCCCTCGAGACCTTCTAAAATATTGGCCTCGGTTTGGGTATCCACAGCGCTCAGCGCGTCATCCAAAATTAGAATTGCAGGGTCGCGGATAATTGCCCTCGCCATTGCCGTGCGTTGCCGCTGACCACCAGAGAGGGTGACGCCGCGCTCGCCCAGACCTGTATTAAACGCGTCGGGAAAATCTTCAACATCGTTAGCAAGCTGCACGAGTTCCGCGACATCTCTAACGGCAGCTTGACGGGCTTCGCTGTCATTTTCAGGCAAACCGAAAGCAATATTTTCGCCTATCGAATCCGAAAAGAGCAGCGGCTCTTGCGGCACAATGCCGATGAAACGGCGTAAGACCTCGAGTGGGTATTTTTTAATCTCAATCCCGTCAATAAGAATTTCACCTGAGGTGGGCTCGAGTAAGCGCGCAATCAGGTTCACAATCATAGTTTTCCCTGAACCCGTGCGGCCTGTTAGACCCACCGTTTCCCCCTGCGGAATCGTAAAAGAAACCCCGTTGAGCGCGACAAAGTCGTCAAAATGCAGCGTGACATTGCGAAACTCAATCTGTCCCTTGACGGTTGTCAGGCTGTAATCGGTCAACTCGGTATCTTTGACAATAGGCTCCTCTTCAAAGATTTCTTTGAGCCTGCCCCACGAGGTAATGCCCCGCTGAATGACGTTGCCAATCCAGCCAAAGGCAATAATCGGCCACTCGATACCCATAAAGAGCAGCACAAAAGCTGCAAAATCACCGATGCTAAAGGTGCCCGAAACGAGAACCGAACGGCCACCCACAAGCAGAAGAAACGAGATGGTTAAACCAAAAAGAAGTTCCATCAGTGGGAAGAGTGGCCCATCTACTTTGGTTAGAGAGAGGTTGCGGCGGATAAACTCGTCATTGAGCCGCCCAAAGGTTTCAACCTCGCGGTTTTCAATACCAAAGCCTTTGACCACGCGAATGCCGTTAAAGTTTTCCTGCGCCATCGCAGAAACGTCACTAAACTGTTCCTGAACTTTTTCGTAGCGTTTGTGAATAATGCGCAGCAAGAAAAAGAAACTGAGCGCGATAAAGGGAACAATCACCAACGTCATGAGGGTCAGCGTGATATTCAATTGCACCATGCGGTAGAGGGTAAATAGCAATATGAGCGTCGTATTGATGCCCATGTAGATGCCGACCCCGATCATCATCCTGACGGCGTTCAGGTCAGCCGTGAGCCGCGCCATCAGGTCACCGACGCGGTGGTTGTCATAATAGTTGCCGTCAAGGTCGGTGAAATGTTTAAAGAGGTCGTGGCGAATATCGAACTGAATTTCCCAACTCGCGTTGAGCATGGTGCGGCGCACTACCACCATTGCGCCTGCCGAAATAACTGTCACCAGTAGCAAACCACCGGCATACAGCCAGACGTTTTGCCGTGTGATGCTACCGTCACGAAAAGCGTCGATAGCGTTACCAATGATAATAGGTGCAAAGGTCGCAAAATAGCTCGAGAAAACGAGCGCGATTATGCCGATGATAAAAGGTCTAGGATAGCGTTTTACATAGCCATATGAGTCCCGAAACGCTTGCCTCACAGATCCTCCGAACTTTGTTGAAAATCTTTGAACTAGCTTGCACGTAGCCTAGCCTTACAGCGAATAACTTATAACGAATAATGAATGTAAATCCCTAAAAGCCGAACGCCACTATACACCAATCAATTTGTTTGGGGGTGGCGTGGTGAACAGTTTGTTAGGGGATAGAGGTCGGGGTTCAGGGGTCAGCGAGAAGTACAAACCCCGAACCCCAACTCTTGACCCCTCTTAAGGATTAACCGTTATCTCTCTATAAGGTCGGCTGTCCGCTCCTAAATACAAACGAAACGTGATAGGGCCAGGTGCTCTGGTTTGCCAGCTACCATTCACAAGGTCGCCGCCTTTAACCCTTTGCGGCTGCCCAACATTAAAGAGGCGTCCGTCGAGTGTCGTCGCCGTGACCCGCGCTGTGATGTCAGGAATACCCGACTCGACTAAAAAGAGGTAGCTTGCTCTGCGCTCCTTGGGCTCGAGTACCCGCGCCACTACCTTGGGGCGGGGAACGGCAACAGGGTGCAGGTTGTAAAGAAGGGTGACAGTTTTATCAGCCCCTTCAGCGTTTGGCGCAGGCGTTTGGCTGACCACGCCCTCGGGTAAATTTAGGCTCTCATTCGGGTTGTCTACACTTTCAAAGCTGATGTTGAAGCCCGCCGCCCTAGCCGTGCGTTCCGCATTCTCCCGGTTCATGCCGATAAATGAGGGCACGCCTATCTGAGGCAGGGGAGAGGTATTACCCGATACCGTGAGTCTGAGCACTGCGTCACGAAGTTCTACTGGCGTCATGGGCGGTAGACTTTGCGCAATGACTGTACCAGCAGGGTAGCGCGAATCGTCGCGCCGCTCAGGCGGGAGCACCCGTATACCCGCGAGTTGGCCAAGGGCTCGAGCTTCTTCAAAAGGCAAGCCGCTCAGGTCAGGAACAAAAGTTTGCTCGCTCGCTAAGCCCTCGCTGACAAGCAGGTCAACTGTTGAGCCTTCATTAGCTTGCCCCCCTGCTCCGCGTGACTGAGCGATAATAAAATTACTTTTGATATTGCTATGGATATAAGAAATAGAGCCCAGTTTGAGCTTGGCACGCTCGAGGATAGTTTGCACTTCGTCGGAAAGTTCCGTACCCCGTAACTCAGGTACTTCGGTCAGCGCAACCTGGTCGGCAGGCAGAGCGTAGCTAAGGCGCACACGCTGACCCGGGCGCAGGGGGGTGCCTATCTCAGGGCTCAACGTGGTTACCGTAAAGGACGTTTCTCTAGACGCCACCGCCTCGACACTGACATTCAAGTGTGCGTCATAAAGTTGCTGCGCCGCGCTGTTGACATTTTGTCCGCTCAGGTCAGGCAAACGTACGAGTCTATTGGTTACGCTGAGACCAAAGCTCAGGTAAAGTAGCGCCACACCTAGCAGGGAAAAAAGGGTAAAGAGTCCCCAGCGAAAGACCCAGAGGGGCCAGCGAGCAAGCCTTTCCAGTAAAGAGGTCCGTTTCGGTTGCGCCTTGCTCACAGGGGGCGGTGTTTGGGCCAAAATGCGGGCTTCATTAAATGCTAGCCCGTAAACGCGAACGCCTGACTTGTCTTTACGAATGTCGGCTTGCTCGGCGCTGTAGCCGTGTTCGCGGAGCTGCTCCTTAAGCTCAGGCGGGGCGCTGACTTGTTTACTCGAGCCTGGCGTGTACCAGGCAACATAGGTCGCGCCGGGTCTGGCAACAACGTCGTGTAGCGCGGCTAAGCCCTCACGTTTTAGGGCGCGTAGGGTGCGCCGATAGGTTTCGAACTGCGCCTCTTGCTGTGGCGTGACGAAGTCGAACCAGACGATGTTCAAAGACGTTCCGTCAGGGGCCGTCGCGTTCAGTAAAAGCTGACCCTCAGCCAATACGCGCTGCGACAAGACTTCATATTTGCCGTCGATAACCGCCACGGGTTTATCCTATCTTAGGCATTCTGAGATATAGGTGAGGTGTGAGAGGCAGGGGAAAAGGGAGAGGGGGAGAAAGGGAGCAGGGGAGTAAGAACGCTACTCCCCTGCATGATCTAATCTTCAATCTTCAATCTTGAACTTTCAATCTTGAACTTTCAATCGTTTTTAACTTCCTTGCGCCGGTCTTGGTTCTATAGGCGGCTGGGGTTTGCCGGTTTCTGCGGGGCGGCGTGGCGGTTCTGCTTTGGCCTCTTCGGTTTCGCGCTTGATTTGCGCTGCGAGCTTGGCCTCGGCTTCTTTTGATTCGCGTATGAGCATATCGGTGATTTCTTCAGCGCTCATTTCGCCCTCTTGAGCAAGTTTAAAAGCTTTTTCAACCACTAGACCGTCCAGGGTTTCTTGTTTGAGCAGCGCTTCTGCTACGACCTTGACAGCCTCCCAGTGCTCGCCTATAACCTGTTCAGTTCGCTTATAGGCGCTCTCTAAAATTTCGCTGACCTGACCCTCGAGTTCCCTGGCTGTTTCCTCGCTAAAGTCCTTACGGCGGCTAATTTCGCCGCCAAGAAAGACGGGTCCACTGTCACTACCCCAGGCGATAAACTCTTCGCCACCCATACCCAGGTCAAATACCATTTGCTTGGCTAAGCTCGTTGCTTGTTTCAAGTCACTAGCGGCACCTGAAGAAATCGTGCCTGTCAGCTTTTTCTCAGCAACGCGGCCTCCGAAAATGGAGATAAGACGCTGCTCTAATTCCTCACGGCTCGTAACCATTTGCTCTTTGCTCAAATAGGCTGCAAAACCGCCTGCATTACCGCGCGGCATGATCGTGACCTTACGGATGCGGCTGTGCGTAGGCTGTGACACCGCGCCAATTGCGTGACCAGATTCGTGATAGGCCAGGGTACGGCGCTCTACATCACTGGGTACTAGGCTGCCGCGTTTCAACCCTAAAATGATGCGGTCAAGCGCGTCGTTAAAGTCGGACCAGTTAATAACCTGCTTACCCGTCCTAGCGGCAACCAGCGCCGCCTCATTAGCCAGGTTTTCTAAGTCGGCACCCGAGAACATAGGCGTTGCTTCTGCCAGTCGGCCCAGCTCGACATCATCCGCAATGGGTTTGTTGCGCACGTGAACTTGCAAAATTTCTTTGCGCTCGCTTTGCGTAGGTAGGCCAATGGTGACTTGCCGATCAAAACGACCAGGACGTAGCAGGGCAGGGTCGAGAATGTCTGGGCGGTTCGTGGCAGCAATAATAATGACAGAAGTGTCTTTCTCAAAGCCGTCCATTTCACTTAAGATTTGGTTAAGGGTCTGTTCACGTTCGTCGTGCCCTCCACCGATGCCTGCACCGCGGCGGCGACCGATAGAGTCAATCTCGTCAATAAAGATAATGGCAGGCGAGGCTTTACGCGCTTCATCGAACAAACTACGTACGCGGCTCGCGCCTACACCTACGAACATTTCCATGAACTCTGAGGCGCTGACCGTCAAGAAGGGTACACCTGCTTCGCCTGCAACAGCCCTTGCAAGCAGCGTTTTCCCCGTTCCTGGCGGTCCTACAAGAAGGACGCCTTTAGGAATTTCTGCGCCGATGCGCAGGTATTTCTGTGGGTTTTTAAGGAAGTCAACAACTTCAATAAGTTCTTCTTTAGCTTCTTTATGACCTGCTACATCGTTAAACACCGTTTTGACTTTGTTCTCCCGACCAAAGGTCCGCGCTTTTGATTGCCCGAACTGCATGACCTGGCTCGGGCCGCCCTGAGCGCGCATAAAAATAAACCAGAAAAACGCTATCAGAATGACAATCGGCAAGATCGAGAAGATAAGCCCGACCCACTGTGCGGGATTGCGAACATTAACCACCGCGTCGGATTGATTCAGTCTTTCAATCAGAAGGTCCGTAACAACCGCAATCGTGCTAAAGCTCTGAATCGTCTCAGCGGCTTCACCATCACCGACGAATTTAGGCTCTTTGAGCTTTCCCTCTATGCGCCCGTCATTGCGGTGTATCGTGAGGGTTTCAACCTCACCATTATCAACGAAGGTTTGAAACTGCGAAAAGCTAATTTCTTTACTGGGCGACCTCGAGTTAAATTGGCTGAACACGAAGATACCCAAAATTATGAGCATAACGAGCAGCCACGGGTTAAATGAACGTCTCAAAACATCCTCCTAAGGCTGCTAAGTTTACGGCACCCAACAACCACATTCGTAGGAGTTAGGGTAGCACCCCCCTATGTGAAAAAGCTGTAAGCTATCGGACGAAAGAATAGGGTGAAAAGCAGAACTCGGTGCTCAGTAATCAGCTACCCGCAGTAAGTCGAAAACTCAAAATTTTCTACTGATGCCTGGCACCTGAATACTGACTTCTGCTCTTAATCTCCTGCTTCAATTCTGTCCGCTTACTCGAACCTATAGCTCTTAGGCACAACGACAATACCGCCGTCAGTTACAGTAAAGCCTCTAGCCCTGTCATCATCATGATTCGTTCCAATAGAGACGCCCTCGGGAACTTTGACATTTTTGTCGATAATGGCCCTTTGGATGTTGCAGTTTCTACCAATTTGCACGTTGTCGAACAGTACCGAATCTTCGACCAGGCTATAGCTGTTGACGCGGGCGCGTCTCGAGAGCACCGAACGGCGCACCGTCGCCCCCGAAATAATCACACCCCCAGCCACCAAACTGTTGATTGCTTGTCCCTTACGGTCAGGTTCTTCGTGAACAAACTTAGCGGGCGGTGAAAATTCTGAAGAGGTTCGTAGCGGCCAGCCCTCGTTATATAGGTCGAACTCGGGCTTGACACCGACTAAGTCCATATTAGCTTCCCAGTAGCTGTCTAAGGTTCCTACATCGCGCCAGTAGGTGTTAGGACCCTCTTGACCTGGAATAGGATTTTTAGCAAAATCATAGGCTTGCAGTTTGTAGCCTTCTTCAAGAGCCATCGGCAAAACGTCATTACCAAAATCGTGCCCCGAGTCTTCGTTAGCCGCGTCGCGGTTGAGCAGTTCTATAAGGCAGTCTTTAGTAAAAAGATAGTTGCCCATCGAGGCAAGACCGTAATCAGGGCGCCCTGGAATGGGGTTAGGATTGTCAGGCTTTTCCTGAAACTCAGTGATTTCAAAGTTCTCGTTGACCTGCAAAACGCCAAAGCGCGAACACTCTTCAATTGGGGTTGGATAGGCGGCAATAGTGACGTCAGCGCCAGCTTCCAAATGCTGGTCAATCATGTGGCGAATGTCCATCTTATAAATGTGGTCACCGCTGAAAATAGCCACCAAGTCAGGCGCGTTGTTTTCAATGAGGTGTATATTTTGATAGATAGCGTCGGCGGTGCCGCGGTACCACACGTTGCCTAATTCTTCGTATAGGTACATTTGGGCGGGCGCAAGCGTAATAAAATAGTCGCTCAAAAAACTGCCAAAGCGCCAGTTACGCTGAATGTGCTCGGTAAGGGACTGCGCTTTGAACTGCGTCAGCATATACATGCCGTAAATTTCAGAGTTAATCATGTTATTCAGCGCGAAGTCGATGATGCGGTACTTGCTGCCAAAGGGAACGGCGGGTTTGGTGCGCTTCCAGGTCAAGGGGTGCAACCTTGTACCGCGCCCACCCGCTAGCATCATGCCTAAAGTTTTGACGTTCCTCGAACTCATAATAAGTTTGCCTCCTAGAGTCTAGCTTTAGCTGTTAGCGTCACTATAACGTCAGGCTTAGGGGTTTGAAAAGCAAGGAGAGCAACTATCATCTTGAGGGTGAAGGATAAGGGGGAAAGAAAATAACTTTAAACCTAAACCCCTCACCCTGCCCTGTGCGTAAGTGAGCTTCCATAGCACCGCGACCTGTGCGTTTACAATAGCGTTGTGGAGCATCTTCTCGAGTACCAGGATTACCTGCTCGCCTACCGTTTACGCGCCCTAGTGGGCGGACGTTTAAGACCAGCAGGCAAACCGTTTGAACTAGCTGAATACGCTACCAGGCGTTTAGAGCGTCAGGCGTTGGCACGTGAGCTTTTAGGAACCAATGATTACCACACGCGCATGCGGCGGGTAGACGAACTGACTGGCGAGCTTAACTTTGGCTTTTGGCACAACCCGAACGAAACGGTCAAAGTGTTGCGCCACGTTATTGAGCAGGGCGGCTGCCGCGCTTTAGAATCAGAGGATACGTTTATTGATGAACTGCTCACCCGGCGCGAACGCGAAGGGCTGAGCCATCGCGAACAGCGGCTCGTCGCACGCTATTATCTGGGTCTTTTCAGAGCGAGCGCCGCTTATTTAGATGCAGAGGTCTTCACCCGCTTACGCGGTGAGGTCGAACCGTTGCGTGAGCAAATGCCCCTATTCGCCTTGCCATTTACGGGTACGGACGTACCATCTGTTTGAAAGGAAAGTAATTGAAAATTAAAAATTGCAAAATTGAAAATTAGGCTGCTCGAATGTAATCACACGCTTAATTTTCTAATTTTAAATTTTCTAATTTTTCAATTCCCTCCTATGATTTCTTTAGATTTAGCTGAAATGAAGACAAAGACCTATTTATTAGACCTCGAGCTGAGCGCTTACCCTGCGCCGACGACGCAAGCTTATCGGCGTGAGCAATTAGCTAACTGGTTGTTTGAACGCGGCGTCAACAGCTTCGATGCGATGACGAACTTGCCCAAAGCATATCGGCAAGAACTTGCACAAACTTTTGAGATTAGCCCCTTTGCCAAAACCGAGCGCTTCCCCTCCTGGGATAACTCGGTGCGCTATCTATTTACCTTGCACGACGGCAAGCAAACCGAGGCTGTATACATGCCCTATAAAAACCGCAAAACGGTTTGTTTGTCATCGATGGTTGGCTGTCCGGCAGGCTGCGCGTTTTGCGCGACAGGGGCGCTGGGGTTCGGGCGTAACCTCAGCAAGGCAGAGATTTTGGCGCAACTTTTGGCGATTGCCTGGGGTGAAGGCTTTGCACCCAAAGAGATTCGCAACGTCGTACTGATGGGCATGGGCGAGGCGCTCCTCAATTACGATAACGCCCTAGCCGCTATTCACACTATGATTGATGCTGACGCCCTTGACATGTCACCGCGCCGCATCACGCTGTCGACGGTGGGCTTACCTAACCGCATTCGCCGCCTGGCAGGGGAGAATCTCGGACTTGTTCTTGCCGTGAGCTTACACGCACCTGATGAGGATACGCGCCGCAGCATCATTCCTACGGCCCACGCCTATCCTATTGAAGAAATCATGGCGTCGCTGCACGACTGGCAGGCGGCGACGGGGCGGCGCGTTACGATTGAATACACGATGTTAGAGGGTGTCAATGACGCCCCGTGGCAAGCCGACCTTTTGGCAAAACGCTTAAAAGGTTTGAAAACGCACGTGAATTTGATTCCTTTTAACAGCTGGCAGGCTTCGGGGTTTAACTCGAGCCCCAGGGACGTTATAAAAGCGTTTCAGAGAAGGCTCGAGGGCTCAGGCTTGTCAGTATCAGTACGTTTTAGTCGTGGGCAAGATGCTGGCGGCGCGTGTGGTCAACTCGCGCTGACGAAAACATAAAAGTAGAAGGAGGCGGCTTTCTGAAACTTTCAACTTCCATTTTAGAGATGATTTTATTGAGGACAGCGCCATTTATCCATAGATACTTTCTCAAAGGTGTCAGGTGTCAGAAAGCCTAATGCGACCAGAGCGTCGCGCGTTTCAGAATTGGCGGTCTTCTCTACTAGATCATTTAGAAGAGAAAAGTCTACTTCTGACAGCCACACCTTATGTCCAGCGGTTTCGCCTCTAAAATAAACCATTGAAGTTCTAAAAGCGCGATCTAAACCTACGGGAATGTCCCTTGCTGCGGTGCCATCGAGCCGCACCTCAGTCCCTATTGGTAACGTTTCAAAGGCGTGTCCATCTGAGTTGAGTGTTCTTCTAGGGTCATAGACGATTTTCAGCCCAGAAATAACCATGTTAAGAAAATACTCGTCCTTGTCCCGTTTCAGATAAGAATAAGTGGCGTTCAGCGCCACATCAGTGTCACCTTGATTCGGCTTGATAAGCACGAACTCCACTATTTCAGATGAAGTAAAACTGACTTCAGGCACACAGTTGGGCATGCGCCGCGTCCAATTGCCACATGAGGAAAGGAGAAAGCCCAATATACCGGCGAGAATGAGGATAGACCATTGTTTAAGCGGTTTTCGCACAACATATCGTAAGACGCACTCAAATGGTTGAACAGTAAGATTCTCATAGTTGGCAGCTTTCGAACATTCTTTACTGAGTCTGAACTAAGTTCTAGAACCTTGTAGCGCCAAAATAATAGATCATCAAGACCTAAAAGATTTCACATCTGCGCAGATTTATGAAGGTCTCGTGGGGGATTTCACACGTGCGCACGGGTACCGCGTTTAGACTGAAACCTGGTATTGTGTATTAAATCACGCACGCCGAATACTGCGGGGCTGCGTTATTCATTTGGAGGCAAACGCATGGTAAGTAGAGCAATTTTTCTAGGCGTCCTACGCAGCCTGTTTGTTGGTTTCGCATTTTGTGTGCTTATGGCCCCTGTGGTCACGGCGCAAGCGAGCTTAGACGAACTGCGTAATGCGACCTTTCGTCAACCCACCGACCTGAACGCCTGGGTCGACTTAGGTAATGCGTACCTCGAGCGTGGTCAATTCGATGACGCTCAAAAGGCTTTTTTAGAAGCGGTCAGTCTTGACTACCGTTCTGACGACGCGCACTTCGGTTTAGGACTCGCTGAATTTGAACGCGGCGACTATCCAGCCGCGCTTTTTCAGTTTAATGAGGTCACGCGGCTTTTTCCCGAACGGTTTGATGGGCACTTCAATGAGGCGGTGACGCTCGTAAAGTTGCGCCGTTTTGACGAGGCGGCGGCAGCTTTTAGAGAGGCTATTGAAAACTCAGTTGAAGCCTCGAGTGTTGAAAAAGTAGAAGCTTACCGCGGGCTGGCTGGGCAACTGAAGCGTATTGAAGATTACGCGGGCGCTGCCGACGCTTACGGCGCGGCGCTCGAAATCAGACCGAACGATAATGAACTGACCTTTTTACAAGCCGAGGCGCTTTATCAGGCAGGCATGGGGCTCGAGGCTCTACCCTCCCTGTCTGACTTGGAAGCGCGTACAGATGATCACAAGGTCAGCGTGCTTATTGCCAATATTTATGTGCAAGCCGAACAAGATGATTACGCCGTAAGCTCTTTGCAGCGCGCCCTGCGTAACGCCCAGGCGACGAGCAACACTCAGGCGCAAGGCACGATTTTGGTCAAGCTCGGCCTCTTGCAAAGTGACTTGGGCCGCGAAGCCGAAGCAACAAGTGCGTTTCAACGCGCTTCTGCTGCGGATACTTCCTCGTGGGAGGCGCGCTATAACCTGGGTGTGAATTACTTAGAGCGCGGTCAACCCGAATCGGCTATCGGCTATTTACAAAATGCCATTACCATCAATCCTGAAAGTGGCGCGGCTTATCTTGCGCTAGCCACTGCGTACGACCAAGTTGGTCAGCTTAATGAGGCGTTCAGCAACGCCGAAGCTGCGCAGTCACGTTTAGAAGACCCGTTGCTGCTGTCGCAAGCGAACTTTATTGTTGGTCGTGGTCTCTACCGTCAGGGCAACTATGAGGCATCTCTAGAAGCTTTTGAAGGCGTCGTCGAGGCTCAGCCTGATAATGCTGCGGCTCAGCTTTGGGCAGGGCTTGCCCAGTACGGTCAAGCAAATTACGATGAGGCCGTTCAGTTTATCGAGCGTTCGGTGCAACTTGACCCTGAAAGCTTAGAAGCGCGTGTGAATTTGGGCGCGGCTTATTTAGCGTCTGAGCGTTACCAAGACGCCGAACTCGTGTATCAGCTGCTTGTCGAAGATTCTCCTAACGACGCTGATTCCCACTACAATCTGGGCTGGTCGCTCCTGGCGCAAAATCAGCTCGAGGCTGCCAAAGAATCTTGGGTACGCGCGTCTGACTTAGGCTATGAGCCTGCGCAAGACGCCCTGCAAAGGTACTTCTAAAAACGCTTGTGATTTTTAGAGTAAACTAGATATTATGGACTGGATTAGACGTAATTGGCCCGACCTCATCATAGGATTTGCACTCCTAGCGGTGATTGCCGGTATTATCGCCACGCTTCTTAGTGGCGGCAGTTTCTTTCCCTTTGGAAATTCGGGACCAAGTTCAGGTACGCAGTCGACAATTACGACCCCGCAAGTCGGAACATCTCCAACAGCTACGCCCTCAACAAACGCGCCGTCATTAAACACGCCAGATACGCAACCCACCGTAACAAGTGAAGCGCCGCCTCCGGGCCCCCCCATTCTTGCTGAAGGCCCAGAGACGGTGGAAACCGCGGCGCCAGAGGCTACCTCGGATAGTGTCACGGTGGTGAGCCCAGAGGTGAGTTCAGAAACAGCAGAGTCTTCATCAGAATCTGTAACTCCGCTTGCACCTGAAGCCCCCATAGCAGACTCAGCCGCCGCGGCATCTGCAACTGATGCGCCTGCGCAAACGAGTATAAGTGGCGAGGCAAGTACCCTTTTTCCTGAGTCGCCCTACCGCATCTCAGTCGGTAGTTACCGCGACGAAGCCAATGCGCAGCGACGTGCCGAGAGTTTTATTTCGGCTGGCTATCCGGTTTTTATTGGTCGGCAGGATGATTTGGCAATTGTACTCGTCGGTCCCTATGACAGCCGCGCCGACGCCGAGACGGCAGTGGCAACGATTCAGCGCGACGGACTCGAGGCGGCCCCCCTACTGTTTGAACTTTCTGATGACCCGAATGCAGCGGCTAACATTGTTGAGGCGGGTACTAATGCCGCGTCCAATGCAGCGTCAAGTGTGGC
>ENA-ORXM01002165-ORXM01002165.1-marine-metagenome-genome-assembly--contig:-NODE-2165-length-23926-cov-3.881463_pt1 | contig 23926 bp, 19 predicted proteins | sample MGYA00237867_ERZ511480 | MGnify/ENA primary metagenome ERZ511480 (study PRJEB26309, sample SAMN06266103) | marine metagenome | isolation source: Algal blade | place: United Kingdom:Sidmouth, United... | reverse complement strand
CCTAGACTCAAAAACGAGTAAAAATTTAAGATTATCTGTAAATATTAAGAATATTCTCTAGCAATTCACGCTGAGTATTTCAAAAAATCAAATGAAATTACTAAAAATTTAACTCATAGAAAAAGGAGAAATCAACCTACATTTAGCTAGAAATTTAACTCAAAAAAGTTAATAAATATCCAAGTAAACCTCTCAATTACACCACGTTTATTGAATTTTATAACTTACCGATAAGTTTCTATGAAGAATAAAAAACTAATTTTTCTTGGTGACTTAATGAGTACATTCATCACTACCCTACCGATGCTCATGACAGTTTTAATATTAGTTATTTCATATCAAAAACTCAGCTTAACTTGTAATAACTTTTTAGTAGCACTCGTTTTAGTTTTAATTTTCCCTCTATTATTTATACAATGTATTTTCATCATTAGATTGATCTTACCAAAAGTTAAAGAAGGTACATTCTCGCTAGGTCTAAATAGAGGTTTTATCGGATGGTATTTAAATCTAGCTCTTGGAAGATCAATTCGCGTCTTTCAAGTTCAAGATTTTATCTATAGCTCTTACTTATTAAAATATCTTTATTGGAAGGCGATGGGGGCAAACATTGAATATGGAGTTCATTCAAGTATGTATGTAAACTTAGTTGATCTTCAACTCATCAATATTAAAGCAGGAGTGACTCTGGGAGATGAGGTTCAAGTTGGATGTCATATGATGATTGGAGATAAAATATATTTAAAAAAGATATTTATTGAAAGTGATTCCTTCATTGGTATTAATTCTAAAATTGGACCTGGAACAAAAATTGGGAAAAGCGCATTCATAGGTCCATGGAATATATTAATGAGAAAAAAAATCAAGGACAATGAAAAAGTCGAAGCCTTCACATTCTTTGGTTCTGAGAGTTTAAAGTGAAGTACTTCAAAGGCAATATATTGAAAATGATGATGGATCCTCCAGGATATCAATTAGAGATGTATTGCCAGCATGGCCCTTTAATGCGGACGAGTCTTGGTAAAAAAAACTTCTATCTCTTTAATCACCCTGATGCTGTTAAGGAAATTCTTCTCACTAAGGCCTCAAGCTTTAAAAAAGGAATGGCCGTTCAAAATGTACAAAAGATCATTGGAAATAACCTATTAACTCTTGAAGGTAAAGATCATGCACAAAAAAGAAAGATCCTATCTAAGGTATTTTCAAAAACTTATATTTCAGACTTTGAAGATGTAATTACCAGTCATATCAATCAAAAAATTAGCCAAATGCCTAGTGAGGGAACATTAGAACTTAAATCGTTTTGCTCTGAAATCTCAATGGAGTTAATTTCTCTTATGCTCTTTGGTACACCAGTAAGTAAAGAGGTCCAGGCTATTGAGAAAACTATTCACAATGGTCTCTCTCTAATCTATATGATGAACATTCCAGGCAATAAGTTTTTCATGAAGCTGCCCTTACCCTTTATACAAAAATTTAAACAAAGTCAGAAAGAATTGTACCTCATTATTGAACAATTACTAAATAGTAGACAAGCAAGGTCTTCAAGAACTTATAGTACAATAGATCTATTAATAGAAGCAGGTTGTAATCAAGAAGAAATCATAGAACATCTGATCGTTTTATTTATAGCCGGCCAAGAGACAACTTCCAGTGCATTAGTCTGGCTACTCTATTCAACTCTTACCAATGAAATGCCGCCAGAGTTTTTATTAGAAATCCGCAAGGCCGATTCAGAGAATAAAAAATATCAAGATATTTTAGACTACCCGCATATTCAAGCATGTATTCTAGAGACATTAAGACTCTACCCTTCAATCTGGAATATTGGGAGGCAGGCCATTGAAGATATTGAAATAGCTGGTTATCAATTTAAAAAAGATGATTATATTGCCATTAGTCCCTTTGTCATGCAGCGAAGTCCAAAGTTTTTTAAAAATCCAAATGCATTTGATATAAAAAGATGGATAGTGAAGGATTGTATTATTACTCCACAAAAATTTACCTATTTCCCCTTTAGTTATGGGACTAGAAATTGTATTGGGAAAACACTATCAGAAGTTGAAATTTTTTGTGCCATAAAAAAAATATTTAATTCCATTGAATTTACATTAAAAGACAATAAAAAAATCACAATAAGTGCAAAAATGACCATGGCACCTAAGCAAGAAATCTGGGTTGACTTTAAAAAATATACTTAATTCAAGATTATTTCTTCAAAGACTTTAATATTTCAGGATAAATCTCATTAACTTCGATTACTTTCTCTACAATGCCAGCTTCAATAAAGTCAGAATAATCTTCTTTTTCATTTTTTTTATTTTCCTCCCAAGTTTTTAATAAAACAGGAGAAGAAGTTAAGAGTTTTTCGATAATCTTATTTCCCATAATTCCGATATAGGCATCTTTAAGAGCAAGTGTTTTATCTCCACCGTAAAAAGGAGGAATACTCAAAATAGAAGATCCACCAAAGCATCTCCCAATTACTATCCCTCTTTTATAAAACGGATAATTAATTATATTCACAGCTAAATCATAGATACATCTTGAAATATTTTGATCATTATTTTCTAGTCTTGGATCTCCTCCCGGACAATCGACAATACTAAAAAATGGAAGAGAGAGTTTCTTAAATAAATTCAACGACGCTGAATATTTTTGTATATCTTTAATCGCCATTAAGTTTCCATTTTTCAAAGGGTTTCTCAAGAGCCCCATTCTTCCCTCGGAAGTTTTTACGATTGAACTGATTAATGATGATCCCATCTTATTAAATAGATTCACACCTGTATGATCAAAAAACTCATAGAGCTTTTCAAGACTTTCAAAACTTGGCTTAACTTCATTTTTAGGCCCTCTTGTTGAAAAGATGGCCTTCACGACTTTATAAATATCTTCTTTTTCCTTAAAGCTCTCATGAACAAGATCATTGGTTGCTAACATTCTTGCTGAATTACATGACTCATTAAAATCTACTTTAGATCCAAAAAACATTTTAAAAACCTCAGGCCCAGTAAGATTAAAAACTGAGCGATCTAGCGCCAATCTATAATCTCCAATAGAGTATAAGATTGCACTTAAGCCAAGAGTATGCCCAAAAGAGATTGTTAATAGTAAGTTTTTTTCAACGAATCGATTTAGTTTTTCTATCAAGGAGAAAGTATTTCTAAATACTTCCCTACCATCTTGAACTCTAACCCCTATGCTATTAGCAATATAAATTAGAGGATAATCCAAAGAACCGAGCTCATCTATAAAGCTCCCTACACGGTGAGAATTCTCAACCCCAAAACTAGAACCAAATGATCTAAAGTCATTAAAAATAATACCTACCGATTGACCTTCGATTTCGATGATAAAAGTATAGAACCCATCAAATGTGCGTCTATTAACTTTAGTTGTTTGCAGTGGCACATAAAACTTAACTTCCTTAGTTGAGGAAAGTTTAATTAAGTCACCAAGAAAGAATGAATCTTCTATCGAGTATGTAATATATTCATAGCTCATCATGTTCCCCATCAAATTAGACTATACTCCTCCCGTAACGCGTCGCATGTGAGGGTTATAGATTTATGTTAATTTTAGCCTTTTTTGAATGTGTTATTGATTAAAGGAAATTATTACTGAAGGAAAATGATATGAATAACGAAATTTTTGATTACTTGAAAAAGGTTATAAAGCAGGCATGTCCTGACTTAACCAATGAGATAACTTTGACTCAGAAATTAAAAGATGACCTTAATCTAGATAGCCTTGGGATCCTAACAATCGCTGATCAAGTAGAAGAAAAGTTCTCTATTGCCCTAGAGGCAGAGGATTTGTCTATAACTCCTGAAACAGTTAATGATTTAGTGGTATTAATTCAATCAAAGATGACTGCATAATCATGAAAAAGAAAGCAGAGCATATTTTAGATTTTTTAGCTTATAATTCTGAGCATAACCTTGGTCTTACTAAGTTCATGGATAAAAAAGGGAACTATACAACTTATTCTCATCAAGAGCTCTTTAATATTGGAAAAAAATATGCCAATTATTATCTCTCTATTGGAGTCAAGGAAGATGAAGTCATCTCCATTATGCTCCCCACTGGAATTGATTTGTTAGGAGCCTTCCTAGGTGCTCAATTCATTAAAGCTGTTCCAACCTTCTTATATCCACCTATTTCTCTTTCAGATATTAATAAGTGGCTACAGAGCACAAATAAAATGATGGGGGAAGTAAATTCTAAGATATTAATCACCGATGCTTTAATCTATTCAGTCATGAACAGAGGAGACGTTACTATCTTAGATTCTCAAATTAGACTGACGACAGAGTCAAAGTCTCACCTTGAAGACTTTGAATACATTGCAAAAAATTATTCTGCTAATAGTCTGTGCTTCTTGCAATTTAGCTCAGGAACGACCGGCTCACCTAAAGCTGTAAAAATAACTCAAAAAAATGTGATTTCAAATGTTGAGGCCATGTATAAAAAATTTGGAATCGATGGTACTTCCTTTAAAGGAGTAAGTTGGCTGCCAATCTATCACGATATGGGATTAGTTGGATCATTTCTTGGCTCAATCATCCACGCGACAGAAGCCACCTTTATTCGACCTGATGACTTTATTCGTAAACCCTATTTATGGTTGAAAGCAATCTCAGATCAAAAAGCTAATATTACAGTAGCTCCAAATTTTGCTTATGGTTTATGTGTAAAACGAACACCACCAGAGATGCTTGAATCACTTGACCTATCAAGTTTAGAAATTGCTTTATGTGGAGCTGAGTTTATTCATAAAAGCACGATGGATAAGTTTAATGAGACTTTTTCACAATGTGGCCTTAGTGAATCTGCCCTAACTCCTGTTTATGGAATGGCAGAAGCAACATTGGGGGTTACATTTTCTGATATGACGAGACCAGTGCTTTTTAAAACCTTTGATAGGCAATGGTTATCAAAGTCTATCGCGAAAGAATCTACATCAGGTGTAACGATCTGCTCTGTTGGAAGACCATTAGAAGACATGCAGGTAAAAATTAAAAATACTAAGAATAAAGAACTGATCCATGGTCAAATTGGTGAAATCTACGTTTCTGGTCCAAGTGTGACAACTGGTTATTATAAAAATATTGAAAAGACTAATAAAACAATTATTAACAATGAATTAAAAACGGGTGATCAAGGTTTTATCTTTGAAGATGAATTATATATTTGTGGAAGAAGTAAAGAAACATTAGTAATAAGAGGAAGAAATTATTACCCAACTTCTTTTGAAGAGAAGATTTTTAAGATTGAAGGAATTCGGGAAGGAAGAGTTATTGTCACCAGTAAACTTTGTAGTGAAACAGATACTGAAGAGGTTTTGGTGTTAGCTGAAGTGAAAAATGCAAAATTAATAAAAGATTTAGAAAGTTCTATGAAATCGCAAATACAAAAATCTTTTGAAAATAGCGGTCTTGCTCCTAAGGATATTGTCTTATTGCCACCAGGGTTTTTACCTAAAACGACATCTGGAAAATTAAAAAGAAAAGAAGCTTTGGCGATTTTAGAACTCTCTGCAATAGATCATGACCAAAAAATAAGATCTTCATATTTTTCTGAGTTCTTTAGTAAGACCATGTTTTTACTAGATCATTCGTTTCTTAGGGTTAAAATTTTAATCGCAGATTTAAAGAATTGATATGACTAAATTCAATGAAATCATTAAACAATCTTTACAAGAAATCGGACATATTGATGTGCCACAGAAAACTAATGAGAATTTAAATCTAGATAGTCTTATGATTGTTCTTTTAGTTGGAAAATTAGAATCAAAATTAAATACGACAATTCCACTAGATCACTTTAGCGAAGCAAGTTTTAAAAACATCGATGGAATCCAAAGTTTTCTTATAAGCTCTGGAGTTGAATAGATGAAAATTTTAATAACCGGAGGTTCTTCAGACCTGGCCCAAGAAATTATATGCTCTGATATTTTTTCTGAACATGAGTTTTACATAACTTGCTCTAATGAAGTAAATCTTCAAAAAATGATTAAACACTTAGCCCAAAAAGGTAAAAGCGTTCAAGGTTTTGTCTATAATTTTAAAACACCACTATCCAAAGACCAGATGCCTGATAATATAGATGCCCTCATACTCAATGCCGCTTCCGTTCAAAAAAAGATTCTCCCCCTACATCTTCTGAGTGATGATGTCGTTCAAAATTCACTAGAAGATATCTGGGGAAATTTGAAGATCATCAAAGAATTATTACCACAAATGATAGAGAAGAACTTTGGTCGAGTTATTTTTATCTCCAGCCTTTCTACTCAAAATGGAACGAGCTCTTATGCTCCCTACATCGCCGCAAAGTCGGCCATAGAGGGTGTGATGAAAAATATTTCAGTGGATTATGCCAAATATAATATTCTAGCAAATACTCTTAGACTTGGATTATTTAAAACTAGTCGTAATAAAATTTTTTGGAAAAGAGATTTTTACCAGACTAAAGTACAAGAGCATATATTACAAAGTAGGATGGGAAACCCATCAGATATACTTTTACCAATCAATCTCTTCTTATCTAGCCAACTTTATACAACTGGTAGTACACTTAATTTAGGCGGTGGATTACCCACGGTTGATTTTTCAAAGCTATAAACCTATGAGTCTTTATAAACCTCAAGAACCTATCTACTTTCAAGGTCCTAATTATTATATCCCCACTCGTTGTATCACTAATAAAGATCTCATTGATTGGATGGGAGTAAAGCTAAAAGACTCTTTAATTGAAAAAAGAACAGGGATAAAAACTAGATACTGGGTAGATGGACAAAGCTGTAGTGATCTTGGATATAATGCCGCAAAAAATCTTATTAAAGACTTAGAGATAGATACACAAAATATTGGTACACTTATTCTTAGTACTATTTCGGGAGATTTCTCTTCTCCACCAACCTCTCCACTGATTCAAGACCGACTTAAACTACAAAATATTGGATCATTTGATTTCTCTGCAGCTTGTGCTGGTTTTACTGCTGGCCTTATACTGGGTCAATCTCTTTGCAGTTCAGGATCAAAAGATATCCTACTGATATCGAGTGAAATTAGATCAAAATTTCTATCAAAGAAGGACTTTCAAACCAATGCCTTATTTGGTGATGGATCTAGTAGTATTTTAATTACTCGCGAGCGTAAAAATGCACACTATAAATTCCTTGGTGGAAAACTTTTTACGGATGGAAGTGTTGCAGATATTATTTCAATCCCTTTTGGTGGTAGTAAAAATCCCCACAGCATAGACCCAGAAGATCATACTTTAAGAATGAAAGGCGGTGCTGAGCTCTTTTTAAAAGCACTCAATGGAATGTATGAGAGCAGTCTCTCCTTATTAGAAGATTTAAAAATTTCGCTCGATGAGATAGATTGGATCGTTCCCCATCAAGCAAATCTACATATGATTGAAGCCTTAACTAAGAAACTTCAATTTCCTGAAGAAAAAGTAATTAAAACAATTCAAAAATGGGGAAATACCTCAGGAGCAAGTGTGGGGATGGCCTTGTCGACATTAAAATCAGAGAACATTCCCAAGGCCGGACAAAAAGTTCTCTTAGTATCAGCAGGAGGTGGAGGTATTGCCGCTAATGCTGTTTTAGAAGTACAATAAACTTTAAAGCTAACGATACCTTGCTTATGGAACTAAACATTGAAAAAAGATAAAACTGCAGACAATTTATTTCTAAGATTGTATTTAAAATATTATAATTTCATTGCTATCATCTTAGTATTAACAATTATCCCTATTAGTTTAAAAATCAAAGATATAGAAAAAGGTTTTTCTCAAAAAATTTGGTTTCAAAAAAAAGATAATCGTTTAAAAATGTACAATCAATTCCAAGCAAAGTATGGAAGTGATGATGTTTTAATCTTAGCTCTAGATTTCAATGAAACAATTATTAAAAAATCTAACCTAGTGATCATCAAAAATTTAACAGAAAGTATGTCCTTATTACCAGGGGTAAGTAAGGTAGAATCATTAACTAACCACTCTAGAATTCATGGTGAAAACGATGATATTTTCATTGAACCAATCATAAAACAAGATGAGACAATTTCAAATCAAACGGTTAATAAAGTCTCTAATATTTTAAAATCTGAAAAAGATCTAAAAAATCTATACTTTGATGATTCAAGTGAGATTGCAATTATCTACGCAAGAATGTATCCCATTCAAAACTCACTAAAAGCCTATCAAAAAACAGTTAAAGAATTAAAGGAGCAATTAAGTGACTTAAACTTGCCAAAGAGTGTTGATGTCCATATTTCAGGAAATGTTTCGATGGCCGTAGGATTTAATGAAATCTCATCTCAAGATATCAAAAAGCTTATCCCTATTGCCCTTGTTATTTTATTTGTCTCTTTACTCATATTTTTGAAGGATATAAAAGCAGTTCTTATCGCTCTGATCATCGCTTTTCTTACCATTTCAACAACTCTTGGAATACAGGCGATTTTAAATATCAAAACGACCCTAATAACTCTGATGGTACCTTCGATCTTATTGGCCATTGTTGTATCTGATTGCGTACATATTTTATCTAGCTATATTAAGAACTTAAAAATCTTAGGAAATTCAAAGGATAATATTAAAGCAACAATTAAAAAAAATATTCTACCAACATTTCTCACTAGTCTAACAACCGCAGTCGGTTTCTTTAGCTTAACTTCTTCTTCTCTAGCTCCTATTTCTGATTTAGGTACTCTTATTACAATCGGAGTCTTTGTTGCATGGATTTTCTCGATTTTTATTATTCCTTTCCTCCTAACAATTTTTAAACTCAATAGTTCAATAAATAGAGAAAAAAATTATTTAGGTCGATTCAAATCAATTATTCCTGTCATTAATAAGAGGAAAAATCAAATTCTCATCTTTTGCTCATTTATATTTCTCACCTCTTTATATCTTGCTTCAAAAAATCAGGTAAACTCCAATATCATTAAATACTTTGATTCCGAATTACCAATACGAACTTCAGCAGAATTCTTAAATTCTAAAGCTGGTGGGATTGGAACTGTAGAACTTATTATTGAGCCTAAAGAAAATAAAACAATAACGAATCCAAACTTTCTAAAAAAAGTTGATAACGTACTCAAAGAAATTAAATTAATTGAGGGTGTAAAAAGAGTAAATAGCCTCATCCCTATTCTTAAAAAAAGCAATCAAGTCTTGCATGGTGGTAAAGAAAGCCAATATCTCATTCCATCTTCAGCTCAGTCTATTGCTGAACAACTCTTTTTATATGATTTAAATGCACCCGTAGAGAAAAACCTTTCAACTTACAAAAATACAGGTGATTCTGAGATGAGAGTTTCAATTCAAACAAATCAAATGAGTTCAAAAGGAAATTCAGACTTAGTTGAAAATATTAAAAATAAATTAAATACATCTGAGTTAAACTATCACCTCACTGGTAAGAGTATTTTGATGCAAGATCTAGATTCATATATTATTAAAACTTTTTTCACATCAATTCTTCAAGCCATGTTTTTAATTACTCTCATGATGTGTTTAATGTTTAGATCAATAAAGTTTGGAATACTTGCTATGATACCCAATGTTTTCCCACCGGTTCTTGGAGCAGCTCTCTTGTACCTTTTTAATATCCCTTTAGATGTCGGAACAATCTTGATAGTAAGTACATCTTTAGGTATTGCAGTTGATGATACGATTTTTTTCTTAACTAGTTTAAATAAACACTCAAAAGATACACATTGTATGACCGAGACTTTGGAAAAAGTTTTTGAAGATACGTTTTCTCCCTTGCTTACTACTACGATAACTTTAATATCATCTTTTGGTGTTTTTGTCCTTGGGAGTTTTGAGCCCAATCAAAACTTTGGTCTCATGACAGCGATTGTTCTTTTCCTAGCTCTAATTGCCGACTTTATTATACTTCCAGCTGTATTATTAACTTTTAATAAGAGCTCTTAGTGCAGCTTTATTAATTTTACCATTAGTATTCAATGGAAACCCATCTAGTTTTACAATTTTTCTAATAATATTAAATCTTTTATTTTCTGAAATAAATTCCCTAATACTCTCTTGCGTATTTTTGCCTTGATAAAAAAATACTCCATACTTTTCACTATCATCATCGCTACTTACTAAAATCTTAGCTTCATTAATCATTAATTTTTCTTTCAATTCATTTTCAATCTCATCCAAGCTAACTCTAACACCTCGAATTTTGATTAAATTATCTGTTCTTCCTTCAATATAAAATACATCATCAATTTTTCTTGCCCTATCTTTAGTATTAAGCCATGTCTTATTATCAAACACTTCACCTTGCCCCACATAACCCAGCATGACTTGCTCACCTTTAAATTCAATTTCATTATCCTCAGATAGTCTTGCTTCTAGACCAGGAACCACTCTTCCCACACCTCCTTGTAAAAAGTGTTTATCTTGTGATGATAAAATCAAGGCCCTTGGTGAGAGTTCTGTTTGACCATAATTATTAAAAATTTCAGTTGTTGATGGGTAAAAACCTAACATCTCTTTCCGAAGTGCTATATCAAGTGGAGCACCAGCAGAAATCACGTGAGTGATACCTAAACATTCATTTTTATCTAAAACTTTAATGATAGCTTTGTGATGGCTAGGGACACCTGAAATCATTTCAGGGGTATATTGTCTCATTGAATCTTTTAATCTTATTAAGTGATCAATCAAAATAGTTTTCTTGCCAAGTTTTATAGCCGGCAAGAGTTGACCTATGAGTCCAAAGGAATATGAAAAAGGTAAGAAGAGGACTTGAGAAGAAATATCTTCAAATTTCAAGCACCCAGAAATTGCCTTTATGCTTGTTTCAATATTTTTCAAGGAAAGTTGAACAATCTTTGACTCTCCCGAAGAACCTGATGTTAATAACATTAAACTACAATTTGTATGGAGTTTTTCTTTATCAATTTTTTGTTCTAAGTTTTGAATTTCAATGGAGCTAAAGCTATCAGGATAAACACACACTGGGATATTAAACTCCAGGCATCGCAAAATCTCTACAATAAAATCTAAACTTCTCGCTCCTTTTAAAAAAACTACTTCATCACTGTGCAAAAGATGCTTAGATCTGTCTAAACTATCTCTGATTTGTTCATAACTTAACTCCTTTCCATTTAAAAGGCAGGCTGGACCAGAGGCGTTCATTGATACAAAACGGTATGCTTGCTCACTCATGACTTACTCCAATGGATTGGGCAGGAAGAAGCAAGGAAGGCTTTGATTGAGCGTGTCTGTCTTTCATCCAAAAACAATTCTTTTCTGATACAATTTCTACCACTATGTTTTTTATATACCCGTTAGCTCTGTAAGTCTGATAGCCAGAGCTTATAGCTTGCAAGTTTTTATCAATTTCACTTGCAAGGTATTTCATTTCAGAGTCTTGCTCTAGAACATAAAGGACAAGTCCATCTCCTCCCTTTGAAGTTGCAAACCTCCAACTCTGCTTGATTGTTTTACAACTCTTTAAAAGTGATTCTTCCAACTCCTTAGAAGACAGAGTAACTAATCCTAAACTGATGAGCTGATTGGACTTAGATTCAAAGTAGATCTTTGGAGTTTTTTCTACAAAACCAAAACATCTAACTAAATCATTTATTCTATATCTCACCAGCCCCATCGAATTCGTGATCAAAAGATCGTAGTTCTTACCAATCTCTAACTCCCAAGGTTTCAATATTTCTTCTTTTGAATTTTGTCCTTGTTCTATAAACTCAAAGATACCTGATTCGAGCGAAATAGGACCGCCAACTTCATTGTGATAAATAGGACAATTTATCCACCCTTCTGAGGCACTATAAATTGCATCCACAAGATCTAGTCCTTTTAAATGTTTCTGAATACTCACCAATTGATGTTGGCACAAAGAAGACTGCCAACAAACTAAGAATTCAAGCGATGGCCATAATTGAGTTAATAGAAAATCTGAATCGAGACTAAGTGTTTTCAAATAATCTAATCTTTTGGAGGAAATCTTAAATTTTGATTTTTCTGTTTCCAGAGTATGTAAAACGTCATCAAACTTTGAGTGAATATCTTGGATGAGTCTAATATAACTAAGCGGTGTAACAGCAAACATGGCGCTAAGATCTTGCGAGAGAACATAAGTTAAATAGTTTTGCTCATACACATCAGCATCTTCTAAAATTTCACTAGGAATTGCATATAAGTTTTGTATTAATTTGGGAAGAGAGTCATAAGTGAATGTACTCATATATCCAGAATTTATACCTGTTGAAAAATCAGCACTGGAATCTCTCGTACTAACAAAGTATAGAATTTTCTTTCTTCCAAGTTTTTCATATCTTGAATAAAGCGAACCAATAAAGGGTTTCACTATAGACTTACAATCTTTATTATAAGTTGAAGTCATCGGAAAAAATTTACTCTCCCCGGTAGTTCCCCCACTTTTAATCCAATATTGAATTTCTTCATTATTTAAAGAAGAAACATTGAAATCATAATCTTTTTTTATAATTTCTTCATAATCTTCATAAGTTGTGATGGGATTATCCTTAAGATCATCAAAGATTCTACCACTCCAGAACTTAGACTTAGAAATCGAATCAAAAATTAACTTCCACTTCTTTGCTTGAAAGACTTCAGGCTGACTTAATGAATGTTGATATATTTTTAGAGAGATTTTTCCTAAATTTTTCAATAAGCTTAATGCCAGCATTTTCTTCATAATCAATTCTATTTTAAGTCATCTAAGAAATAAAATTTAAGTTTAAAAGGAGACTGAATTACCCGAGTAAAACTATTGCTAGTTGCGACTAGTACCATTTAAGTTTAAAATAAGACTATTAAGGATGATGATTTCTATATAAAAACTATGAACAATCTAATAAAAAATTCATTAAAATATATTTCATTTCCAATTATTTTATTCTCCTCTACTTTTTTCACAATCAAGCTAATTGAATCTGGATACAATAAGGCCCTTACTCTTATGAGTATGTCTTTAATTGTATTTGTCATTATGTATACTCTAGAGAGAATCATTCCCTATCAAGAGAAATGGAACAACGATCCCGAGGTTTTCAAGGATATTTTTCATAACTTTTTTGGAACTTACCTTGGCGCCGCAATCGGAAATATCATTGTCATCAACTTCTTTGGAAATATTGGAATGTGGATTACAAGAGTCACTGAATATTCACTTTGGCCATCACAATTACCGATTTTATTTCAAGTTGCACTAATTTTTTTAATTTCAGACTTAGGGAGATATATTCAACATAGACTCCATCATACTGTCCCATTTTTTTGGAAATTTCATGAACTTCATCATGACTGTCCAACTTTAAATGTTTTTAAGGCCGGTCGAAATCATATAGTGGAGAGAATTTTTCAACAATTATTTATGTATTCATTACTTTACTTCTTAGGTGTTCCAGAAAATATTTTCATCTATTTTTTGATTCCTAATTCGTTCTTAGGTATTTTTGTTCATTCCAATACAGACTTGAGGATAGGTCCTTTTGAGAAAATAATCATGGGTCCTAATGCTCATAAGATTCATCACTCTTTAGATTCCCACGAAGGAAATTCTAATTTTGGATCAGCCTTAGTTATTTGGGATTTAATATTTAAAACATATATTAGTCCCAAAAAATATATAATGAATAATAAAAAAATTGAAGTTGGAGTTAAGAAAAGAAACATCCCAGATGGTAATGTTATAACTCAAGCTTTATATCCCTTTTCTTTAAAAAAATGAGCTAAGACATTATGAAAACAATACATCCTAACTTATATATAAAGATTTTAAATACTAGCCAATACTGCGCACCTGAGAAATACTCCTATACAAATAGAGACCTTTTAGATCTAAACCCGACGACTAAGATTTTACCTAAAATCATTAAAGATAAGTTAGCTAAGACAATACAAAAAAAGTTTGGTTTTCAAAAACGATCTATTATTAGGCTCCCTCAAAAAGATATTTCACAAAATAAGCTTGATGACCTCAACACAGAAGATATTTTAATTGATTTAATCAAAGATTGTTATCAATCTTCATTAGGAAATATTGATTTATTAGTTCACGGATCGACAACACAAAGTCGATTTACAGGTTCTCAATCGACTGCGGCACTTCATAGTATCAATCAATACTCCCCCATGATAGAAATGAAAGCCGGTTGTTCTACCTCCTTAGCTTCTCTTTATACAGCTATCTTATGTTTATCCGCACCTCAAAGTATTGAAAATGTTCTCATCGCATGCAGCGAAACTCTCTCCAAAATCATTGATCCTAAAAATAGAGAACATTGGTTCGGCTTTGCTGATGGTGGAGCAGCTCTTTGGGTAGAAAAGTCAACGATTGAAAAAGCTGATTTTAAAGTTCACTCTATGATTTATGGAACTGATGGAGAGCACCTTGATAGTTTTACTACTCCTGGAAAACTACCCCCTTCAATCGAGGAAATAAACAATCATTCTTATTCATTGAAAGGAAATGGAGACGCCTTAGAAGTTTTAGCAAAGAAATATTATAATCTAATGTTTTCTCAAATGAACAGGGACAATGATCTCTCCAATTTAAAATATATTATTCCTCACCAGGTAAATATGAGTCTCATTCATAATCTTATGAAAAATCACTTTCATCTCCCCTCTGATGTGCAAGTTTTAAGCAATAGTGAAACTATTGGAAACATTGGCGGGAGTTCTGTTTTATATTCTCTTTGTGATAATTTAGAAAAAAAGACATTTCAGCAAGGAGAGAAGTTCTTGCTTATGAGTGTAGGCGGAGGACTTACCTATTCGATGCATTTATGGGAAAAGCTTTAGCTCTTTTAGGAGTTCACTCTACCATTTAAGCTCTCTTGACGTTTTAAACAACAACAGGTGTTGCGTATTTCACATCACGAAAAACTAAGACAAATCCATCTCATTGGTTTTATTATTCTATTTAGGAATGATAACCATAGCTTTCATGCTCTAGATGAAACATCTCATCAGATATAAAGTTATATTCTAATAGTTAAGCAAGGAGATTGTATGAAACTTAAAATTAGAAATACTGTAGAAGTCCCACTTGGAGATAAAAAAGCCAGATTTGTGACATTTGATGGCATAGAGGATGGAAAAGACCATGTCCTACTAGACTTCAGAAAGAGGCTTTTTGAGCCCGTTATCAATGTGAGAGTTCATTCGGAATGTTTAACTGGAGATGTTTTTGGCTCTTCTAGGTGTGATTGTGGTGAGCAATTAAAAGAAGCTGTTGATAAATTTGACCTAGAAGGGGGAATCATTATCTACCTTAGACAAGAAGGTAGAGGAATTGGTTTAAATAATAAGCTAGATGCATACGCACTCCAACTTGAAGGTCTTGATACTTATCAAGCAAATACTGCCTTAGGATTAGATGAAGATCTGAGAGATTATCGCTTAGCAGCCGAAATGTTAAAGGCCATGGGTATTAAGAAGATCAACCTATTCAGCAATAACCCTAAAAAAGCTAACCAGCTTATCAAATATGGGATTGAAATCGATGAAAAAGTATCAACTGGAGTATTTTTAAAAGAGGGAAATATTCATTATTTAAAGGCTAAAGTGGATCATACTCAACATACTCTAAATTTAGAAAACGCCCGATGCGTACACTAATTGAGTTCAGTTCCCAATTAGTATTTTCTCGCTTTCTAGGATCTTTGGCCTCATCAACCTTTGTATTCTATGTGTTTCATAAAGTCTTTCTAGAAACGCAATCAGCTTTTTTAATGGGATCCATTGGATTAATCTTATTTCTGCCATCAATTTGCTTAAACTTATATGCTGGAAACTTAACTGATAAGCTGAAAAAAGTTGGTATCTCTTATCATTATATCATCTTATTTAAACTCATTTTTATTTCATCAACTTTATTATTTAATAGCTTTAATTTTATCATCATTGTTTTATTTGCAATTTCCATCTTACGCAGCTTCAGAGTCCCACTCTATTACTCGATGTTAAAGACTATTAAGTACAATCCCGCACACTCAGCTAAATTAAATACAATCTCCTGGCAACTACCAATCATTTTAGCACCTGCTCTCGTAACTGGTAGTTCTTATTTTAATTTTTCACCATTTTCGACGCTAGTATTCATTACATTCATTCAATTCCTAGAATATCTCTTCACTTTTAGATTCAAAGCTTTAGTAAAAAAATATTCAACCACCCCAAAAAGCTTAGGGGTTATTGCCTCTATGAGGGAGTTACAGATCTTAAAAAGAAAAGATTTTTTTGCACCATTTTTCATTGATGCGGTTCTTGCCTCTTTTATGGGCCTGACTGTCTTAATCCCTTTTGTGTTATTAGACCTAAATGCTGATGAGAAAAACTTTGGCTTTATCAAGTCTTTATTTCATTTTTCGGCTTTACTAGCAGTCATCCTTATTCCAAAAAGCCTTATTGAAAAAATGAACTTAAGGTTCTTTGCCATTATTGTAGGTATTTGGAGTGTTTTAATATTGGCTTTAGGAATGAATCAGAGTCTTATGTTTTTCATCATTTTAATTGTATGCTTTGGACTTTTAGACGGAGCAAGTTGTATTTTAAGAGAACAGTTTTTATTGAAGTTCACCAAAGATGGTGAGTTAGGTAGAGTCAGCTCCTTAAATGGATTACTGATAGCAACAGGTGATGAGTTAGGTGAGTTTAATACTGGATTATGGATTGAAAGTATAGGTTGGCGACTTAGTCTTTATGTTACTTTCTTTATTACTTTTATGATTTCAATGTTACTTTTTAAGATGTCTAATATTAATAATAAAATGTTGAAAGGTATTTTCATTCTCAATAAACATAAAAAAACTCATAAACCAAAAATAAACTTAGGCCTAAAGCAATAACTTTAATCTTAAGAAAAATTTTAGACACTAATTATTGAGTTGAGTATTTATTAATCATCGTATACCAAGAATCAAGCTTCACACCATAATCTAGCCAAAGAAGATCTTGTACTTTTTGAACTTCTCTTTTTGGAAAAAAATCTGGCCCTTTAATGGATCCAATAATAGCACATGCTAATTGTAAATATGTATCAGTATCTTGACCAAACTCAATGATATCATAAATTGCTTGTTGATAATTATTCTTATTTCTTAAAAGATAAGAAATAACGACAGAGAACACGACATTATCTTCCCAGCCATACTTGGGTTTTGTAAATGCAATTAATTTCTTTTTAAATTTATAATGACTATAATTTCTAGAAACAAGGTCTTCAATGAAATCTAATAAAACGTCTTGATCTCTTCTTACAAAGTCAGTCTTTGATAACTGCAATGGATCGATAGTTCTAAGCGCTTTTACAAAATTTTTCATAGTTGAATTTTCTGTAAGCAAAACAGCGACAGCACTAATTAAAGAACAATTGAGATCTAAGGCTGCACCAGAGTCTAAGAAGTTTATCTCTATACATTTTAAATAGACCTTGTCAGGATTGTCAGGATAAAGAGTTGCCAAGGGAAGTAATGCCAATAAACCAGAGGCATTCCTTTGCCCATTAAATAATAGCTGAGGAGGCTTACTATTTGGAGACTTCGGATTCATGATCCACCGTGCAGCTTGAGAGTATTCTTTTAGCCAAGTAAGAGCTAATTTTTTTTGTTGAGATTGAAATGGAAATAACTCATAAGATTTAGCTAGATTTAATCTCGTTAATTTATTAAATCTTATGAGAGAATTAAAAAAAATGATTTTATGCCGACTATCATCAGTAATAGTTCCTGCTGGTGCATAATCACGCCAAGCCGCATAGGGAGATTTGGGTTTAGAATACTTTTGAAGAAACATATTCTTCTTTTTTAAAGCTTGAAATTCTATTGGTCCTCCAAGAGCATCACCATAAAGAGTCCCGATAGTTAAACCTTCTATTCTCTCGGAAAGATTCAAGGAATAAACAGTGGCTGGAAGAATAAAAATTACAAGTTTTAAGTAAAAAGCCATGACTTCATAATAACTAATAAATTTTAATATTAAAGGCAAAAGAGCAACTATTATGCTCAAGAACTAAATAGTTAGTTTTGCATTCTTATTTACATGATCTTAATTAGACTATTATCTGTGATAAACGATCGCCAAAGCTCTTCTCGAGATCTAAAATTTTCTCTTCTATCTCTTCAAGTTTTTCAAAACTAGATTCAATCTTGAGCTCTAATTTTTTTATTAATATTGATACTTCTTGTATTTCTGATGATTTTGATTTCTCTACCATCTCTACAATTTGGTCTTGGCTATTCTTTAGATCCTGCTCAGCCTTTATAATCTCTTCTTCGAGTTTTTCTTTTTCTCCAGTTAAAGGCTTAAGTGCTTTTGACTTCTCTACCACTAAGTCAGCTCTTAACTTTTTTATTTCTTTTGAGCTTAACTTTTTATTCTTCTTGCTAGAGTTATTTTCTTCTTCTGAGTCCCATCCTATCTTTTGTAAAAACTCATCATATCCACCATGAAAAACTAAAGCATTGTCCTCATGAAATAAAATCAACTTTGTAGCTAATTTTCTTAATAGCCATTCAGAATGGGTGACAAAGATCAATGAACCTTGAAATTGTAATAATTGTTCAGTCATCGCCTCTACAGATTCTTGATCAAGGTGATTTGTAGGCTCATCTAATAACAAAAGGTTGCACTCCTTTGTTAAAATCTTCCCTAATAAAACTCTACTTTTTTCTCCACCTGATAAAACACTTATCTTCTTTGTAGCATCGTCGCCACTAAACATCATTGTCCCACAAATATTTCGGATCTGTGTTGTCGTTAAAGAAGTATCTACTGAACCGATTTCTTCAGCAATAGTATTGGTAGGACTTAATCTTGAAATATTTGTTTGTCCAAAAAAACCAGTTTGCACGGCTGGATGAAAATCTAGTTGCCCAGCAAGGGGATTAAGATCACCTGAGAGTAAATTTAAAAGAGTAGACTTCCCCTTCCCATTCTTTCCAATTATTCCAACTCGTTCTTTTTTCAGGATATCAAATGTTAAATTATTAAATAAAATATTCTCTTTTGAATATCCAAACTCTAAATCCTTGGCAGATAGAATCTTTTTAGCGTTAAATTTTTTATAATTAAACTTGAAGTTCATAGATGCAGTATCGGCTAATTGTTCAAACTCTTTCATCCGCTCTAGCATCTTAACTCTTGAACTTACCATTGTGGCTTTAGATGCCTTTGCCCTAAATCTATTTACAAAAGCTTCAATTTCTTTTACTTTCTTCTCTTGATTGATACGTGATTTCTCATGGACCTCTTCTTCTATTTTTATTTTTTCCTTATAGGTATCTGTAGACCCTTTGATTTTTTTTAGTTTTTGCCTATGTATCCCTACAGTATGAGTACAAACATCATTCATAAATTGACGATCATGGGTAATTAAAATTAGCTCAGAAGGATAAGTGATTAAAAACCCTTTTAACCACCTCATCGATACGATATCGAGATAGTTTGTTGGTTCATCAAGTAGGAGAAGATCAGGCTTTTCCAATAAACACTTAGCAAGATTAATCCTAATTTGATAACCACCAGAGAACTCATCAGGGTGTTTTTGCATATCTAATTCAGAAAACCCTAGTCCACTTAAAATCTTTTTTGCTTTGTAATCGTCATATTTTTCATCTTCACTTAAAACCAAGCAACATTCTGCTAAGACACTCTCTTGCGAGAATTGAATATATTGATCAAGCATAGAAACTCTATAATTATTAGGAGTAACGATAGTTCCAGAATCAGCTTCAATGTCACTTATTAATAATTTTAAAATTGTTGATTTCCCTGATCCGTTCCTTCCAATTAAACCTATTCTTTCACCAGCGTTTATTGAAAAGTTCACTTCGTGAAACAAAATTCTGCCGCTATATTCTTTTGAAAGATCGTTAAGTTTAATCACTAAGTTAGATTAGATCTAAATACATCTCTAATCTATCTAAATTTAGATCTGGCTCCTAATTATTTTAAATTTCTAGCTTGTAACGAGCAAAAATATATTTTATTGTTTAGTATGCATCCAATTTACTTTGCAATCATCTTACTCATCTCATGTACATTCAAACCTCATCATGAACCCAATGATATTAATCCTATCAAGTTTACTATTGATTCATCGCCAAGACATAAAATTAAAAAGCAATTCCTCTCCTTTGCAATAGATGCTGCTCTAATATCAGGTGGGAAGTGGTGGGATGATACAGATACGATAAAAAATGGACGAGGGGCCACAAACTCTAAACCTCTGGATCTAAAAAACCAAACCCTTATTAACTTAATGAAAAGATTTACTCCAATGGTTTTACGAATTGGAGGAAGTGAAGCAGATCATTTATATTATGATTTACAAAATTCAGGAGTCACTCCCAATAATTTTGACTCCTCAATTAATACTCTCAGATTAGATGAATTAATACATTTCTCTGAGCTCATAGGGGCTGACTTACTTTTCACAATCAATGCAGGACCAGCAAATCGAAAAAATGGTAAATGGATCCCTGATCAATATCTGGAATTGCTTAACTATCTAAATTCTAAAAACCACAAGATTGCCTACCTAGAATTTGGCAACGAAGTGAGCTCATATTTTGCTACTGATGGCCTAAAACATATTGTTAGCTCTGATCAGTATTTAGAAGATTTAAAACTATTTAAAACATTAACCTCTAAGCATTATCCAGATGCAAAAACTGTTGGTCCGGCTAGTGCCTTTTGGCCCATTGTTGGTGAACCGATGGGATTGTTTTTTGGCTTAATGGAAACTGTCATTAAAAACAAAGCCACTGATATATTAAGCTACCATTACTACCCTACTCAATCATCAAGATGCACACCCTTTATTTTACGACCTCTTAAAAAAGATTCATTTTTTAATCCGGAGTATTTAGATGAATTTGATCACTTGGCTAAATCATTAAATAAGTTAAAGAAAAAATACAAATCTAAAAGTGAACTTTGGCTTGGAGAAACGGGTTCTGCCCAATGTGGAGGACAAAGAGAAATTAGTGATACTATTCATAGCTCTTTTTGGTGGCTTGATCAATTAGGACTAGCTGCAAGGAATAAAAAAGCAGTAGTTATAAGGCAATCCATCATCGGTGGAGACTATGCGATCTTAAATGATGATTTTACCCCAAGAGCTGATTATTATGCCTCCCTTTTATGGAAGCAGTATATGGGAAGTATTGCTCTCCCCCTGAGTGAAATCAAAGATAAAAAAATCAGGGCCTATGCTCATTGTAATGAAAGTAAACATGTAAGCTTTCTTCTTATCAATCTAAGAAATAGTTCCAAGAAGATCGATTTTTCAAACTTACAATTGCCCCAGCTACAAGCTTTAGAGTTCATCAAAAATAATAAAAGAATTCAAAACTCGGCTATTTTAAATAAAAAAATTCCTCTAATTGAGAATTCTTATACTTTAGAGGGCTCAAGTATCAGTTTTTTAAGTTCAAATTCACCTTCAAGGCTCTGTGATTAGACTCTGAGATTCGCCCGTAAGCCTACCAAGGATAGAATAGGTAAAATTTTACCAATTTTGATGACTTTATTGGCTATAGTAGATCTATTAATGCTATAGATTTATAAAATTAACAAGGAGACGTCATGAGTTCAAAGAAAGTATCTGAATTCAAAAGCCTTATCAGTAACTCTGATTTATTGGCTTATTTAAAATCTGTATCTATTTATAAACCTACACCTGTTCAAACAAAAGCTATTCCAAAGTTTTTAGAAGGTGGTGATTACTCAGTACAAGGAAGAACTGGAAGTGGAAAAACTCTTGCCTACCTATTACCCATTATTAAGAAATTAAAAGAATTAGAAGATAGATCTATCGAAGATAAAATCGCTCACCCCAAAGTCGTCATTTTACTTCCAACTAGGGAGTTAGCCATTCAGGTTTTCTCAGTTGCAAAAGAAGTATCTCATTTTGCAAAATTGAGAATTAGAAAACTTGTTGGTGGAGATAAAGGAAAATCCCTTAAAAGTCTTTATCACTCTAAAATGGACATACTTGTGACAACTCCAGATAGATGTTTGAGAGCATTCAAAAATAAAGAACTCCATTCAGAATCAATAAGATATTTTGTCTATGATGAAGCCGATCAACTTTTAGAACCATCCTTTAAAAGAACTGTTAGTGCTATTGCAGAAAACATCACTAATGATTCGATGCAAGTTTTTCTTATGGGTGCGACAAGACCAACAAACTTTGAAGATATCATGCTAGATTTTTTTCCTAGGAGAAGATTTGAATCTATAGGCCAAGACGAGCAAAATACGATTGGTCATGATATAAAGACTGTTGATTTATTTGTAGAAGAAGATGATAAGTTTATTTACGTGAAAGGATTTACCAAAAAACGAGAAAAATCTAATGGATTAATCTTTACCGGAAATAAAGCAAGAGCTCACCATGTTCATGAAGTATTAGCATCTGAAAAGTATGCCAAAAATATCTACTTGCTTCACAAAGATCTTGAAATTAAAGACAGAGTTGCTGTCGTAGCTAATTTTAAAGAAACTGGTGGGATATTAGTGGCCACCGATATCTTTGCAAGAGGAATCGATATTGACCATCTCCAGTGGGTATTAAACTTTGATATACCCTCAGATGCAGACTATTACCTACATAGAAGTGGAAGAGTTGGCAGAGCAGGACGATCAGGTAAGGTCTTTAATTTCATTACATCAAGAGATGGAAGACGCCAAAAAAGAATTAATGAAACTCTAGTTAAACAAGGGAGAAAAGATCTCCGGATTAGTGAGCAAAGAGCTAAGAGATCCAGATAAAATAAAATTGGTTTTAAAGACGATAATAAAATAAAGATGTATTTTATTATCTATGAATCAATCTATCCTTGAATACGTTAAAACTCACACTCACTTACCAATAAATTCGATAAAGAATGTACTTAATCTAATTTTAGAGCAAGATTGCACTATCCCATTTATAACAAGATATAGAAAAGAGATGACGGGTGGATTAGATGAAGTTCAGATTGCTCTCATCAAGCAAACTTATGAGACGTATATTCTGACTGAAAAGAGACGAGATTTTATTCTAAAAAAAATAGAAGATCTAGGTAAGTTAACTCCAGGACTAAAAAAAGACATCCAAAGTGCAAAGGATTTAACTATCCTAGAGGATTTATATCTCCCCTTTAAAACTAAGAAAAAAACTATAGCTCAGTTGGCGATTGAGGCTGGTTTAGAACCACTTGCTCATCTTATTAAGTCCTCAACAATGAACACTGAAAAATTTGCAACGACTCAATGTTCACCATTTATTAAAGGTGAAATTAAAAACAGTAAAGAAGCCATGGATGGTGCCCAATCTATATTAATCCAAGAAATTGTTCTCAATATATCATTGAAAGAATCTCTTCGTGAAATTTATAAAAAAGAAGCTCTTGTCGTTTCAAGCGTAAAAAAGAAGGCTCAAGAAATAAAAGATTATGAGAAATATAAAGATTATTTCCAATTCTCACAAAGCATTAAGCAATTAAAAGATCCAAAAGCAAGTCATCGTTTTTTAGCAATTCGACGAGGGATGATCCAAAAAGTTTTAAAAGTAGATGTTTCAATAGACCAAGATCAAATTCAAAGTCATATTAAAAAATTTCACCCATGGTTAAATTCTTCAAAGTGCCAGGAACTATGTCATGAAATATTAAAGGGTGCTTTCAAAAGATTACATGCATCACTAGAGTTAGAAATGATGAGTGACTTAAAGTTAACGTCTGATGAATCAGCGATTGGAGTATTTTCGACTAATTTAAAAGACTTATTACTTCAACCCTACCTTGGACCTAAAACTGTTCTTGGAATAGACCCTGGAGTAAGAACAGGTTGTAAGATAGCTTTAATCGATCAGAGTGGAAAATATTTAATCGATACAGTCATCTATCCTCAC